>FTKD01000126.1_pt2 | contig 58113 bp, 47 predicted proteins | sample 1658191 | NCBI WGS metagenome assembly FTKD01 (sample SAMEA3914808, study PRJEB12502) | metagenome | biome: forest; material: soil | place: Canada | collected 2011-08-03 | depth 0.3 m
GAGTCGTGCCTGACCCAGCGCGTCCCGCAAACCACCAATGCACCCCGCAGATCGGCGAAGAACCACAAAAAAGACTCCCCCGGTGAGTCGTGCCTGACCCGGAGAAGACTCCCCCGATTCGTCGTGCCTGACCCGGCGCGCCCCGCAAAAAGAAGAAGCGCCTGCGGGCGCCTCTTCCTCTTCCTCTTCCTCTTCCTCTTCCTCTTCCTCTTCAAACAACAATCGCCGAGCGCATCAAGGCAACGCGTTCAGGGCCGCCTTCGTCGGCACCGAGAAGTTGTAGCCGTCATGCTTGTCCCAGTTGATCGACCAGGTCATCGCGCCGCGGAAGGTCGGGTAGGCCTTGGCGGGCTTGATGGTGTTGCAGCCGGTGAGCCGGGTCAAGCAGTTCAGCGTGTTGGTGATCACCGTGGGCGTGACGAAGCCCGTGTTGGCCGAGCTGGGGCCCGAGGGCACGCCGAAGGCCACCTGGTCGGGTCGCAGGCCGTTGAAGTGCCAGCCGGTGCCGTAGGCCACGGAGAAGCCTTCGATCAGCATCAGGCTGCCGGCGACGAGGCCGTCGACGGTGCCTTCGGAGACCTGCTGGTTGCTCGCGTTGTCGTACGTGAAGCCGCCGTTGTTGTAGTACTGCACGTGGATCTCGGTGAGGTCGTTGCGCAGCGCGTCGATGATGGGCAGGTACGCGCCCCAGATCGAGCCGTAGGCCACGTAGCCGCCCTGCACGTACGGGTGCTCGGGGGCCATCGACAGGTAGAACGACGAGCCCACCCTGGCCTTGAGCTGCTGCATCGCGGTGACGAGGTTGGTCTGCAGCGCGGTGTTCTGCGACACGCCGGTCTCGAGGTCCAGGTCGATGCCGTCGAAGCCGAACTTCTGGATGAGGGCGTAGGCGCTGTTGACGAAGTTCGTCACCATCGTCGCGTTGTCCAGAGAGATCGAGCCGTTCTGGCCACCCACCGACAGCACCACCTTCTTGCCGGCCTTGCGCTTGGCGGCGATGTCGGCGATGAACTGCGCCTCGGTGCCGGCGTTCGGGTCGACGGTCAGGCTGATCGCGCCGTTGCCGGCGTTGTCGGCGAACGAGACGATGATCACGTCCCAGTCGTTGCTCACCTGCGAGATCGGGTAGGTGTTGCCCGAGGGGTTGGTGAAGTCGTGCCAGTAGCCGATCAACGAATGGCCGGAGGACGGCGCCGGGGCGGGTGACGGCGGGGGCGGCGCGGGCGTTGGCGGCGGAGGTGCCGGCGTGGGCGGCGGCGGGGCCGGCGTCGGTGGGGGCGGCGCGGGCGTGGGCGGCGGCGGTGCGGGCGTCGGGGGAGGAGGCGTCGCCGAGCAGCTCGTGATCGTCGTCCACGGCTGGCCGGTGCCGGAGCCGCCGTTGTTGGTGGCGGGATCCTGGCCCTGGGTCCACCAGTTGGCCTTGTAGCTGATGCCGTTGCGGACGGCGGTGTCGCCGCCGACGTAGGCGATGGTCGACACCCAGGTCACGCATTCGGTGGTGGCCGCGGCGGCGGTGGCGGGCAGCAGCGCGGCGCCGGCGGCCACGGCGGCGCTCAGCGCGGCCAGGCGGCGCAGCGTGGCGGCGCGGGATTCGGGACGGTTCATGTCCTGTTCCTTTGTGAAGAGGTGAAATGCCGACGGCCGGACACGCTGTCGCGGGCCGGCCGTCGGTGTCGGTGAGCGCCGTCACTGACTGGCGCTCACCAGGCTCAGGCGTTCAGAGGCCCAGCGCGCCGATGAACGCGTTGGTGAAGCCCCAGGTGCCCGCGGAGCCGTAGCTGTTGCAGGTGGCCGAGGCGTAGCCGGGCGCGCAGTCGACGTCGCGGTCGAGCGACCAGAAGTGGATGCCCGAGGCGCCGTTGGCCTTGACCCAGTTGCTCAGCGTGGTGACGTCGGCGATGGAGAAGATCTCGTCCGTCGCGTCGTTGCCGCCGATCATCGGGGTGATCTCGATCTGCGAGTACGGCACGCCCCAGTAGTTGTGCAGGTTCACCGCCGACTGGATCGCCGACTTGCCCATGTCGCATTTGCCGCTGGAGTTGAGCGTGCAGTTCGAGGCGATCGCGCTGCCGTAGTCCATCGCCATCAGGTTGACGATGTAGCCGGTCAGGCCGTGCGACTTGATCGAGTTCATCACCGTCACGCCCATCGAGCCCAGGCTCTGCGCGGAGTTGCCGCCCAGCGTGGCCAGCGTGAAGCTCCAGCGCAGGCCGGGGTGCTTGGACTGCGAGTTCTTGACGCGGGTGACCAGGTTGTCGATGTCGGCCGACGACTGGCCGGCCTCGATGTCGAAGTCGATGCCCGCGAGGCTGGACGACGCGTAGCGGTTGACGAAGGTCTCGAAGTCGGTGTCGTTGGCGCAGGTGAAGGAGCCCGCGGCGCCGCCGGTGGAGACGATGTACTTCGTGCCGGCGTTGACGAAGTTCTGCACGTTGGCCGAGGCCACCGCGGCGGCCTGCAGGCCACCCCAGTTCTCGCTGCCGCAGGCGCCGGTGGCGAAGGCCCAGGTGATTTCCTTGAGCTTGGCGGGCTTGACGCTGAGCACCGGCGACAGCGTGCCCGTCACCGCCGTCGAGATGACGTTGGTGTTCCAGTTCATGCTGACGGTGATGTCCTTGTACGGGCCGTACATGACGCCGCTGGACGGCGACGGAGCCGGCGGGGTGGGCGACGGCGGGGGCGACGGAGGCGTCGGAGTGGGCGGCGGCGGCGACACGGGCGGCGGCGGCGAGGTGGTGCAGCCGCTGGACAGCGTCCAGGGCTGGCCGCTGCCGGAGCCGCCGTTGTTGGTGACGGGCTCGTTGCCCTGCGTCCACCAGTTGGCGGTGTAGGTCTTGCCCTGGTCGAGGACCACCGCGCCGGCCGTGTAGACCTGCGAGGCGCTCCAGACGGAGCAGTTGGGCGGGTTGGCGGCCATGGCGGCCGTGGGGACGGTAGCGGCGACGGCCGCCGACAGCGCCGCAAGCAGCTGGAGCTTGCGTTGGCGGGTGGTGTCGTTCATGGGCATTTTCTTCTCCGTGTTTCCGGGCAGGCAGCATCTCGGGAGGGGACGCCGGGGTTCGATCCGAAGGCAGGCGGGGAAGACGCGTTGGTGAAGATTCGGGAGCGCTGGCGCCTGGAATCCTTCGAATCGAGGCTCAGCGTACGACCGCGTCATGAAACTGACATGGTGGATAACCACTACAAGACCAGTTTGCGTGTCAAATAATAAATCAGTACGTGCATACTTTCGCCGAACCTCATCCGGCCGACGCTGGGCAGCAGGCCCGGATTCGGAGGAATCAACGGATCTGCAAGATCTTTCGAGGAGTGGCCGACGATTTTACCAGCCCAAATACTTGCGATGCAACTGCTCGGCAGGGGAAATCGCGCACGCGACCGAAAGCAGTCCACTGCTCAAAGTGGTAATACTTGAATTAAAGCAAAAGACGGAAATTAAAATGGTCAATACCGGAAATCGGGTATGACTCGACCGCCGTCGGCGCAAGTGGCTCCTGCGGCCGCGCGCAGGATGACGGCCCGCGGGCCGTCACTTCACGAACGAATTCAGCTGGATGATGGGCAGCAGCACCGACAGCACGATCACCATCACCACCGCGCCCATGCCCACGATCAGCAGGGGCTCCAGCAGCGTGGCCAGCGCGAACGCGCGCCGCTGCACCTCGTTGCTGAGCTGGCGCGCGGCGCGATCGAGCATCACGGGCAACTGGCCCGTCTGCTCGCCCAGGCGGGCGAACATGGCCAGCAGGCCCGGGAAGCGCTTGTGCGCGGCCAGCGCGGAGGCCAGCGGCGCGCCTTCGCGCACCTGCACCAGGGCCTCCATCGCGTCGGCGCGCAGCGCGTGGTTGCTCAGCGTCTCGGCGGCCGCCTGCAGCGCCTTCAGGATGGGCACGCCGGCGCCCGCCAGCATGGCCAGCGTGCCGGCGAAGCGGGCGGCGTTGTAGCCGCGCATGAGACGCCCGACCAGCGGCATGTTGAGGACGGCCGCGTCGAAGCTCAGCCGGAACGCCGGCTGGCGCAGCGCGGCGGAGAACAGGAACACGCCCGCGGCGATCAAGGCCACCATGAGCAGGCCCCACTGGCGCACGAAGGCGCTGATGGCCAGCATCATCTCGGTGAGGAAGGGCAGCGCGTGCTTGCCGCTCGCGAACACGGTGGCCACCTGCGGCACCACGTAGGTGACCAGGAAGCCGACGATGAAGACCGCGATCACCGAGACGATGGCCGGATACAGCGCCGCGCCGATCAGCTTGCCCTTGAGGGCCTGGCGTTCCTCCAGGTCGTCGGCCAGGCGCTCCAGCACGCGGCCCAGCGCGCCGCTCTGCTCGCCCGCGGCGACGACCGCGCGGTAGACGTCGTCGAACTCGCGCGGCACGCTGCCCATCGCGCGCGCGAAGGGCGTGCCGCCGTTGACCTCGCTGCGCAGGTGCGCGATCAGGTCGCGCTGGCGCTGCTCCTCGGCCTCGTCGGCGAGCGCGGTGAGCGCGCGTTCCAGCGGCAGGCCGGCGCCCACGAGGCCGGCGAGCTGGCGCGTCCAGACGGCCAGGCCCGACGACGAGAACGCCTTGGGCACGAAGAAGCCGCGCCTGGCGCCGCCGGCCTCCGTCACGGCCACCGGCTGCAGGCCCAGCGGCACCAGCTGGAGCCCGCGCAGGTGCGTGCGCGCGGCCTTCATCGTCTCGGCCTCGACGATGCCGGTGGCCGACTTGCCGTTGGCGTCGAGCGCCTCGTATTTGTAGGCCGGCATCGTCAGCGATTCCGGCCGGCGCCGGGCCGCCGCAAGGCGGCCGAGCCCCCTCGGGGGGCAGCGAACGGAGTGAGCGTGGGGGTCATCTTCAGTCGCGGGTCACGCGGACGACTTCCTCGAGCGACGTGACGCCTTCGCGCACCAGGCGCTCGCCGTCCTCGCGCATCGAGCGCATGCCGTTGGCCACGGCGGCCTTGATCAGGTCGTGCTCGGCGGAACGGCCGTGGATCAGGGCCTGGATGGCCTCGTCCACCACCAGCAGCTCGTAGACGCCGGTGCGGCCCTTGTAGCCCGAGCTCACGCAGTGCTCGCAGCCCACCGGGTGCCAGCGATGGTGCTCGTCCTCGCGCTTGCAGTACTCGCACAGCTTGCGCACCAGGCGCTGCGCCAGCACGCCCAGCAGCGACGAGCTGAGCAGGAAGGGCTCCACGCCCATGTCGATCAGCCGGTTGACGGTGGACGGCGCGTCGTTGGTGTGGACGGTGGCCAGCACCAGGTGGCCCGTCAGCGAGGCCTGGATGGCGATCTGGGCGGTCTCGAAGTCGCGGATCTCGCCGATCATCACCACGTCGGGATCCTGGCGCAGGATCGCGCGCAGCGCCTTCGCGAACGTGAGGTCGATCTTCGGGTTGACCTGCGTCTGGCCGATGCCGGGCAGCTCGTATTCGACCGGGTCTTCCACCGTGAGCACGTTGGACGTGCGCGTGTCCAGGCGCGTGAGCGAGGCGTACAGCGTGGTCGTCTTGCCCGAGCCGGTGGGGCCGGTCACCAGCACGATGCCGTGCGGCTGCTGCACCAGCCGGTGGAACTGCGCCAGCACCTCGCCGTCCATGCCCAGCGACTCGAGGCTGAACTTCTGCTCGCCCTTGTCGAGAAGACGCAGCACCGCACGCTCGCCGTGCGCCGACGGCAGCGTGGAGACGCGCACGTCGATGGCCCGGCCGCCGATGCGCAGCGAGATGCGGCCGTCCTGCGGCAGGCGCTTCTCGGAGATGTCGAGCTCGGCCATGATCTTCAGGCGCGAGATGAGCGCGGCGTGCAGCGCCTTGTTGGGCTGCACCACCTCGCGCAGCGTGCCGTCCACGCGGAAGCGCACGCTGGAGCTGCGCTCGTAGGGCTCGATGTGGATGTCGCTCGCGCCGTCCTTGGCCGCCTGGGTGAGCAGCGCGTTGAGCATGCGGATGATGGGCGCGTCGTTGGAGGCCTCGAGCAGGTCTTCCACCGCCGGCAGCTCCTGCATCATGCGCGACAGGTCGACGGCGCTCTCCACCTCGCCCACCACCGACGCGGCGCTGCCCTGGCCGCCGGAGTAGGCCTGCGCGATGCGGGTCTGCAGCGCGGCCGGCGTCTCGCGCTCGATGCGGTCGACGGCGTGCAGGCGAAGCACCTCGGCCAGCGCGCTGCGCGAGGTGCCGTCGCTGACGTGCAGCACGCGTTCGCGGCCGTCGTCCTCGATCAGCACCGAATACGTCTTGGCCCAGGCGTAGGGCAGGGGATGGCGTGCGCCCATGGTGGTGGCCCCCGCTTACTTGGTGGGCGCCGGCGGCGCCGGATTGCGCAGGTCGGGGATCGGCGACACGCTGGGCATCGGCACCGACTGGGTCTGCGGATCTGCCGGAACGCTGGGATCGATGTGCGTGTCGGGCTTGATCACCGGCAGCACCGGCGCGTCGTTGATGCGCATCAGGTAGCTCTTGTCCGGCTGCGTGCTCTGCTGCTGCACGCGGATCGCGTCGTAGCGGTTGAGGGTGAGCTTGTCGGCGTCGGCCTGGTTGCGGATGACGATGGGCCGCAGGAACAACATCAGGTTGTTCTTGTGGCGCGTGCGGTCGGAGCTCTTGAACAGGTTGCCGAGGATCGGGATGCTCTGCAGCACGGGCACGCCGGTGCTGCTGTCGTTGTACTCGTCCTTGATCAGGCCGCCGATGGCGATCATCGAGCCGTCGTCGACGGTGACGAAGGTCTCCACCGAGGTCTTGTTGGTGACCTGGCTGCTGGTGCCGCTGACCGACGAGTTCTCCTCGTAGATCGTCATGCGCACGGTGCCGTTCTCGCCGACCTGGCTCTTGATGCGCAGCGTGATGCCGACGTCCTGGCGTTCCACGGTCTGGAACGGGTTGACCGTGCCAGTGGCCGTGCCGGCGTTGGTGAAGCTGCCGGTGACCAGCGGAATGTTCTGGCCGACGACGATCTTGGCTTCCTCGTTGTCCATCGCGATCAGGTTGGGCGTGGACAGCACGTTGCCGCCGGCGTTCGTCTCGAGGAAGTGAGCCAGCGCCGCGAGCGTGTAGACACCGTTGATCTTGGGCACCCAGCCCAGGTTGAGGCCGTTGCCCAACTGGCTCGATACCGTGGTGCCGCTGCTCGTGGTCGTGGTCGTCGTGGTGCCGCCTTTGGCCACCGTGCCCGCGGCCACGGCCAAGTCGATGATGTTGCCGCCGCTGTTGGCGGTGCCGGCGCTGAAGTTGGTGCCGCCGCCGACGTAGGAATTGCTGCCGGCGCCGAGCAGGCCCTGCCACTGGAAGCCGATGTCGGCCGCCTTCTGGGCGTCGACCTGGATCATCAGCGCCTCGACGTAGACCTGCGCGCGCCGCACGTCGAGCTGGTCGATCACCTGACGCATCTGGCGGTACACCGGCTCGGAAGCCGTGATGATCAGCGAGTTGGTGGCCGGATCGGCCTGCACCTGGCCGCCGGTGGACGGGCGCGCCGACGCCGCCACGGGCGTGGTCGACTGCGCGGACGCGCCGCCCGCGGTGCCGGACGTGCCCGACGGCGCGTTGGGGTTTTGCGTGACCGTGGTGCGGCCTTCGCCGGTGGCCGCGCCGCCAGTGCCGCCCGCCGGACCGCCCCCGCCGTTGCCAGTGCTGCCGGCCGAGATCGCGGCGCGCAGCAGCTCCGCCATCTTCACGGCGTCGGAGTTCTTCAGGTACACCACCCAGATGTTGCCCGCCGGGCCGCCGCCGGCCGTGGGCTGGTCGAGCTTGTCGATGATGTTGAGCGCCGTGGCCATGCGCGCCTGGTTGGGCGCGCGCACGATCAGCGAGTTGGTGCGGTTCTCCACGATGACCGACGTCGTGCTCGTCTGCCCGGGCACGCCCGGCGTGCCGGCGTTGGAGCCGTCGATCAGCTTCTGCACCGTCTGCACGACGTCGGAGGCGACCGCGTTCTTCAGCGGCACCACCTGCAGCTCGCCGCCGGCGGGCTGGTCGAGCGCGGCGATGATCTTGCCCATGCGCTGCAGGTTGTCGGCGTAGTCGGTGATGACCAGCGAGTTGTTGCCCGGGCTCGCGTTGATCGTGTTGTTGGCGGTGATCAGCGGGCGCAGCACGGCCACGAGGTTGTTCGGGTTCTCGTAGTTGAGCTTGAAGATCTGCGTGAGCACCTGGTCGCCGCGCACCGAGGGCGCGCCCACCGAGACGGCGCTGGTCTGCAGCTTCGCGTCGGCCTCGGGAACCACCTTCAGGAAGCCGCCCGACTCCACCACCGTGAAGCCGAGGCCGCGCAGCGCCGACAGGTAGTTGCGATAGGCCTCGCCGAGGGGCTGCGGCTTGTCGTTGTAGACGGTGATGTTGCCCTTGACGCGCGGGTCGACCAGGATGTCGCGGTTGAGCATGGCGCCGATGGCGCGCGAGACGGCCTCGATGTCGGCGTTGACGAAGTTCAGCGTCACCTTCTGGCTCGTGGAGCGCGATGTGGGCACCACGTCGTCGGCCGAGCCGTCCGCCGAGGACGCGGCCTGGTCGGCCTTGCGCGGCGCGGCCTGGAGCTGCGGGGTGACGGACGAGGCGAGCAGGGCGATCGCGATGGAGGTCGCGTGCAGACGGCGGAGGGAGAGTGCGGTTCGTTCCATGATCACCCGATCGAAATGACGGACAGCGCACCGTTGCGGCGTCCGATGAGATTCAGCAAGTTGTCCAGCGCCGCCTCGGCGCCCGGGGCGGCCGAGGCCTCGGCCCGGACGCGCAGGCCCGTGGCGCCGATGAGGCCGCGGCCCTTGATCTGCAGCGCGCCTTCGATGGTCGAGATCCACACCAGCGCGCGCGTGGCGCCGTCGCCCGGCCGGATCTGCGTGCTCGAATCAGGCTGGATGAGGACGCGATAGGTGCCCAGCGAGTCGAGCGAGGTCAGCCGCGACGAGGCCTGGCGGATCTCCACCTGCGCGCTGCCCAGTGTGCTCCAGTGTCCGCCCTTGAGCGCGAACGACAGGTTGCGCGTGCTGAGCGTGAGCACGCCGCCGGGATGGATCGTGTTCCAGGGGAAGCCGCGGCCCTCGAGCCAGCCCATGGGCCACTGGCCCAGCGGCGTGGCGGCGGCCAGCGCGGCCTCGTCGGCGCCGCCGCCCGGCGTCCCCGGGGCGGCCGGCGCCGCGGGCTTGTCCACTTCGTCGGGGCCGATGACGTTCACCTGCCAGGCGTCGAGCGTGCGGCTCACGCTGACATCCATGCCGTGCGCCAGGCAGCAGTCCTGCGTGAGGTGCAGCGACAGCCCGTTCCAGCGCGGGCGCAGCTTCCATTCGAGCCGCGTGGGCAGCACCGAGGCGTCGTGGCTGCCCTGGCCGCCGGTGAGGACGGTGATGGCGCTGCCGCTCCACACCGTGCCCTCGGCCTCGGCCAGCAGGAACTGGTCGCCGGTGGCGCTGGCCACGGCGTTGGCGAGCAGGCTGGCGGGCAGCATGGCCACGACGCCCACCACCAGCCCGATGGCCGCGCCGGCGATCGCGAACCGGCGATGGCGCCGCAGCAGGCGCGCCTGGCCTTCCTCGGGCGGCTTGGCGAACCGCGACGGCGCGAAGCCGCGCTTGGCCTTGGCCGGGCGCAGGCGGACGATGCTCATTGCATGCGCCCCGCGCGGGGAGTGGACACGGACCCGGCCATCACTGCGGCGAACCCAACGCGACGATCAACGTGCCGTTGTAGCCGTCGCCGGCGCGCACGAGGTTGGCCTCGATCGGGCGGGCGCGCGCGCCGCCGCGGGCCTGGATGAGCCACTTGCGGATGTCCTCGCCGTTGGCGCCCGTGAGCGACAGCACGGCGCGGTCGTTCTGCACCGACAGCTTGGCCTTGCCGCCGAGCGCATCGGTGGCCGCCTTCAGCACCTGCTCGGCCGCCGCCTGCGGCACCGGCGGCAACGCGCGCAGCTGCTTGGCCTCGTTGGAGATGGCCTGCATCTGCAGCAGCTGGGCGTCGGCCTGCTCGCGCAGCGCCGGCGCGTCGTCGAGCGTCTTCCACGCCGGCCGCACGAACACGAGCCAGACGAACAGGAAGGCCAGCGCGAGGCCGATGACGACCACCATCTGGCGTTCGCGCGCGTCCAGCTTGGCGTAGCGCGCCTGGAGCTGGTCGCGGGTGTCGGTGATGGCGCTCATCTATTTGCTCCGCGCCGACGTCTGGCGATGGCTCAGCACCAGCTTGCCGGTGCTCGATTGCACGTCGACGCTGGCGGCGCGCAGTTGCGTGGTGAATCGCTCGATCTCCTGCGGCGACCAGCCGCTGGCCGGCAGCGTCAGGTGGCCGGGCTCGAACTTCAGGTTCTCGATGGGCGAGTGGCTCTGCGGCCAGGCCGATTCGGCGGCTTGCAGCAGCGTCTCGATGTCGCCGTCGCCGGGGCGGCCGGCGGCCGCGCGCAGGGTGTCGATCTCCTTCTGCGCCTGCGCGGCGGGCTCGTAGATGGACTTCACGTTGGGGAAGGTCTCGGCCACGATCGTGGTGAGCGCCGCCTTCTTGGCCGCGATGCGGCGGCTCTCCTGGAACGCGCGGATGTTCAGGCCCAGCAGCGTCACCGCCACCAGCGCCACCAGCCCGATGCGCGTGACGCGCCACGCGGGGTCGAAGGCGAAGCGGGCGGCCAGGTCGCGCACCAGCTTGACGCCGCGGCGCTGCGGCGCGAGGTCGAACTGCAGCAGGTTCCAGCCGGCGCGCGCGGCGCGCAGGGCCTGTTCCTCGTCGGTGACCGAGGCCACCGGCATGCCCACGAACTCGCTGGCGTCGAGCGCCGTCTCGGGCGTGGCCGTCCAGCGCACGACGGTGTCCTCGGGCAGGGCGGCGAGCAGCGTCCGCGACACGGGGCTGGCGAGCGGCACGCACAGAACGCCGGCGTCGTCGCGCCAGGCGAGCTGGGCCGGCTCGTCGGGGCCGCCCTCGCGGAAGGTGTGGCCGGCCACGCCCTGGTCGGGCCACCACGACGGCACCGCGCGGTCCAGCGCGACGTTGCCGGCCTCGAGCGCGTCGAGCTGGGCGCGCAGCCACGGCTTGTTGACCACCGCCACCCAGTGCTCGGCGCCGGCCTTGGCGTCGGGCGCCACGGCCAGATGGATGTCGTCCTCGTCCTCCAGCAGGCCTTCCTCCATCACGCCGGTGAGCGCGGCGCGCAGGCGGGCGGCGGGCGCCTTGGGGATCGCGATGTGCTGGAACGCGACGTCGGCCGGACGCAGCACCAGCACCACCTGGGCCGCGCGCGGCAGCGCCGCCGGCGCCGCCCGCCCGTGCTCGGTCACGCGCTGGCCGTCGGTGCTCAGCACGTAGTCGAACTCGGCGGGCGCGACATGGCCGGCGGTCGTCGGGGCAGCGAGCCGGGGCTGGGCTGCGGGCAGGATGATCAGCGTGGACATGGGTTGCGAAAGGCGAATTTACAGCCTGCGTGTGAACGCCGGATTCCCGCGCCGGCGCGGCGTGCTCGGCAGGGCCGCAGGGGCAAAGCTGGGTATTGTGGCCTGTGACGGTGACGGTTCCGGCGACTTTGTGTCACACGGCGCTGCGGGAAAACGCGAACGGCAGGCTCGGCGACGGCGGCGGCAATCCCTCGTTCGCGGTATCGCATCACGTGGCGCCGGGCGCAAGCCGCTCGCGCCGCAACACCTGGATCGGGGAGAACGGGTCCTTGCGCCACACCACGGAGCGCTCGCGCACCACGTGCTGTTCGAGGCGCAGCTGGCCGTAGATCTCGAAGTGGAAGGACATCACGTTGACCTGGTTCCTCGGGAGGCCTTCCGCCGGCTCCCAGGCGGTAGCGGCGCCGCGGCCCATCGCCAGCCAGATGTCGGTCAGCTTGGTCAAGGGGTGCGTCTGGCGCGCCAGGATGATCTGCTGGGCCTGCGCGCGCGAGATGCCCGGCAGGGCCGCCATCAGCACCTCCGCGGGGGCGGTGTTCGCGTTGATGGTGGTGAGCGCCGGGGCCTGGCCGTTGGCCGGTGGCAGCAGCTGCACGAAGGGCTCCAGCAGCTTGAGCACCTTGGGGTCGATGCCGTACCAGGCCAGGTCTTCCAGCTGCACGGGCATCAGCACGCTGTTGCCGGACTGGCCGGCGGTGCCGGTTTCGTTGCTGGCGATCAGCTGGGCCGAGTAGCTCTCTTTCATGCCCGCGCCCAGCGTGTTGGCCGTGGCCTCCGGGATGCCGATGGCGCTGCAGAGGATCTTGAGCCGGTTGATCTCGTCGAGCTTGGTGTTCGTGCTTCCGTTGTCGATTGGCGCGATGACCAGGTTGTACAGGTTGTACTTGCCCTCGGCGTCGCTGATCTGCCCCGACAGGTAGGCCTCGGGGCCGCTCTCGGCGGAGTGGTTGCCGTCGGCCGACAGGAAGCTCGACAGCTTGGTCTCGGCCAGCGGCGTGGCCCAGGGCTGGCCCAGGTCGTCCTCCTTCTGGCCGCCGCGGATGGACGACTTCAGGATCAGGTTGCCCCAGTCCAGCGACGCGTTCAGCAGCCACTCGGCCTGCGCCCGCGTGCGCTCCGCGGCCTCCACCTCGATGCCGCGCCACTGCAGCCACACCATGCCGGCGGCCAGCGTGGCCACGAGGGTCATGATCAGCAGCGCCAGCAGGATCGCGGCGCCTGCCTGCCGGCCGCGGCGGCGCGGGGTCACCATCGCGGCAGCTCCCGTTCGCGCGTGAGCTCGCCCTCGGGCAGCTTCAGCGAGATGCGGATCGCGTTGGGCTGCACGGGCGCCACCTTCTGGTTGGGCGGCATGTTGGGCTGTTGCGCCTGCGCGCCCTGCGTGGATTGCACGTTGTTCCAGCTGCAGCCGTTGGTGTTGACCGCGGCGGGGTTGCACAGGTAGACCTGGAACGAATCGACGTTGTCGAGCACGGTGACCGCGTTGGCGCTGATGGCGTCCCACTGCTGGGTGCGCATCCACGCGTCGGTGAGCTCGGACATGTGGATGAACGAGCCGCTGGCCCAGCGCTGCCAGCGCCGGTCCTGCAGCGTCCACAGCACCAGCTGGATGCCCTCGGACGTGCGGCGCGCGACGCGCAGCGTGGCGCCGTCGAACATCACCGCCTGCGGCAGCACCTTGCTGTCGACGATCTGCGAGACGTCGTACTCGAACTGCGACATGCCGGTGTTGAGCTTGAGCGTGCGGTCGGTGGACGCCAGCGCGCTGTCCTTGGCGCGCATCACGGCGTCGATGCCGCGGAAGGCCATGGCCGACAGGATGGCCAGGATCACCAGCGCGACCAGCACCTCGACGAGCGTGAAGCCCGCCGCGCGGCGATGCGTTGCGTGCGCTTCCATCAGTGCGGCGTCATCACGGTGGAGATGGTCAGCAGCTCGCGGCCGTCCTCGTTGGCGACGCTGGCGTCCACGCGATGGAATTGGGGATTCGGCGTGGGCTGCACGTTGACCGTGCCCTTGAAGGTGCGCCCGAGCTGGATGCAGCTGAAGGACGACTTGCCCACGCTGGGCAACTCGCCCGTCAGGTGCAGCTCGGTCAGCTGGTTGTCGGCGCACCACTGCGCGAGCACGACATCGGACAGTCGCTGCGAGGTGTCGACGACCGAGCTCGCCGCGCGCGAGCCGGCGGCCAGCGAGATGGCGACGATCGCGAGCGCGACCATCACCTCGATCAGCGTGAAACCGCCTGCCGGCGCGTGGCGACCCGCGCTCATAAGGCTACCCTCCGCCTGGCGGCTGCGGTGCGAGCGCCTTCGGGCGGCCGTGCGGCGCTCATTTCGCGGCCACCGTGTCGGCGCCGGTGACGATCTGGAACGGCGACAGGCCGTCGGTGCCGACGGCCAGTTCGTGCTCGCCCAGGTGGAGCATCACGCGTTGCGCGGGCAGTAGCGGCTCGGGGCCCAGGCGCAGCTGCGGCGCGCCGACGATGGTGGCGGTGGTCTCGCCGTCCAGCCAGGCGGTGGGCAGCTCCCGGGCCGCGAGCGACGGCAGCCCCTCGAACTGGAAGCCGCCGGTGGCCAGCGGCTGCCAGCGCACCTCGGTGCCGACGATGCGCGACTGCGTGCGGGCGGTCTCGAGCAGCGCCGACAGCCGGGCGCCTTCTTCCTCGAGCTTGCTCTGCGAGCGGTCGCGCAGCGTCAGCGAGATGGCCGCCGAGGCCACGGCCACGATCAGCACCACGACCATCAACTCCAGCAACGTGAAGCCGGCCGCGGCGCGGCGCGGCCTACTGCCAGGAACCGATGTCCGCGTCGTTGCCTTCACCGCCGGGCTGCCCGTCGGCACCAAAGCTGAACACATCGATTTCTCCGTGCACGCCCGGGTTGGCGTACTGGTAGGGGTGGTGCCAGGGATCGTCGGGCAGCTTGTCGAGGTAGCTGCGCCAGTTGCCGGGAATCGAGCCGCTGGTGGGCTTGGCGACGAGCGCCTGCAGCCCCTGGTCGCTGCTCGGGTAGCGGCCATTGTCCAGCTTGTACATCTTCAGCGCGTTCATCAGGTTGGAGATGTCGGCCTGCGCCGCGGTGATCTTGGCCCTGTCGACGTTCTCCAGCACCTTCGGCGCGATCAGCGCCGCGAGCACGCCGATGATGACGATCACGACCATCAGCTCGAGCAGCGTGAAGCCACGTGAAGCGCGGCGTGCGGTGAGGACTTGATTCATGAAAGGGATTCCGTACGGCCGGCGGCCACCAAGTCTTGAATCATAATCCGCGCATGAGTTCCCGCTGGACCGGCTTTTTCGTCTGGGCCCTGGTGGCGGCAAGCGCCGCTTTCTGGGGTCTGAAGATCTTCGCCGCCACGCGGCCCGTGCCCCCCGGGGCGCAGGCGCCGCAGGCGGTGGCCGCCAATGGGCCGATGGAGCGCCTGTTCGGTGCCGTCATCGTGCCGACCGCGGCCGCCGCGCCGGTGCATCCGGAGAGCGAACGCTTCCAGCTCGTGGGCGTCATCGCGCCGCCCAACGGCTCGTCCGGCAGCGGCTTCGCCGTCGTGACGATCGACGGCCAGCCGGCCCGCACGTGGCGCGTGGGCTCCGTGCTCGATGGCAACACCACCCTGCTGGCGGTGAGCAAGCGCGGCGCCGAGTTCGGCCCGTCCGGCGGCCCCGCCGCGTTCTCGCTCCAGCTGCCCGAGCCCGCGGCCGCCGAGACCGGCACGCTGCAGCCGGCCGTCTCGCAGCCCGATTCCGCGCAGAGCCAGCGTGTCCCGCAGCCCGCCAACGCGCCGCAGTTCGCGCCGCAGATGCCGGGCCAGGCCGTGCCGCTCAACGGCGTGCCCGGCCGCGGCGGCATGCATCCCCAGAACCGCGGCGGCCTGAACAACGGCGTCGCGCCCTCGCGCGTGGGCCAGCCGCCGGAAGGCACGACCGAGGCGCCGCCGCTGCAGCAATAGGCGCGCGCCACTCCCCGACGAGCCGGCCCCGCGCCGGCTTTTCTCATTCTTTACACGCCCAGCACCTGCGCCACCTGCAGCAGGTCGGCGAACCGGTGCGCACCGGCGCGCGGCGGCTCGCTCGCGTGCGCGCCGTCGGGCCGGCAGATCCAGCCCGCCTGCAGGCCGGCGGCGAGGGCGCCGTCCACGTCGGTGGCCAGGTCGTCGCCCAGGTGCAGCACCTGGTGCGGCGCCGCCCCGGCCGCGGCGCAGGCGGCCGCGAAGATCGATGGATCGGGCTTGGCCGCGCCGTGCCGGCGCGCCGAGACCGAGCCCGAAAAGAAGCGCTCCAGCCCGACGCGGTGCACCTCCGCGTTGCCGTTGCTCACGGCCACCAGCCGGTAGCGCGAGGCCAGGCGTTCCAGGCCCGGCAGCACGTCGTCGTAAAGCGTCACGGCGTGGCGGGCCTCGAAGAACACCTCGAACGCGAGCTCGGCGAGCGCCGGATCGTCGCCGTGCCGCGCCAGCCCGCGGCGGATCGTCTCCAGGCGGATGGCGCTGAGGTCGTGCGCCCAGTGCGGATGCTCGGCGGCCACCTCCGCGCGCAGCGCCAGCATCGCGGCCGGCGGCAGGCCTTGCGCGGTGGCCGGCGCGTGTGTGCGCAGCCAGCCGGCCAGCACCTTCTCGGCGGCCACCAGCGTGGGACGCACGGGCCACAGCGTGTCGTCGAGGTCCAGCGTGATCGCGGCGATGTCGCGCAGCGACGGCGTCATGCGGCGCGCTCCGGATGAGCGGCCAGCTCGGCCAGGCAATCGGCGCACAGGCAGTCCGACCACTTTGCGCGCAACTCCGCCAGGCGCTCCGCGCCCAGCGCGTAGCCGACGCAGAAGCACGGCGTGGCGCGATCGGCACCGATGCCGCAGGCGAAGGCGCGATCGCAGCGCGGGCATGTCGCGGCGCGGTGCCCCGCGGGTGGCGCCGACGTCGCGAGGTCCTCGCAGGATTCCGGGTTTTTACCTAGCTTTTGCATGCTTGAAACCGTAGCCGACGCTCCTAGCTGAGGCGTCTGAGAGATGCCACCCACCGATTCGGAGAGGACTGAATCATGGCCAGCCTGAACATGCCCGCCCATCAACCGCATTCTCCGCGACGCGACGCGCGACACGGCGTCGCCTCGATGTCCACGCGCCAGCTGGAGGCCTACCTCCAGGCCCGCGAAATGCTGCGACGGCTGTGCGCCGCCACCGCATCGCCCGCCGACCCGAGGCACGATGCCTCGCCTTCCGGCCGCCCGTCGGCCTGAACGCCTGCCTCGAGGGTCGGCCGCCGCCGGATGCGGCGGCCCGGTCGTTCGCGCCCGATCCAACCCCGGCTGCCGGACGGCAGCCCCCATCAACCCACCGCAAGGAGCTCGACATGCTTGAAATCATGCACACGCGGCCTCAGAGCCTCTTCGATCAACTGGACGCCATGCAGCGGCTGCTGTCCCGGTCGTTCGGTGGCGAAGGCGCGCCGGGGGGCATCCGCTCGGTCGCCTACGGCGCGTTTCCCGAAATCAATGTGGGCCGGACGCCGGACAGCATCGAGGTCTTCGCGTTCGCGCCCGGCATCGACGCCTCGTCGATCGACGTGACCATCGAGCGCAACGTGCTCAAGATCTCGGGCGAGCGCGCGGCCACCGTCCCGCCGCGCGACGCGAAGGCGCAGGTCTACGCGAACGAGCGACCCGCGGGCCGCTTCTCACGCGCCGTCTCCCTGCCCGACGACGTCGACCCGATGCGGGTGGAGGCCAGGTACCGCGACGGCGTGCTCCGCATCAGCGTCGCTCTGAGCGCGGCCGCGCAACCGCAGCGCATCGCCGTGCGCTGACCCCCGATCATCCGACAGCACAGGAGAATCCCATGTCAGAACGCAACCAACTCACCGACCCGAAGTCCGCCGCGTCGAGCGAGCGCCCCGTGTCGCCCGCGGTGGACATCTTCGAGGATGCCGCCGGCATCACCGTGCTCGCCGACATGCCCGGCGTTTCCAGGGAGCGGCTCGACGTCAAGCTCGACGGCGACACCCTGTCCATCGAAGGCAGCGTCGAGCTGGACGCCCCGGCGCAGATGCGCGCGCTCTTCGCCGAACTCAGCGTCCCCCGTTTCCGCCGCACCTTCACGCTCAGCCGGGAACTCGACGCGGGCCGCATCGAGGCCAATCTCAAGGACGGCATCCTCACGCTGCAGGTGCCGAAGCTGCCGCATGCCCAGCCGCGGCGCATCGAGGTGACCGCCGGCTGAGGCGACCGCCGTGCCCGGCGGGCGACCGCGCGCCGCCCGTCGTGGTCCGACGAACCAGGAGACGACCATGAAGTGCTACCGCGTGCATGTTCCGGATGGCGTGAGGATCCGCGGCGTCACCGCCGAAGGGCGGCCTGCCACGATCCATCCCGGCGAATACCTGGTCCACCGCCTGCGCCCGAAGGTCGCGGCGAACGACCAGGCCCTGCTGCGCTTCGTCGGAGCCGACGTGGCGGGCCACGACGTCCATGTCCCGGCGGCGTCGCTGCGCCGGCTGGCGGTGTCGTGCGGGGTTCCGGACGAGCTTCTTGCCGACGACGGCAAGCTCTCGGCGGCCGCGTGAAGTCGCGCCGCGCGGCCGGTCAGGCGAACAGCGCCGCCAGCTCTTCGCGCAGCAGCTTCTTCTGCACCTTGCCCATCGCGTTGCGGGGCAGCGCGTCGACGAGCTTCACGTGCTTGGGCACCTTGAAGTGGGCGATGGCGGACTTCAGCTCGGCGACGATCGCCGCCGGCGCCAGCGTCGCGCCGGCGCGCGGCACGACGACCGCGACCACGGCCTCGCCGAAATCGGGATGCGCCACGCCCACGACGGCCGATTCGGCCACGCCGGGCAGGTCGTTGATGCGGCCCTCGATCTCGGCCGGATAGACGTTGAAGCCGCCGCTGATGATCAGGTCCTTGCTGCGCCCGATCAGCGTGAGCACGCCGTCCGCATCGAGCCGGCCCACGTCGCCGGTGCGGAACCAGCCGTCGGCGGTGAACTCCTCGCGCGTCTTCTCGGGCATCTGCCAGTAACCCGCGAAGATGCTGGGCCCCTTGACCTCGATGCCGCCGATCTCGCCGATCGCGCAGGCGCGGCCCTGGTCGTCGTGCACGCGCACGCCCACGCCCGGCAGCGCGGCGCCCACGGTGCCGCCCAGGCGCGCGCTCTCGGGGCGGTACGGGTTGGAGGTGATCATCACCGTCTCGCTCATGCCGTAGCGCTCCAGGATCGTGTGGCCGGTGCGCGCGCGCCAGGCGTCGAACGTGTCGGCCAGCAAGGGCGCCGAGCCGCTGATGAACAGCCGCATCGTGCGGCACGCGACGGCGTCCAGCGCCGGCTGCGCGAGCATGCGCACGTACAGCGTGGGCACGCCCATGAACACGGTGGCGCCGGGCAGGCGCGCGATCGTGGCGAGCGGGTCGAAGCGGTGGAACCAGATCATCTTCGCGCCGGCGCGCAGCGCGCCGTGCAGCGCCACGAACAGGCCGTGCACGTGGAAGATGGGCAGCGCGTGGATCAGCACGTCGCGCTCTTGCTGCCATTGCCAGGACGAGTGCAGCACGTCGGCGTTGGCGAACAGGTTGCCGTGCGTCAGCTGCGCGCCCTTGCTGCGGCCCGTGGTGCCGCTGGTGTAGATGATGGCCGCAACGTCGTCCGCCGCGCGCGCCACCGTCTCGAACTCGTCGCCCATGCGCGCGGCGCGCTCCAGCAGGCTGCCGGTGCGGTCGTCGCCCAGCGTGAGCACCATGCGGGTGCCGCGCGCGAACGCGAGCCGGCTCACCCAGGTGAAGTTGCGCGGCGCGCACACCACCAGCGCCGGCGCGGCGTTCTCGACGAAGTACGCCACCTCGCTCGCCTGGTAGGCGGTGTTCAGCGGCACGTAGACCAGGCCGGCGCGCAGTGTGGCCAGGTACAGCATCACGGCCTCCACCGACTTGTCGGCGTGCACCAGCACGCGCGCGCCGGCGGGCAGCGCGAGGTCGGCGAACAGGTTGGCCATGCGGGCGCTGCCGCGCTCCAGGTCCCGCCAGGTGTAGTGCAGGGACGTGAGGTCGGAGTGGCCACCGGGGGCGTCGGCCGTCTCGATCGCGATGGCGTCGAGGTGCGAGGGGAAGTACGGGCGCAGCTGGGCGTAGAGATTGGCGTTGCGGGACATGTCTCGTCGTTGTGGGCAGGCGGCGTCAGGCCGTCGACAACGGCGATTGTGCGTCCACCGGCGCGGCGGCCCGCGCCATCCGGGCCGCGAGCCAGTCGCGCAGCGCGGGCTGGGCGGTCAGCGCCAGCGCCCTTCCGTACGCGTCGACGGCCTCGGCGCGGCGCCCGGCAAGGCCCAGCAGGTGTGCCCGCGCGGCCCACCAGGGCTGGTGCTGGGCTACCTGCTCCGGGTCCAGCGACTCGAGCAGGCGCAGGCCGGATTGCGCATCGTCCGTGGCGCGCGCCGTGGCCACCGCGTGGCCGATGCGTGCGCCGACGCTGGGCGACAGCGCCAGCAGCGCGGCGTAGAGCGTGACGATCGCGTCCCAGGGCACGTCGCCCGCGCGGCGCCCGTGCATGTGCGCCGACTGGATGCAGGCCTCGAGCTGGTAGGGCCCGGGCGCACCCAGCGCGGCGGCGCGCGCCAGCGCCTCTTCCGCGCGGCGCTCCAGCGCGGCGTTCCACCGCGCCGGATCCTGCTCGTCGAGCGCGACGAAGGCGCCGCGGTCGTCGCGGCTGGCACCGCGGCGCGCCTCGCACAGGGCCAGGAGCGCGGCAAGACCCAGCGCCTCGGGCTCGCGCGGCAGGTGCGCGGCCACCAGCGCGGCCAGGTACAGCGCCTCCTCCGCCAGCTGGCCGCGCGCGGCGTCGTCCACGTCGCCCCAGTGCAGCGTGTAGGCGCCGTAGACGGCCTCCAGCACCGCGGCCACGCGCTCGGGCAGCTCGCGCGCCTCGGGCTCGTCGAAGCGGATGCCGGTGGCCTTGATCTTGGCCTTGGCGCGCGACAGCCGCTTGCCCATCGCCTCCGGCTTGACCAGGAACGCGCTGGCGATGCGCGCGGCGTCCAGGCCCAGCACCACCTGCAGCATCAGAGCGCTGCGCACGCCGGCGTCGATCGCCGGGTGGGCGCAGACGAACATCAGCCGCAGCCGTTCGTCGGGGACGGCGGGCGGCGCCGGCGCGGCGGTCTCATCGCCCGGAAACAGCACGCGCAGCGTCGGATCCTCGGCCAGGCGGCGCCGGCGCGCGGCCGTCAGCAGCTCGCGCCGGGCCACCTCCAGCAGCCAGGCCTGCGGCGCCTGCGGCACACCGTCGGCAGGCCAGCGCACGAGGGCGCGCGCGAAGGCCTCGCCGAGGGCGTCCTCGGCGCCGGCGATGTCGCGCCACTGCCAGGCCAGCCAGGCCACCAGCCGGCCGTAGTGATGGCGCGCCGCGCGCTCCGCGGCGGCCCGGGCGGCGGCATCGGCGGTCACAACGCGCCGGGTTGCTTCAGCGTGAAGACCTCGGTGTTGCCCAGCGCGGAGCTGGGCGCGCGCTCGGCCCAGCGCAGGGCCTCGTCGAGCGAGGGCACGTCGATCAGCACGAAGCCGCCCAGGAGTTCCTTGGTGTCGGCGAACGGCCCATCCTGCACCAGGCGCTTGCCCTCGCGCACGCTCACGCGCGTGGCGTGGAAGACGTCCAGGCGCTGGCCACCGCGCACGACGCCGGCCTCCTTCATCGCCTCCATGTAGAGCTGCCAGGGGCGCAGCGCGACCGGCCCGGTCACCGGGTCGGCGTTGTGTTCGTAGACGGCCTGCGGCTGGTTGAAGGTCAGAACGAATTCCATGATCGAGTCTCCAGATGAGGCGCCGCACCGCGCGGCTCCTTGGATCAGGGATGCACGAGATCCGGGCGGACGGACATCGGCCCCGAAATAATCCTTGGCCGCCTTCGACTCAGAACTTCGCCGGCCGCTTTTCGATGAAGGCGGTGAGGCCTTCGCGATGCTCGTCGGAGTCGGCGTAGGCGTAGTGGGCGGCCCGATCCGCGGGCTCGCTGAACGTGGGCCGGGCGAAGGCGCGCAGCACGCGCTTGTTCAGCCGCATCGCCTGGGGCGACAGGCCGGCGATGTGCGTGGCCACGCGGTGCACCTCGCCTTCCAGCTTGTCGACGTCCACCACGCGCGTGACCACGCCGCGCTCGTGCGCCTCGGCCGCGCCCATCAGGCGGGCCTCGATCAGCAGCTCGCGCAGCAGCGTCTGGCCCACGATGTGCGACACGATCTCCACCTCGGCCGGCGCCATCGGGAAGCCCAGGCGCGCGATGGGCACGCCGAAGCGGCTGTTGGGCTCGCACAGGCGCAGGTCGCAACAGGCCGCGATCTCCAGGCCGCCGCCGATGCACGCGCCCTCGATGTGCGCGATCAGCGGCACGTCGCAGGCTAGCATCGCGTGCAGCGCGGGGGCCACGATGTCCTCGTGGTACGCCGCGAGCGACTCGGGCTCGAAGCGGAACTGCGGGAACTCCTCGATGTCGGCGCCCGCCACGAACTCGCGGTCGGCGCCGCGCACGACGATCACGCGCGGCGGCTCGTCGGCGTGCTGCACGGCGTCGAACACCGCGCGCAGCTCGCGCCACATGTCCAGGCTCAACGCGTTCATCTTGCCCGGGTTGGAGATGCGCAGCGTGGCGATGCCGGCGGCGTCGGCCGGCTCGAGGCGGATATGGGCTTCGGACATGGGCACCTCGCTGCGATGGACGGGCGGCTGGGTCAGCGGTCGGACGAGAGCGTCAGCACAGGCGCGCTGGCATTGCCCCAGATGAACACGGTATACACCTGTCCGGCCGTGAACGACTGGTTCAGGAGGCTCGCGGGCGTCGTCACGATGGACGTGGGCAGCACCGTGGACGTGCCGGTGGTGGCCACGAGCGTCACGTACGACGACGCGGCGCCGAACGTGGCGTTGCCGAGCGTCTTCGCGTCGATGGTGGCCGACACCGTGCCGCCGCCGTTGACGCCGTTGATGACACGCGCCTTGACCGGCTGCGTGGTGCTGGTCGACGGCGTGTTGTCGTCCGTGATCAGCGTGGCCGCGGGGTTGCTCTGGCTGCCGGTGACCAGCAGCGTGTAATCCCTGCCGGCGGCGGCCGACGGCAGCGTGACGCCGTTCGTGGTGGTGCCGTCGACCGTGATCGACGTCGTCAGCGCGCCGCTGGGGATCGTCACGTAGCTGCCCACGGACGGCGAGGCCGCCTGCGACGACAGGGCGGTGCCGTTGATCGTGACCGTCACCAGGCCGCCGGTGCTGCCCACGGTCGCGTCGGCCGCGACGCGCACGCGTGCGAGCGTGCTCGTGTACGGCGTCATCGCGCCCTGCTGGTCGAGCACGGCGCCGTTGAGCAGCACGCCGCCGGCGGTGTGCGTGAGGATCAGCGTCGCGATCTCCTGGTTCTTCAGCGTGAGCGCGGGGATGTCCAGCAGCAGCGTCGTGGTGTCGCCGTTCGCGAACACGCAGACGTTCCAGGTGGTGCCGCCGGTCAATTGGCCGTAGGTGGTCTGCAGGGTCGCGACGGCGGTCGCGAACGGGGTGTCCGTGACGGCCAGCGCGTTGCAGGCATGGGTCGACAGGTAGACGTCGACGCTGGGCGCCTCGCCGGAGGCGGCGTTGAAGATGCGCAGCTTGGCGTTGCCGGAGGCCGGGCTGGTTTCCTCGTCGGTGAGGAACGTCGCCGTCGCCTTGCCGCCGGTCAGGGACGTGATGACCGAGAAGTGATCGGTCTTGGTGACGCTGCCGGTGGTGGTGGCCGCGGTGCCCGCGCCGCCGCTGCTCTTGACCTGGAAGGTGTAGGAGCCCCGGTCGACCCCCGTGTAGGCGCTGGCGGCGCCGGCCGCCGTGCCGCCGACGACGAGGCTGCTGCTGCCGTCGCTGTTCTGCGTGTACAGGTCGAGGCTGGTGTATTCGGTCGTGGCGTTGATGATGCGCACCTCGCCCTTCTGGGCGTCATCGTTGCCGCAGCCGCTCAGCAGCGGCAAGGTGAATGCGGCCGCGAGGGCGGCCCAGGTCTTCAAGCGCATCGTTTCACTCCATGAATATCGTTGTGCGACCGCCGACGTCGCGGCGCATCACTGTGCGTCCGCCACCATGCGCGTTTGTTGCTCGAACATGACGTTTGCGCCGCGGCGATCCGAGGGGCGGTCCGCAGTGTACGGCCGTCCGTCGCCCGAGGTTTCACACGTCGGCGAAGTTCACCGGCAGGCCCGGGACGTCCACCCGGCACTGCAGGACGTGGCCGGCCCAGGGCTGGGCGGCCAGCTCGGCCGCGGGGCGCTTCTCGCGCGAGGTGGTCACGTACAGCGTGCGCAGGTCGTCGCCGCCGAAGCACGGCATCGTGGGGCAGCGCACCGGCAGCGGCACCGACTCCAGCAGCTGGCCGTCCGGGGCGAAGCGCGCCAGGCGCTGGCCCTCGAAGCAGGCGGCCCAGTAGCAGCCCTCGGCGTCGACGGCGCCGCCGTCGGGGCGGCCGCCGTAGGTGTCCAGCGGCGCGCCCTCCTGCCTGGGCGGAAAGCTGGCGAACACGCGCCGGCGCGACAGGTTGCCGGCCTGCGGGTCGAAGTCGAACGCGAAGACGGTGCTGAGCTTGGTGTCCGTCCAGTACATCGTGGCGCCGTCCGGGCTCCAGGCCAGGCCGTTGCTGTTGGCCACGTCGTCCACGATCCGATCCAGGCTGTGCGGGCTGAGGCAGTACAGCGAGCCCTTGAGCAGGCGCTCGTCGTGGATCGTGCCCACCCAGAAGCGGCCCTGCGGATCGGCCTTGCCGTCGTTGAAGCGCAGCTTCTTCGTGTCGTAGGGCGCGGCGAGGATGCGCTGGCTGCGGCCCTCCTTCACGTCGAAGTGGAACAGGCCGTCGCGGCGCGCCATCAGCACGCCGCCGTCGGGACGCGGCGCGATGCTGCAGACCTCGGTGGGGAATGTCCACTGGTCGTGCACGAGGGTGGCTGGCACGCAGCGGTTGAGCTGGTGGCCGGCGATGTCCACCCAGTACAGCGCCTGTTCGCTCGGGTGCCAGAACGGCGACTCGCCGGCGATGGAGGCGGGCGTCGGCAGGGGCGTGAAGTCGTAGGTGGACATGGCGGCGTGCGGGAGGTCGTCGATGCGGCATCGTAACGGCGTACCACGATGAAACCGCGCGGCGGCCTTTCCCGGACTTGCCGTGCTGGACTTCGCCGCGCCGCTCGCGCGGTGACCGCCGTCAAAGCTTCTTGAGCAGCGCCACCGATTCCTTCGGATTCAGGTTGTGGCGGCGGCCGTCCTCGCTGGGCGTGGAACCGTCCACCATCAGCTGGATCACCTGCTGCGGCGTCAGCTTCGGATCGAGCGCCAGCAGCTTGGCCGCGAGGTTGGTCGCGTTGGGCGAGGCCATCGAGGTGCCCGAGAAGCGCACCAGCGCGCCGCCCGGCAGCGTCGATTCCACCTGGTAGCCGTTGGCGTCCACGCGCACGGTCTCGCCGTAGCTGGTGAAGCTGGCCTCGTCGCCGGCCTGGTCCACCGCCCCCACCGTCAGCAGGTTGGGCAGCTTCAGCGACGAGGGAATGCTCTCGTCGAAGCTGCTGTTGGCGTCGGCGTTGCCGGCCGCGCAGATGAACAGGACGCCGGGCGCGCTCTTCATCGCTTCGTACAGGCCGTCGCGCTCGATCTTGAACAGCTTGCGCGCGATCTCCTTGCGGTCGGCGGCGTCCTTGCCGATGCCGTTCTTCTCCAGCGCGTCCTCGTAGCCGGCCGGGTTGCCGCCCCAGCTCATGTTGACCACGCGCACGCCGTGGTCGCGGAACCAGGCGGCCGTGGCCTTGTAGCTCTCCACGCCGCGGCGGGTCAGTTCCTCGGTGGGCGCCTCCGGCACGTGCCGGTAGTCGAAGGTGATGCGCGAGTAGGCGAGGCGGATCGCCGGATTGCCGCGCGCGGCGATGCCGGCGACGTGGGTGCCGTGCGAGTAGTTGCCGTACAGGCTCAGCTGCTCGAAGAACGCCGACACCTGCGGCGGCGACATGGCGGCGAACTGCTTCTTCAGGCCGTCGGCCTCGGGGCTGTCGATGGACAGCTGCAGGTCGGACAGGCCCTTGAGGTTGCTGCGCATGCCCGGGTAGCCCTTGGCCTGTTCGGGCGTCAGCGGCTGCAGCATGCCGTGCGTGGGCCTGGACAGCAGGTCGAAGGCGAGGCCGTGCGCGTCGGTGTCCGCCTTCGGGTGCGGATCGGTGTAGAGCTTGCCGGGGAACAGCGACAGGTCGGAGCCCGAGTCCCAGATGGCCACGGTGACCGGCGTGAGCCTGTCCGCGTCGGTGAGGACGACGTCGCGCGCCGCCCAGATGTCGGGCTTCTGCACGTTGTGCGCGGCCACGTCGGCGCTCAGCAGCGCCACGGTGGCCGCCTTGACGGGCACCACTTCCTTCAGGTTGAAGCGCGCGCTGATGATCATGCGCGCCATCTCGCTGCTCACCTCGTGCGAGCGCGCCACCGCGGGCTCGACGTTGGCCTGGAGGCTGCCCAGCACGACCGATTCGCTGACGATCTGCGCGCTGCTCTTGGCTTCCTTGATGCGGTTGCCGACGACGGCCCACGGCAGCGCCGCGAGGCTGTCGGAATAGGCCTTCGCGTAGGCGCGCTCGAACTCGGGGCCGCCAGCCTGGCCGGTGGCCGCATGCGCCTTGAGCAGCGCCTCGTTGCGCAGGCCGCTGAGCAGCTTGGCGTCGGGCTTGTCCTCCAGCGCGCGGATCTGCGCGATGGTGTCCAGCGCGGCCTTGTCCTCCGTGCCCGGGAGCATCTGCAGCAGCAGGCGCGTCGTCAGCAGCGAGCGCACCTCGCCGTGGTCCTGGATGTCGTACTGGGCGAGCACGGCGTCGACGTCGGCGCGCACCTTCGCGGCGAACGCGTCGAAGGTCTTGTCGTCGGCCTTGACCAGGTCGGTGGCCGTTCCGGCGATCGGATAGGTGAAGCGCGGCAGGTCGTCGAGCGTGTTGACCGTCTTCCTGGCGCCGGACTGGGCCGAGGCGTCGGAGACGGCGACCAGCGTGGCCAGCGCGGCCGACAGCGCCAGCACCAGGGGTCGGAGGACGAGGGAGGAACGGGTCATGTCGTCGCTTTCCGGGCAGGACGGAGGAAGGGCACATCCTATCCTCGACCATGGGGCGGCGTGGCACTGGGTACTGGTTAGCATGCGGCCATGAGCTTTCCGACCCTCGCCCGCACCCTTGCCGCGTTCGCCCTCGTGGCCGCGTTTTCCTCGGCGCCGACGCTCGCCCTGGCCGCAATGTCCGACGCCGATCGTGCCGCGCTTCAGATCCACACCTGGGGCGGCAGTCCCGTGCACATCGGCGACACGCTGGACCAGGCGCGTGCCGCGCTGCCGTCGGCGCCGGCGACGCCGCAGATCAACCTGGGCGACTACCAGACACTGTGGGCGCAGGCCGACGGCGTCATCCTGCGGCTGTCGCACGGCGTCGTCACCCAGATCACCTACGACACGAAATCGAAGGCGAAGATCGCCGGGCTGGACGTCGGCATCGATTCCACGCTGGCCGACTTCGAGGCTGCGCTGGGCCCGAGCGCGCCGGGCGTGGTGCAGGGCACGCGCACGTGGGCGCTGGACGGCAAGCACCGGCTGGTAGCGTCCGTCTACGGCGCGGGCGTGGTGCGCGGGCTCGAGCTCGGCTTCATCCCGAAGCCGCCGCCGCCGCGCACGGCCGGCGGCGTCGTGGCCTGGGCCGATGCGCGCCAGGCCAGCGCGGCGTCCGCGGCGGCGCCCGTCCTGACCGGCGACGCGCGGCGCGCGCGGCTCGACCAGCTGCTGGCCGCGCATGACGACGTGGCCTTGCTGCAGCTGCTGTTCCCGCAGTTCCAGAAGCAGCCGCCGCTGCCGCGCGAGGCCGAATCCATCGACGACGCCTGGCTGCAGGCGCACGCGGGCGAGGGCCGTGCCTCCGTGCTCTACGCGCTGTCGTGGAAGCTGCTGCCCTTCGATCGGGACGGCGCCCGCACGTTGAATGCCCGGGCCCGCGTCGAATGGCAGATGGCCTCGGCGCAATGCGTGCAGGCGCCGCAGCCCAGCCCGCTGATGTTCATGCTGGAGGGCGAGGCGGTGGTCGACGTGGCGCCTTTGCGGGCCACGAAGCCGGCCTGGCCGACCGCGTTCGGACAGGCGCTCGATTGGGATCGCGCGCTGGCGTCGCCCGTGGGGCCGGACTGGTATTGCGGTGCCGGCAACGTGATGGCGGCGTCCGCGGCGGCCGCGGCGCGCCAGGCCGCGTGGCAGCGGGCGCGCGACGCGAACCCGGCGCCGACGAACGCCGCGCCTTGATCAGCCGGCCGTCTCGTCGACGATGCCATCCTTGTGCAGCGCCGCGATGACGCTCACCAGGAACTTGTCCACGTCCGCGGCATCGAAGCCGCTGGCGCCGCCGGCCACATGGGTGTCGGCATCCCACAGGCGGACGTGCGTGCGGCGGTCGACGAGCACGATGCGCGCCGTTTCGCTGTGGTAGCCCTTGTTCATCGAGGCCGTGGCTTTGCCCAGCGTGATGATCAGCAGGTACCGGCACGACGCGGCCGCGGGGTCGGGCGGCAGCGCCGGGTTCTCGTCGACGACGACCGCGGCGACGTGGGCGCGCGCGAACACACGCGGCGTCACGTCCTTGGCCACCGCCGTGATCTGCCCCCATTCGACCAGCGCGTCCTCGGCCGCGATGTTCTGCGAGTCAAAGCGCGGGGTGAGGTACTCGACGGCGACTGCGGACAGCGACTGCGGCGCACCGGACGACGTCAGGCCCTTCGTCGTTCCGACGTGGGTGCAGCCGGCGGACAGCGCCGCGAGGGTGATGAGGGACGACAGCAGGAGGCGATGACGCATGGGTTCGACGCGTGGACGGGCGAGGGATTGAAGCCGGAACTCTAGCCGCGACGTCGGGCCACCACCAAGGACGGAAGTCTCGGTTTGCGGGCCTGCGCTGTCGAGCTGCCGCCTACGCGTCGCGCCCGAACGCCTTGCCCGTGAACGGCAGCGCCAGCAGCGCGCAGGCGCCCAGCGCGAGCCCGCAGCCGAGGCCGCCCAGCTGCGTCAGCGCGGTGCCCGCCACGGCGGTGCCGATGAAGGCCGCCACGAAGGTGATGACGATGCTGCGCGACAGCAGCGAGCCGTCGGGGTCGAGCGCCGAGATGCGCGACGTGAGGAAGGGCGTGACCGCGTAGTAGGCGAACGAGACCAGCAGCTGCGCGATGAAGAAGCCGACCCAGCCGTGCACGAGGAAGAACCACAGCGCGGCGCCGCCCATCAGCAGCTCGGCGGCCCACAGGATGGGGCGGCGCAGCTCGTGGCTGCGGCGGTGCGAGGCCGACAGCGCGCCCACCGTGCCCAGCAGCGACACCAGCGCCAGCACCGGCCCGATGCGTTCCGGCGCGATGCGCAGCTGGCGGCCCACCACGTCGGCCAGCGCCCATTGCGCCGACAGCACGCTGTAGACCAGCATCATCACGGCCCAGATCGGCAGCAGCGCGCGCCAGGGCACCGCGGGGCGGGCTGGTGCCGCTGCAGCGTGGGCGACCGCGTGTCCCGCGTCGCCGCCCGCGGCCGCGGCGGGCAGGGCCACCAGCGCGAAGGCCGCGGCGATGATCACGAAGACCCATTGCGCGACGAAGGCCTCCGGCATCGCGTAGGCCGCCACCAGCAGCGCGCAGTCGATCACGCCCGAGACCAGGATGATGACGCCCCACGCGCGTTCGGCCGCGGCGCGGTTGGACAGGCTGGCCGCCACCACCACGAACAGCACGCCCTCGAACAGGCCGGTGACCAGGCGCGCGCCGCCCACCGCGGCCACGCCGGGCATCCACGCGCCCGCGGCCTGCGCGAGCAGCGTGCCCAGCGTCGCGATCCACGCGAGCCGGCGCGGCACGCGCGCGATCCAGCGCGGGAAGACGGCGCAGCTGATGGCGATGCCGGCGATCTCCAGCGCGGCGAAACCCGTGGCCGCGTCCTCGCCCACGCCGAAGCGGCGCATCAGCGCGCCGACGATCAGCGGCATGAGGATCGTGCCGTTGGTGGCCATCGCGTACGCACAGGACAGGCGCAGCAGCGCGGCCAGCGAGAGGTCGGGGCGCGTGGCGGCGGCGTTGACGGGCGTCGGAGAGTCCATCGCTGGAAACCACTTGAATATGAGCGTTGATCACAATATAATGTGATCATTGATCATGTGTCAATGATGACGAACCCCCCCGACACCCTCATCGCCCCGCCGCGCGCCACCAGCGGCGAGGCCGGCCGCCGGCCGCGCCAGGAACGCAGCCGCCAGCGCGTCGAGACCATCCTCGACGTGGCGCTGGACATGGTCGTCGAGCAGGGCGCCGAGGCGCTGGCGATGCGCGAGGTGGCGCGCCGCGCCGACGTGCAGATCAGCTCCATCTACCAGTACTTCCCGTCCAAGGCGCACATCATCCGCGAGCTCGCGAAGCGCAACCTGCAGAAGGTGCGCCTGTTGCTGCAGGCCCAGGTGCAGCGGCTGCTGGCCGAGTTCCCGGAGGCGCCGCCGGTGTCGGAGGCCGTCAACCGCCTCGTCGACGCCTACTTCGCGCACTACCGCGACCAGCCCGACGCGCTGGCCGTCTGGGCCGGCGCGCAGAGCGACCATGGCCTGCGCGAGCTCGACCTGGAAGACACCCGCAGCACCGCCGAATTCCTCGTGCTGCCGCTGCAGCGCATCCTGCGCCGCGACGACCGCGAGGTGCTGTACCCGCTGGCGCTGCTCGTCTCCGAGGTCACCGGCGCCGCCGCGCGCCTCGCGCTGGCGCTGGAGTCGCCGCTGCGCGAGCAGCTCATCGCCCGCCACAAGGCCATGCTGGTGGCCACGCTCGAGGATCACCGCTGCCCATGACCGCCTCCGCGCCCGACTACGCGTACTACAAGGGCGCGCTGGCCGGCGCCCGCCTGCCCGCCGCCTTCGTCGACCTCGACGCGCTGCACGCCAACCTGGCCGACCTGCGCGCGCGCGCCGGCGGCCTGCCGATCCGGCTGGTGACCAAGTCGGTCCGCTCGGTGGACATCCTGCGCCGCGTGCTGGCCACGGGCCCGACCTTCCAGGGCCTGATGTGCTACTCGCCGGCCGAGGCCGCGTGGCTCGCGTCGCAAGGCTTCGACGACCTGCTGGTGGCCTATCCGTCGGTGGAGCCGGACGACCTGCGCGCGGTCGCCGCGCAGGTGCGCGCGGGCCGCACGATCACGTTGATGGTGGACGGCGCGGCGCAGGTGCAGCGCATCGCCGCCATCGCGATGGCGCAAGGCGTGGTGCAGCCGCTGGCGATCGACCTCGACATGTCGTCCGATTTCCCCGGCCTGCACTTCGGCGTGTTCCGCTCGCCGGTCAAGGGCCCCGAGTCGGCGCTGGCGCTGGCCGCGGAGATCGCGCACCACCCGGCGCTGCGCCTGGACGGCCTGATGGGCTACGAGAGCCAGATCGCCGGCCTGATGGACCAGGTGCCGGGCCAGGCCGCGAAGAACGCGGTGATCCGCTTCCTCAAGCGCCGCTCCATCCCCGAGGTCAACGAGCGCCGCCGCGCGACGGTGGCCGCGCTGGCCGCGGCCGGCCATCACCTGCGCTTCGTCAACGGCGGCGGCACCGGCAGCTTCGAGAGCACGCGCGCCGATTCCAGCGTCACCGAACTCGCGGCCGGCTCGGGCCTGTACGTGCCCACGCTGTTCGATCACTACGGCGCTTTCCGCGGCCGCCCGGCCGCCGGCTTTGCGGTGGCGGTCACGCGCGCGCCCGCGCCGGGCATCGTCACCTGCGCCGGCGGCGGCTATCCCGCGTCGGGCCCCGGCGGCGTCGATCGCCTGCCGCGTCCGTGGCTGCCTGCGGGCTGTTCGCTCATCGCCACCGAGGGCGCGGGCGAGGTGCAGACGCCCGTGCGCGTGCCGGCCGGCGTCGCGCTGGCGCCGGGCGACCCGATTCTGTTCCGCCACGCCAAGGCCGGCGAGCTGTGCGAGCGCTTCAACGAGTTGCTGCTGGTCGAGGGCGGTGCGGTGGTCGGCAAGGCCGCCACGTACCGCGGCGACGGCAAGTGCTTCTTCTGAACTGTGAACCTGTGAACGAGGACGACGCGGATGTGGAAGAACTGGTCGGGGTATGTCGAATGTCCGCGCACGCCGGTGCTCACGCCGGGCAGCGGAGCGGAACTGGCGACGGTGCTCGCCGACGCGGCGCGGGACGGCCGGCCGGTGCGCATGGTGGGCGCCGGTCATTCGTTCAGCCCGCTGGTGGCCAGCGACGGCGTCATCGTGTCGCTGGACAGGCTGCAGGGCATCATCGCCATCGATGACGCCACGCGCGTCGCGCGCGTGCACGCCGGCACGCGCCTGTACGCGCTCGGGGGCGCGCTCGCGGAGCGCGGGCTCGCGATGGAGAACCTGGGCGACATCAACGTGCAGTCCATCGCCGGCGCCACCAGCACCGGCACCCACGGCACGGGCCTGGGCTTCGGCAACCTCGCCACGCAGATCGCGGCGCTGAGGTTCGTCACGGCCGACGGCCGCGAGGTGGTCGCGTCTTCCGACGAGAACCCCGAGCTGTTCGCCGGCGGCCGCATCGCGCTGGGCAGCCTGGGCGTGCTCACCGAGGTGAGCCTGCGCCTGGTGCCCGCGTTCCGGCTGCGGCTGGAACGCGGTCGCATGGATCTCGAGGACTGCCTCGCGCAGGCCGACGCGCTGGTGGCGGCCAACCGCCAGTTCGAGTTCTACTGGCTGCCGCACACGGAGACGGTGCTCACCAAGAAGTGGAACACCACCGACGCGCCGGTCGACAAGTCGGGCATGGGCCGCTGGGTCAGCGACGTGCTGCTGGAGAACATCGCGTTCGGCCTGCTTTGCGGCGTCGGCAGGGCCGTGCCCTCGCTGTGCCCGCCGCTGAGCCGCTTCTGCGCGTCGCTGGTCTCGGCCAGCGAGCAGGTGGACGCCAGCTGGTCGATGCTGTCCACCGTGCGCCAGGTGCGCTTCAACGAGATGGAGTGGTCGGTGCCCGCCGAGCGCGGCGCCGACGCGCTGCGCGAGATCAAGGCGCTCATCTCGAAGCGCACGTTCCCGCTGATGTTCCCGCTCGAGGTCCGCTGGGTGCGTGGCGATGACCTGTGGCTGAGCCCCAACCACGGGCGCGACAGCGTGCACATCTCGGTGCACCAGTACTGCGGCATGCCGTTCGAGGCCTACTTCGACGCCGTGCAGGCCATCTGCCTGAACCACGGCGGCCGGCCGCACTGGGGCAAGGTGCATTCGCTGAAGGCGGCCCAACTGGCGCGGCTCTACCCGCGCTGGGACGACTTCCTCGCGCTGCGGGAGAAGATGGATCCGAAGGGGCTGTTCCTCACGCCCTACCTGCGCGGACTGTTCGGGGTCTGATCCGGTACGGGGTCGCGCCGCTGCTGGCCAGCCCTTCGCGGTGCCCGGCAGGGCATGCCGATTGCTGCCGCCCCAGCGGCGGCGCCAGGCGACCCGTTCCAGCGGGCCGGCGCGGCCATTCGCAGGGAGTTCGCGATGAAACGCCAAGGTCGGGCCGGCATGCTGTGCCGCCCGTGTCGCCCGTTCGTCTTCGGACGTGCCGCCGCATGGCGCGCGATCCGCGTGTGACGGCGGCATGACCGCCGCGGCGGGCGCTCGCCTGCAAGACCCCGCGAAACGGCCGGGCGGCGGCTGGCACGCGGCCGGCTGCGAGACCGAGCTGATCGAGGATCTGGCGCGGCTGGAACTCCTCGGCGACGAGATCGACGGCCTGCACGGGCGCACCGGCGCGCCCGCGTCCGCGCGCTGGGCCGCCGTGCACGCGGGCATGCTGCACGACCGGCGGGCGGAGCCGTGGTGCGTGATCGTGCGCCGCGGGCCGGAGATCGTGGCCGCGGCGCTGGCCGTGGCGCGGCTCAGGCTCGGCGCCTGGGCCATCCGCGGCGCGACGCATCCGGACGAGCCGGGCTGGCTGGCCGCCCTCGACGGCGACGCCAGCACCGAACTCGCCGCCGCGGTCGCGGGTTCGCTGCGCGGGCTGCACCGTCCGTGGGGACTGGCGTGGCGCCACCTGCCCGCCGAAGACGCCACGCTGGCCGCGCTGCGCGCCGAGCTCTCGATCTCGGCCGTGCTCGCCAGCGGCGACGACGCGCAATTGAACTGCGATGCCGTCGACGACTTCGCCGGCGGCCTGTCGCGCAACACCCGCTCGGTGGTCAGCCGCGCCCGCCGGCGCATCGCGGCGGCAGGCCTGTCCTGCGAGATCGCGTGGACGCGGGATGCGGCAGGAATTGCCGCGCAGCTGGACGAGGTGGTCGACGTCCACCGGCGCCGCAATCGCCAGTTGCGCGGCGCCGCCGGACTCGACGACCCGGGCGGGCGCGCGCTGTTCGAGGAGACGGTGCTGGCGCATGCGCAGACCGGCCGCGCGCGTCTTCTGACGCTGCGTCTCGACGGCCGGTTGGCTGCGTTCGCGATCTGCTTCGAGTCCGCCGGCATCCTGCACGTGTACTCGAACATGGCCTCGCCGGACTGGCTGGAGTTCAGTCCCGGAACGATCGCGAACGCGGAGGTGGTGCGCGCAGCGGGCCGCGATCCCGCGCTGCAGGCCGTCGACTGGGGCCTGGGGCTGCAGCGCTACAAGCTCAGCGGCTCGCGCGTGCAGGTGCGGCACATGGTGCACCTGTGGGCCTGGTCGTCGCTGGTGGGACGCCTGGCGTGGGCGCTGGGCGATCGGCTGGTCGGACGTTGACATTCGACTCCGACAAGGGGCCGCGGCATGATTCTTCAAGGGCGAATTCGCCTGGATTCGTGAGCAAACCACAGGAGAACACGTCGAAAGTCGCGGGGTATGCAAGCTGCCTAGAATGTTGCGCCTACCCTCCAAAGGACGCACATGAGCGGGCTTATCCGCATTCGCGGCGCGCGGCAGCACAACCTCAAGAACCTCGACCTCGACATCCGCACCGGCGAGCTGACCGTGGTGACCGGACCGAGCGGGTCGGGCAAGTCGAGCCTCGTGTTCGACACGCTGTACGCCGAAGGGCAGCGCCGCTACGTCGAGACCTTCTCGGCCTATGCGCGCCAGTTCCTCGACCGCATGGACCGCCCCGCCGTCGATCACGTGGAGGGTGTGCCGCCGGCCATCGCCATCGACCAGACCAACCCGGTGCGCAGCTCGCGCTCCACGGTCGGCACGATGACGGAGCTCAACGACCACCTGAAGCTGTTGTTCGGGCGCGCGGCCGCGCTGTTCGACCGCGTCACCGCGCTGCCCGTGCGCCACGACAACGCCGACACCATCTACGCCGACCTGGTGCGGCGCGCCGCGGCGCAGGGCGATCCGCGCGTGGCCGTCACGTTCCCGGTGGAACTGCCGGCGAACACCACGGCCGAGGAGGTGACGCAGTGGCTGTCCACCAGCGGCTTCACGCGCGTGCACGGCGAGCGCACGATCAAGGACGAGAAGGGCGAACGCAAGCTGCTCGACGTGGTGGCCGACCGCTTCCGCGTGGGCAGCGTCGAGAAGGTGCGCGTGGTCGAGGCCATCGAGCTCGCGTTGAAGCGCGGGCAGGGCCGGCTCAACGTCGACGTGCTGCCCGAGAACGCCGAGGCCACCGACCCCGGCATTCGCTGGCGCTGGTCCACGGGCCTGCACTGCCCCGAGAGCGACCTGCGCTACGACGATCCGCAGCCGGCGCTGTTCTCGTTCAACTCCGCGTTCGGTGCCTGCGAGACCTGCCGCGGCTTCGGCCGCGTGATCGGCGTCGACTGGGGCCTCGTCGTGCCCGACGAGAAGAAGACGCTGCGCAACGGCGCCATCAAGACCATCCAGACGCCCGCGTGGAAGGAGCAGCAGGACGACCTGATGCAGTACGCCGGCGACGCGGGCATCCCGCGCGACACCGCGTGGAACCAGCTCACCGACGCGCAGCGCAAGTGGGTGATCGAGGGTTCGCCGAACTGGAACGGCAACTGGCACAAGCAGTGGTACGGCATCAAGCGCTTCTTCGAGTACCTCGAGTCGAAGGCCTACAAGATGCACATCCGCGTGCTGCTGTCCAAGTACCGCAGCTACACGAAGTGCCCGGCCTGCGACGGCGCGCGCCTGAAGCTGGAGGCGCAGCTGTGGCGCATCGGCACCAAGGAGCAGGCCGACGCGGTGCTGCCGCCGTCGCAGCGCCACATGCCGCACGGCACGGACTGGACGCGCGAGCAGCTCGAGGCGCTGCCGGGCCTGGGCCTGCACGACATGATGCTGCTGTCGATTGCCCGTCTTCGACGATTCTTCAGTCATGACGACCCCTTCGCTCCCGGAGGGCCGGCGCCTGGCAGCGCGCAGGACGAGGCGCTGAAGCTGTTGTACGACGAGATCTGCACGCGCCTGAAATACCTCAACGACGTGGGCATAGGCTACCTCACGCTGGATCGCCAGAGCCGCACGCTGTCGGGCGGCGAGGTGCAGCGCATCAACCTCACCACGGCGCTGGGCACCTCGCTCGTCAACACGCTGTTCGTGCTCGACGAGCCGTCCATCGGCCTGCACCCGCGCGACATGCACCGCATCGTGGAGGCCATGCAGCGGCTGCGCGACGCCGGCAACACGCTGGTGGTGGTGGAGCACGACCCGGCCGTGATGCTGGCGGCCGACCGCCTCATCGACATGGGCCCGGGCCCGGGCGAGCGCGGCGGCCAGATCGTGTTCGACGGCGAGCCGGAGGACGCGAAGCTGGCCGACACGCTCACCGGCGCGTACCTGGGTGCGCGCAAGCAGGTGGGCATGGGCATCCGGCGCGCGGTGGTCGAATCCACGCCGCGCCTGATCGTGCAGGGCGCCACCGAGCACAACCTGCGCGGCGTCACGGTGGAGTTCCCGTTGCAGCGCCTGGTGGTGGTCACCGGCGTCAGCGGCTCGGGCAAGAGCACGCTGATGCAGGACGTGCTGTACCCGGCGCTGGAGCGCCACTTCGGCAAGCCCACCGAGACGCCCGGCAAGCACGAGGCGCTGCTGGGCGCCGACTGGCTGTCGGAGGCCGTGTTCGTCGACCAGAGCCCCATCGGCAAGACGGCGCGGTCGAATCCGGCCAGCTACGTGGGTGCGTTCGACGAGATCCGCAAGCTGTTCGCCACCACGCCGGTGGCCCTCGAGCGCAACTACGGCGCCGGCATGTTCTCGTTCAACGCCGGCGACGGCCGCTGCCCCACCTGCGGCGGCTCGGGCTTCGAGCACGTGGAGATGCAGTTCCTGTCCGACGTGTACCTGCGCTGCCCCGACTGCGACGGCAAGCGCTTCCGCGCCGAGATGCTGGACGCGCACCTGGTGCGGCGCGACCGCCAGCTGTCCATCGCCGACGTGCTGGAGCTCACCGTCAGTGAAGCTGTCCAATTGTTTGCGGATGATCGCGAGGTGATCCGCCGCCTCCAGCCCATCGTCGACGTGGGGCTGGACTACGTGAAGCTGGGCCAGCCGGTGCCCACGCTGTCGGGCGGCGAGGCGCAGCGTCTCAAGCTCGCCGGCTTCCTCGCCGAGGCCGCGCAAGGCCCGCAGCAGCCCGCCGCGAAGAAGGGCACGCTGTTCCTGTTCGACGAGCCCACCACGGGCCTGCACTTCGACGACATCGCCAAGCTGATGCGCTCGCTGCGCCGGCTGCTGGAGGCGGGGCACTCGCTGATCATCATCGAGCACAACCTGGACGTGATCCGCTCGGCCGACTGGCTGGTGGACCTCGGACCGGAAGGCGGCGAGGGCGGCGGCGAACTCGTGGGCGTCGGGACGCCCGAGGATCTCAAGGCCAACACGCGATCGCACACCGGCCGCGCGCTGCGCGACTACGAGGAGACGCTGGGGCTGGAGCGCTACGCCGCGGCCGACGTGGCCCGCGAGAAGCATGCGCGCTACGCCGCCGTGGAAGACGCGCGCTTCAGGAGCGAGGGCGCGCGCGACGCGAGCAAGGACGGCCCCAGCCTGCAGTCGCTGGTGAGCAAGCGCCGGCGTTCGACGGCGAGCGGGGTCGAGGACGAGTCCATCCGCATCGTCAACGCGCGCGAGCACAACCTGAAGTCGTTGGACGTCAACATCCCGCGCGGCAAGTTCACCGTGGTCACGGGCGTATCGGGCTCCGGCAAGAGCACGCTGGCGTTCGACATCCTGTTCAACGAGGGCCAGCGGCGCTACCTCGAGTCGCTCAACGCCTACGCGCGCAGCATCGTGCAGCCGGCCGGCAGGCCCGAGGTGGACGCGGTGTACGGCATTCCACCGACGGTGGCCATCGAGCAGCGCCTGTCGCGCGGCGGCCGCAAGAGCACGGTGGCGACCACCACCGAGGTGTGGCACTTCCTGCGCCTGCTGTGGGTCAAGCTGGGCATCCAGCACTGCATCCACGACGGCAGCCCGGTGAGGCCGCAGAGCGTGGAGAGCATCGCCGCGCAGCTGCTGCGCGACTACCGCGGCCAGCACGTGGGCCTGCTCGCGCCGCTGGTGGTGGCGCGCAAGGGCGTGTACACCGATCTCGCCAAGTGGGCCAAGGCGCGCGGGCACACACATCTGCGCGTGGACGGCGAGTTCCTGAAGGTGGATCCGTGGCCGCGCCTGGATCGCTTCAAGGAACACACGCTGGAGCTGCCGGTGGGCGACCTCGTGATCGCGCCCGAGCGCGAGGCCGAGCTGCGCGCGCTGCTGGCCAAGGCGCTCGACACCGGCAAGGGCGTGATGCACCTGCTCACGCCGCTGGACGGCCTCACCGAGGCGATGGCGCTGGACCACTCCACGCTGGGCATCGGCACGGTGAAGGTGTTCTCCACCAAGCGCGCGTGCCCCACCTGCGGCACAAGCTACGGCGAGCCCGACCCGCGCATGTTCTCGTACAACAGCAAGCACGGCTGGTGCCCGGGCTGCGTGGGCACGGGCCTGGCGCTCACGCGCGAGCAGCGCGCGGCGTTCGACGACTCGGTGCGGGACGACAACGAGCGCGGCCGCGAACAGGCCTTCATCACCAAGGAGCCCGACGCCGAGGAGCTGCACGACGCGGCCTGCCCCGATTGCCACGGCGCGCGCCTGGCGCCGGCGCCGCGCGCGATCAAGTTCGAGGACCAGGCCATCACCGACGTGGCGCAATGGGCCGTGAGCGACGTGCGCAAATGGGTGGAATCGCTGCGGCTGGGCGGGCGCGACGCCGACATCGCGCGCGACGTGATCAGCGAGATCCGCAGCCGCCTCGTGTTCCTGGAGGACGTGGGCCTGAACTACCTGACGCTGGATCGCGCCGCGCCCACGCTGTCGGGCGGCGAGGCGCAGCGCATCCGCCTCGCGGCGCAGCTCGGCTCCAACCTGCAGGGCGTGTGCTACGTGCTGGACGAGCCCACCATCGGCCTGCATCCGCGCGACAACAAGATCCTGCTGGACGCGCTGGCGCGCCTGGGCTCGCAGGGCAACACGCTGGTGGTGGTGGAGCACGACGAGGACACCATCCGCCGCGCCGACCACCTGATCGACATCGGTCCGGGCGCCGGCAAGCGCGGCGGCCGCCTGGTGGCCGAGGGCAAGGCGGCCGACCTGTCGGCCAACCCCGACTCCGTCACCGGCCGCTGCCTCGCGCATCCGCAGACGCACCCGATGCAGCCGCGCCGCGACGTGGCCTTCGCGGCCGACGACGCGGGCGCGAGCACGCACGTCACGATCTTCGGCGCGAAGCTGCACAACCTCCAGGGCATGCCGGTGCGCGTGCCGCTGCAGCGCCTGGTGGCCATCACCGGCGTCAGCGGTTCGGGCAAGAGCACGATCGCGCGCGACGTGCTGCTGGCCAGCGTGGCCGACCTCGTTAGCAGCCGCGGCAAGGCCGAGCCCACCGGCTGCGAATCGGTGGAGGGCTGGCACTCGGTCGACCGCGTGCTGGAGGTGGACCAGACCCCCATCGGCAAGACGCCGCGCTCGTGCCCGGCCACCTACATCGGCTTCTGGGACGCGATCCGCAAGCTGTTCGCCGAGACGCTGGAGGCCAAGGCGCGCGGCTACGCGGCCGGCCGCTTCAGCTTCAACACCGGCGGCGCCAACGGCGGCCGCTGCCCCGGTTGCGAGGGCCAGGGCGTGCGCACCATCGAGATGAGCTTCCTGCCCGACGTGAAGGTGGCCTGCGACCTGTGCCACGGCGCGCGCTTCAACCCCGCGACGCTGGCCGTCACGTGGCGCGGCAAGAGCATCGGCGACGTGCTGCAGATGGAGGTGGACGAGGCGGTTGAGTTCTTCGCCAGCATGCCGTCCATCGCGCATCCGCTGCAGCTGCTGCAGGATGTGGGCCTGGGCTACCTGACGCTGGGCCAGCCGTCGCCCACGCTGTCGGGTGGCGAGGCGCAGCGCATCAAGCTGGTCACCGAGCTGAGCAAGGTGCGCGACGAGGTGGGCCGCCGCGGCCAGAAGGCGCCGCACACGCTCTACGTGCTCGACGAGCCCACCGTGGGCCTGCACATGGCCGACGTCGCCAAACTGATCAAGGTGCTGCACCGACTCACCGACGGCGGCCACAGCGTGGTGGTCATCGAGCACGACCTCGACGTCATCGCCGAGGCCGACTGGGTGATCGACATGGGGCCGGAAGGCGGCTCGGCCGGCGGCAAGCTGGTGGCCGAGGGGACGCCGGAGCACCTCGTGGCCAGGAGGACGCACACCGGCATCGCGCTGGGGCCCGTGCTGGCGCGCAAGTGACGCGACGCGCGCCCGCGCGTTTGCGCGGGCGCGCGTGACGTCCGCGGGCGGATGCGCGCGCGGACCGGCGAACCTGGGGAGTGCCGCGAGCGGCGCGCGGTTCCACAATGCGTCATTGCACGCCGGCGCGACGCCGCGCCGGCGGCCCGCCCGTGGCGCCGGCGATCGACGCCATCGCGACGGTAGTCCGAAGGAGCACTCCATGGCGACGCTTCAGCTGGCACCGGTCCCTTCCGCCGACCTGTCGAATCGAGCCGGGCGTCGGCGCACCGGCGCGGCGCGCCCGGCATGGTGGCGGATGCTGGTGCTCGCGGGCCTGTGCTTCGGCCTGCCGATCGCGCAGGCCGCGACGCTCGTGGGCAGCGCGGCCATCGAGGCGGGTGCCGACAGCAACGCCGCGGGGACGGCCGAGGCGTTCCTCGCCACCGTCGGCACCGCGGGAACGGTCGCGCAGCTCTCGGTCTACCTCGACGCGGGCAGCAAGGCGACGCGGGTCGTCGTCGGCCTCTACTCGGATGCCGGTGGCCATCCCGGGACGCTGCTGACCCAGGGCACGATCGCCGCCCCCGTCGCCGCGGCATGGAACGCGGTGACCGTGCCGGCGGCGGCCCTGGCGGTCTCGCAGCGGGTCTGGATGGCGTTGCTGTCGCCGTCCGGCACGGCAGTCGTCAAGTTTCGTGACGGGCTGAGCAGCGGAACCTCCGAGACCAGTTCGGCGACGAATCTGGCCGCGCTGCCGTCCGCCTGGAGCACGGGCGTGGTCTACGCCGACGGTCCGTTGTCGATGATCGCCACGTCGGCCGCCGGCAACACGCCGCTGCTCACGGTGACGCCGGCGTCGCTCGCCTTCACGGCCACGGCCGGCGGTGCCGATCCGGCGGCGGCGAGCCTGAGCGTGAAGAACGGCGGCACGGGCAGCCTCACGTTCAGCGCCAGCACCGGCACGTCCTGGCTCGCGATCACGCCGGCCGGTGGCACCGCGCCGGTGACGGAGAGCGTTTCGGCCTCCATCGCCGGCCTGGGTGCCGGCACCTACAGCGGCTCGGTCACGATCGCGGCGGCCGGCGTGTCCGGCTCGCCGGCGGTGATCCCCGTCACGCTCACCGTCAAGCCCGTCGTGCCCGTGTTGTCGGTGACCCCGGCCTCGCTGTCGTTCGCGGCCACGGTTGGCGGGAGCGCGCCGGCGGCCCAGACGCTGGCGATCGCCAATGCCGGTGGCGGAACGCTGTCGTTCACCGCCGCGAGCAGCCAGTCCTGGCTCTCCGAGGCGCCCGCCAGCGGCTCGGCTCCGGCCAGCGCCAGCGTCGCGGTGGCCGTCACCGGACTCGGCGCGGGAACCTACGACGGCCAGGTGACGGTCACGGCCGGCGGAGCCACCGGATCGCCCGCGACGATTCCCGTCCATCTCGTCGTCGCACCTCCGGCGACGACCTCCGCGGACTGGCCGATGGTGGGCCAGAATCCGGCGCGCACCAGCAACGCCGCCAACGACACGGTCATCGACAAGACCAACGTCGCGTCGCTGTCGCTCGCCTGGAGCGCGGTGCTCGACGGCAAGGTCACGGCGCAGCCGCTGTTCCTCGGCGGCGTGACGGTCGGCGGCGCGACGCACGACGTGGTGATCGCCGCCAGCAACCAGAACTCGCTGTACGCGCTCGACGCCGACACCGGCACCTTGCTGTGGAACGTCAACTTCGGCGCGGACGTGGGCGCCACCTGGGCGGTGCCCGGCGGCCTGGGCATCCGCTCGGCGCCGGCGGTGGACCGGGCGACGAACCGGCTCTTCGTGATGTCCGACGATGGGCGGCTGCGCACGCTGTCGCTGTCGACCGGCCTCGCGTTGGCGCCGCCGCTCCAGATCATCGACCTTCCGGTCACGAACAAGGTGCGCGGCGGGCTCAACCTGTTCGCCAGCAAGCTCTACATCGCCAACGGAAGCGACGGCGGCGACGAGGCGCCCTGGCGCGGGCGCGTCTACGAGGTCGACGTGAGCGGCGCCGCGCCCGCGCTGGCGGCGACGTTCGACGTCGTCCCGGGCGTCGCGGGCGACAACCGCGGCGGGGGCATCTGGAACTACGGCGGCGTCACGGTCGACCCGGCCACGGGCAACGTGTATGCGGCGACCGGCGCGGACTGGCAGTCGGCCTACACCCCCTACGCCGTGCGCATGATCAAGCTCACGTCGTCGCTGGGCCTGGTGGGCACCTACGAGCCGCCCCACCCGGCCACGTTCGCCTGCGCCGCCTTGCCGTGCGACGTCGACTTCTCGGCCGCGCCCACCGTCTTCACCCCCACCGGGTGCCCGACGATGGTGGCCGCCGGCAACAAGGACGGCCACCTCTATGTGATGCGCACGAACGACTTCGCCACGACCAGCACCGTCTGGCAGGCGCTCACGCTCAACACGGCCGACGACGCCCTCAAGACCGGCGGGCTGGGCGGCATCCCCGCGTTCTGGCCGGCGGGCAACATGCTCTACGTGACCGATTCGGGGGACGGCACCGGCGGCGTGCCGGCGGGGGTGGTTGCCCTCTCGGTGTCGGCCGCGCCGACGTGCAAGCTGGCCGTTGCGTGGGCACAGCCGCTGCCGAAGCTGGGCAGCACCCAGAGTTCCGCGACGGTCGTCGGCAACGTCGTCCTGGTCGGCGAAGGCGGCTCGGGCGAGGTGCATGCGTTCGATGCGCAGACCGGCACGGAACTCTGGAACAGCGGCTCGACCGTGACGGGCAATACCTACGCCGCGCCGAGCGTCGGCCGGGGCAAGGTGTTCGTCGGCTCCTGGGCAGGCGCCGCGCCCTCCGACTACGGCGTCGTGCGCGCCTTTGCCCTCGGCACCGGCCAGGGCGGTGGCTGCACCGGCACGCCACCGGCGGTGCTGGCCGGCACATCGGCGGTGCAGAGCGACCTCGACGTCGACCCGGGCGGCCTGGCCGAGGCGTTCCAGGTCAGCACGGCCGCCTGCGGGAAGCTCACGTCACTGAACGTCTACATCGACGCCCACTCGACCTCCGGCACGGTGGTGGTGGGCCTGTACGCGGACAACGGCGGACATCCCGGCATGCTGCTCACCCAGGCGGCCGCCACGGCGCCGGTGTCCGGTGCCTGGAACCGCGTGCCGGTGCCGCCCGTCAACCTGACGGCCTCGACGCCCTATTGGATCGCCGTGCTCGGCACCGGCAGCGGCACGCTGGCCCTGCGCGACGTCACGGGCGGCTGCCGCAGCGAGACGAGCGCCTCGGCCACCCTGGCCACCTTGCCGACGACATGGGCGACGGGGATGTCGTACGGCACCTGCCCGGCCTCCCTCTACGCGGCGCCCTGACCGGCGAGCTCCTGTCATCGATGGCAGTCTGGTCTTGGAAGTCGGAACATCGTCATGCAGCGCATCATCCACGAGCAGTTGACCGTCCTCGACGACAAGGGCGAGCGGCATCTGGTGATCGTCACGCGGACGTCCGTCCCGGGGTCGCCCCACATGCACGGGCCGCCGCGCTATTCCTGGAACCAGGGCGAACCTCTGCACCTCGTCGACCCGAAGACGGGCATTCTGGAGAACGCGCTCGGCCAGCGCCTGCAGATCGAGCACTGGCGTGGTTGACGCGCGGTGCGCAGAGGCGGCATCAGGGGGCGCAGGTCTTGCCGCCTGCCGCGCGCTCCCAGATCGGATGGCGCGGCTGGCCGATGAAAATCACGTCGACGTGCTGCTCCTCGATCGGCACCACGGCGTGGAACGTCGAGGAACTGTGTGCATCCGGGCTCGCGAGGACGAGGTCGATCTGCGCGATTCCTTCATACACGTCGAGCACGACGCGGCCAATGGCCGTGCCGTTCGCCGTCGCCGTACCGGACACGACGAGAGCGCAGCGGCCGCCGATCGTCAATGGCGTGATCGTGGGCGGGGCGCCCGTCCTGTCCCAGGCCCCCCCGATGGCGGCCGGCGCGGCGCAGCCCGTGAGGAACGTGACGAGGAGAAGCACGGCGGAGGACAGGCGGGCAGCAGGCGTCATGGCGATGATTTGGGTTTTGCGCGGCACCAGGGAACGGTGCCGTCGAATCTCGATGATCGTACCGAAGCCGGGACGGTCAACCGGCCGGCACGAACCGCCGCTGCCGCATCCACTTCGTCGCGACCCACTTCTCGCCCTGCGCCACCGGCGCGCTGGCGTGCAGCGAGCGCGCGTCGACCTGGCCGTGGTCGTCGCCGTACTCGAAGTAGACGGCGTTGCCGCGCACGGGCGACACGGCCCAGCCGAGCGCGGGGAACACGGTCTGGCCGCCGGCCGGCACGTCGTTGAGGTAGGTCACGAGCGTGCTCACGCGCTGGCCGCTGCGCGCGATCGATTCGCGGTTGGCGGCGTTGCCCGGCTGAAGGTAGTCGAAGTGCGGCTCGCTGCCGGCGCCGGCCGGGTAGTGCAGCACCTGCAGGCCCTCGCCGTTCTCCAGCGGCAGGTTCATCAGCCGCGACAGGCGGCGGTCGAGGCGCGCGATGAACGCGTCCTCTTCCAGGCGGAAGAACATGCCCCAGCTCGTGCGCTTGTCGCTCACCACGTCGCGGCCCGTCATCGGGTCGACGAGCGTCGACGGCTTCAGCCGCGGCCGCGCCAGCTCGATGAGCGCGCGACATTCGTCGGCGTCCAGCACGTTGCCGAGCGCGGCGCAGACGGGATCGTCGGTGCGCATGTGGACGAGCACCTCGCGGTCGCCCGCGTCCACGCGCGTGCCCGGGGCCAGGCGCGCGGGCGCTCGCGAGGCCGCGTCGTCCGCCACCTCGATCGCGTCCACCGGCGGCGCCGCGCCGCGGGCGCGCGCATCGACGAACGCGGCCACGATGGCCTCGGCGGCGTGCGCCGGCATGCCTTGCTGGCGCATGGTCTCCACCAGCGCGGCGGGCGGCTGCGCGCGGTCGAGGTTGCCCGTGAGCCAGTGGCCCAGCTGCGGGGCGAAGCGGATCAGGCGCGCCACGCTGTCTGCTCGAGAGGTTGCGCCCGCGTCATCAGAAATGTCGTCGAAATGACCCGCGCTCAGTCATTCTTCGCGGGCGTGCCGTAGCCGTCGGTGAGCGTCTTCAGGAACGCGACGACGTCGGCGACCTCGGCCTCGGTCAGCGCGGGCCTGTTGCCGGGCCTGGCCCCGAATGGCGCTTCCTGGTTGAGGTTGTCGCGGTATTTCTCGGGCAGGTCCGCGAAGCGGCCCGACCTGAGCGCGCCGTACGCGCGCGCGGGGTCCGTGTCGCGCAAGGCATAGAAGCGCACCGCGTCCTCGAGCTTCGTGTACACGCCGTTGTGGAAGAACACGCCGCGCGTGGCCACGTTGCGCAGCGACGGCGTGCGGAACCGGCCGCAGTAGTCGTCGTGCGACTTCAGGTCGGTGCGCAACGGCCCGCACGCGCCCAGGTCGCGGTATTCCGGCTTCGCGTTGGCGGGGATGACCGGGTTGCGCGGCACGCCGATGGCGATCAATCCGAAGTCGGTGAACTGCGGGAACGCGCCGCGCTTGATCTGGCTGATGTGGCACGCCGCGCAGTTGCCGCGGGTCTTGTCGTTGAAGACGGCGAGCCCGCGCGCCTCCTGCTTCGACAGCGTGGCCTGGCCGCGAAGGAAGGCGTCGTACTTGCTGGTGAACGGATAGAAGTCGGCCGGGCTCTGCTGGAACACCTCGAGCGCCAGCAGCAGGCCGTTCCAGGCGTGCTTCGAGTCATCGAGGACGCGCGGGCCGAACGCCGCGCGCATCGCGGCGGCGTTGGGTGACGTGCGCAGCTTCGCGACCACGGCTTCGATGTCCGGGTTGGCCATCTCGAACGCCGACAGCAACGGCCCTGCCGCCTGCTCGTGGCCGGAGTCGGCGCGGCCGTCCCAGTCGAGGCCGCCCGTGGGGCCCTGGTCCTCGCTGTCGTTGCCGTCGTTGTCGAAGAAGTGCTCCTGGAAATTGGGAATGCCCTGGTGGTACGTCAGCGACGGCACCGCGCGCAGGCCGGGCAGGTTCCGCGCCGGGCCGCCCAACTGCACGGGCAGGCGATTGGAGGGGGCGTACGCGTGCGCCGGATCGTGGCACGACGCGCACGACACCTGGCCCGATGCCGACAACGCCTTGTCGCTGAAGAGCGAGCGGCCGAGCGCCACGAGCGTCCTGAAATCGGGCCGGCGTTCGTACGGCGTTTCGTAGAACGATGGCGGCCGGGCGGTGGGCGCGGAGGCTGCCGGCGGCGCGGCCGCGGCGATGGAGATGACCGCTGCGGGCAGCAGGAGCCACGCGAGGAGGAACGGGGACAGGAAACGGCGGGGCACGGTCTGCACGAGGCGATGGGAGAGACGCGGCAGCCTAGCGGCCTCTCATGGCGGCCGTGTGACGGGGGCGACGACGCCGGCTTGCGGCGAGCCTACATGACGCTGTCATATCCCGCGGCGATGCTCGCGGGTCTTGAAGAACGGCCGAGGAGCCATCCCCCATGAAGAACCCCGTCAAGCTTGCCGCCATCCTGTCGCCGCTGGCGCTCGCCAGCGTGCTCTTGCTGTCCGCCTGCGCCGACACAAGCACCCCCGCCGACACCACGACCCTGTTGCAGAGCAAGGTGCAGAACATCGTCGTCATCTACGCCGAGAACCGCTCCTTCGACAACCTGTTCGGCAACTTCCCGGGCGCCAACGGCCTGTCCACGGTGGTCGACTCGTCGGGTAACCCGACCTCGGCCTACACCCCGCAGAAGGACCGCGACGGCACCACCGTGCTGGCCACGCTGCCACAGACCTGGAACGGCGTCACCGCCCCGGGCAGCAGCGTCGTCATCACCGCTGCCCAGAGCGCCGGCCTGAAGAATGCGCCGTTCTCGATCGAGACCGCGTTCACCGCCGCGGCCGGCGCGGGTGCGAAGCTCGACACGACCACGGTCACGCGCGACCTGTACCACCGCTTCTTCGAGAACCAGATGGCCATCAACGGCGGCAAGAACGACATGTTCGCCGCCTGGGAAGACGCCGGCGGCCTGACCATGGGCCATTTCGACTACAGCGCCTCGCCGCTGTACAAGCTCGCCCAGGCCAACGTGCTGGCGGACAACTTCTTCGAAGGCGCGTTCGGCGGCTCGTTCCTGAACCACCAGTACCTGATCTGCGCTTGCGCGCCCACGTACCCGAACGCCGACACCGCCACGGCGCACCCGACCATCGCCGTCCTCGACAAGGACTCGTCCGGCAACTACACGCCGCACCTGACCGCGGCCGCCACCGCCAAGGCCTCCGCCATGGACGGCCCGCCGACGTTCCAGCTGAGCGGCAACATCACGCCGGCGAACTACTTCGGCGACGGCCAGTTCTACGCGGTCAACACGATGCAGGCCCCGTACCAGCCGAGCGGCAACGCGCCGGCTGATCTGACCGGTACCGATTCGGCCTACGCCAACCCGGCCAAGGCCACGACGCTGCCCCCGCAAACGCAGACCAACATCGGCGACCTGCTGACGGCCAAGAGCGTCGGTTGGAAGTGGTACGGCGGCTCGTGGAACGCGGCGCTGACCGACGGCCAGCAGGACCCGACCATCGCCCGCACGGTGATCTATGCCGGCAATTCGAACGGCGTGGCCACCACCGCCAATGTCGATTTCCAGCCGCACCACCAGCCGTTCAACTACTACGCCAACCTCGATCCGGCGACGCACGCCGCGGACCGCACGGCCCACCTGAAGGACTACACCGACCTGGTGGCCGACGCCGCCGCCGGCACGCTTCCCCCGGTGGCCTTCTACAAGCCCGAGGGCGTGTACAACCATCATCCCGGCTACGCGAACCTGGCCAACGGCGACCAGCGCATCTCCGACCTCGTGGCCAAGCTGCAGGCCAGCCCGCAGTACAAGAACATGGTCATCGTGATCACGTACGACGAGTTCGGCGGCGCCTGGGACCATGTCGCGCCGCCCAAGGGCGACAAGATCGGCCCGGGCACGCGCATCCCGGCGATCATCATCTCGCCTTACGCCAAGAAGGGCACGGTCGACCACACGCAGTACGACACGGCCTCGATCCTGCGCCTGATCACGCGCCGCTTCGGGCTGGACACGCTGGCCGGCCTGGCCAAGCGCGACGCCGCGCTGCAGGCCAACGGCGCGCCCGCGATGGGCGACCTCACCAACGCGCTCGACCTGACGAAGTAAGGCGCGCGACGCCCTGCGGGCCCCGATCCGCAGGGCGTTTCCCGCTGGCGCGAGCGATACTGGCACGAACATCCGGCCATCCGACGTTCCGCCATGACGATTCCCACGCTATCGCTCCTCGAGACCCGCATCCTGGGCGTGCTCGTCGAGAAGCAGCACACCGTGCCCGACAGCTACCCGCTGAGCCTCAACGCGCTCACGCTGGGCTGCAACCAGAAGACGGCGCGCGATCCGGTGATCAACGCGGGCGAGGGCGACGTGCTGGCCGCGCTCGACACGCTGAAGTCGCTGCACCTGGTGCTGGAAGGCTCGGGCAGCCGCGTGCCGCGCTTCGAGCACAACGTGGCGCGCGTGCTGAAGCTGCCGGGCCAGAGCGTGGCGCTGCTGGCCATGATGATGCTGCGCGGTCCGCAGACCGCCGCCGAGCTGCGCCTGAACTCCGAGCGCCTGCATCGCTTCGCCGACATCTCGTCGGTGGAAGGCTTCCTCGACGAGATGGCCACGCGCGAGCCGCCCTTCGTGGTGAAGCTCGCGCGGGCGCCGGGCGCGCGCGAGTCGCGCTGGGCGCACCTGCTCGCGGGTCCGGTGGCCGACGCCGCGCCCGCCGCGGCGTCGGCCGGCCCCGGCACGCCGCTGGGCGATTCGGCGCTGGGCCTGTCGGAGGTGGCGGCGATGCGCGCCGAACAGCTGCGCATGAAGGGCGAGCTGGAGCGCCTGCGCGCGCAGGTGGCGCGGCTGGCGAGCGAACTGGGCGTCGACCCGGAAGGCGACGCCTAGACGGCCTTGTCGTCGCCGCCGAATAGCTTCAGCGCGTCCCGGGTGGCCCGCCCGGTTCGTCGGGCCTGGCCGACCCGATTGCCCTGGCGACCAGATCCCGCTGCTGGCGCTGGTGGATGGCCACCGACGACGTCGCGCCCGATGCGGTCGCCGGCCGCGCCACCGCGTGCAGTTGCGCACTCTGCGGGCAGAGCGCGGCCAGTTCGTCGCGCACGAAGCTCCATGCGCCCTGATTGCGGTTCTCCTCCTGGGCCCATACCAGGGTGCGCATCCCGGCATAGCGCGCAAGAATCCGGGTCAACGCTGCCTCCGGGAACGGATGGAACTGTTCGAGTCGCAGCAGGGCGACGTGGCCGCAAGCGCCGGCCTGCCGGGCGCGGCGGAGGTCGTAGTACAGCTTGCCGCTGCACAACACCACGCGCGTCACCTCGCCGGCATCGGCTTCGTCATCGTCGAGCACGGGCTGGAACTCTCCTTCCAAGAGTTGCGCGACTGGCGAGTGCGAAGTCTCTTCTTGGTATAGCGCGCCCTTGGGGCTGAAGACCACCAGTGGCTTGCGCGTCTCGCAGAAGGCCTGTCGCCGCAGCAAGTGGAACATCTGCGCCGATGTCGACGGGCAGGCCACGCGGAGGTTGTCGCCCGCGCACAGGTCGAGAAACCGGTTCAGGTAGGCGCTCGAATGCTCCGGCCCGATGCCCTCGTAGCCATGAGGAAGCAGCAGCGTCAGTGCCGAGCGGTAGCCCCATTTCTCCTCGCCGCCGCAGATGTACTGGTCGACGAAGACCTGCGCGCCGTTGACGAAGTCACCGAACTGAGCCTCCCAGATCGTGAGCGTGCGCGGATCCTCCACGCTGTAGCCGTACTCGAAGCCCAGTACGGCCTCTTCGGAAAGCACCGAGTTGACAACGTCGAAGCGCGCTGCGTTCGCGCCCAACTGCCGCAACGGGACGAACTCGTCGTCATCACCCGCGCTCGCCGCCTGGTTGTGCCAGACGGCATGGCGGTGCAGGAATGTCCCCCGGCGCACGTCCATTCCGGAGATGCGGACGGGGATTCCGGCGTCCAGCGCGGACGCATAGGCCGCGTTCTCGGCAAGACACCAATCGGCCGTCGCGGTTGCGTTTCTCGCCGTGGCGTTCCATCGTGCGATCAACTCCTGGACGATGGGGTGGGGCTGAAAGTCTTCCGGCAACCGGGTCATGGCCGACATCGTGGCCACGAGCCAGGGCCGCGACACCGGAGCGATTGGCGGCGGCGGCGCGGGTGTCGCGCGCGGCGGCACAGCGGCGGCCGGGGTACCGCGGGCAAGAGCCGCGGTCGCCGCGGCGCGAGCGCGGGCGATGTACGAGGCCATGCCGGCGTCGGATGCCTCGCTGCGGGAGGCGAGGACCGCCCCGTAGATCTCGACGACCGAGGGCTTGGATGCAACATGTGCGTAGCGTTGCGGACTGGTCAGTTCCGGAATGTCGTGCTCCGAATGGCCCAGCCGCCGATAGCCGACGAGGTCGATCACCACGTCGCCCCCGAAGGTCATGCGGTAGTCGATGGCGATCTCCGCGGCGCGCAGGACTTGCTCCGGCGCGTCGGCATTGGCGCGCAGCACGGGCGCGTCGATCATGCGGGTCACGTCCGTGCAATAGCGCGGGGCCCAGGGGTCCATCGGGTTGGGCTCGGTGAATCCCATCTGGTTGTTGATGATCACGTGGACGGCGCCGCCGACCGAATAGCCCGCCTTCTGCGTCAGCGCCAACGTCTCCATCACGACGCCCTGGCCGGCGAAGGCAGCGTCGCCGTGCATCACGATGGCGAGGGTGCAGTCGGCGCTCGCCGGGGGCTCGCGCCGTGCCTGGCTCGCATGCGCCATGCCCATGACGACGGGGTAGACGCTTTGCAGGTGGGAGGGGTTGCACGCGAGCGTGACCGAGATCTCGCCATGGCGCGTCATGACCGCGCTCCGGCCTCCGAGGTGGTAGACCAGGTCGCGGTGCAGTTCGGGCTGGCGGGATTGCGGATCGAAATGATCCAGCACGTCCGCCGGTGGCATTCCCAGGACGTTGACCAGCACGTTGACTCGCCCGCGATGCGGCATGCCGAGGAAGACCTCCTTGACTCCCTGGGTCGCCGCCTGCCCCATCAAGGCGTCCAGCAGCGGCAACAGGGCCTCGCAGCCTTCGAGCGAGAAGCGCTTGCCGTGAGGGAAGCGCTGCAGCACGTGATGCTCCCAGGCCTCGGCCTGGATCAACCGGTCCAGCAGGCCGCTGCCGCCGAGGGGCGCGGCCGCGGCGGCGGATTCCATCCGCGCATGCAGCCATGCCTGGCGCACCTCATCGCGCACGGCGCTGCTGTCCAAGGCGAGCGGCCCGCAGTAGATGGCCTTGAGTCGCTGGTCCAGGTCGCGGACCTGCAGGGCCCCCAGCAGGGTGGACCCGTCGGTCGTGAGACCGTCTCCCGGTCTCAGCCCGAATCGCGCGGGCAAGAGGTGCGGCGCCGCCATCGCGTGCGCCGATCCCCAGGGGTCGAGTGCCGCACTGCGGTGGCCCTGCTGACGGTGCGCATCGATGAAGCGCTGGACGTTCGGTTTGGTGCGTACCGTGGCAAGCGCGGGCGCCGCAATTATTTCCGCTTCCGCACTGAAGTGATACCGAAGCGCTTGCGAGCTTCGGAGAGACGAGGTTGCCGACATTTCATCCTCCCAGTATGAAAAAGTCGCGGAGCCATTGGCTCCATGGCCCGGCCACGGCGGATGGACACTCTTGTCGGTGCCAGACCGTCATGGCTTCGCCAGTTCAGCCGTGCTCGTGGTTCGACGAGTACGGCTCCCAAGAAACGCCGAGTCTTCGCTCGGTGCTTGGCTTCAGACCCCTCTCAATCACGCGCAAGCCGATGTCTCGAGGCCTGCGGTGCGTCTACGCGAAGCGTTGGAAATCAGAGTGCGAAGGCGCGCACGACCTCGGTCAGCTGGCTCGCCTGATCCTGCAGCGCGCGCGCCGAGGCCGTGCCTTCCTCCACCATCGCGGCATTCTTCTGGGTGGAGTCGTCCATCTGGAGAATCGCCACGTTGACCTGTTCGATGCCCATGCTCTGCTCGCGGCTCGAGGCGCTGATCTCGGCCACGACCTGGCTGACGTGCTTGATGCTGGCGACGACCTGGTCCATCGTCACGCCCGCCTGTTCGACCATCCTGCTGCCCGCGTCGACCTGGTCGACCGAGGCGTCGATCAGCGTCTTGATCTCCTTGGCGGCGAGTGCGCTGCGTTGAGCCAGGCTGCGGACCTCGCTGGCGACGACGGCGAACCCCCGGCCCTGTTCGCCCGCGCGAGCGGCCTCGACTGCCGCGTTGAGCGCCAGGATGTTGGTCTGGAAGGCGATGCCGTCGATGACGCCGATGATCTCGACGATCCTGCGTGACGAGGTGGCGATCGAGTTCATCGTGTCGATGACCTTGCCCACGACCTGGCCGCCATGCGTCGCGACCGTCGAAGCGGACGTCGCCGATTTGTCGGCTTCGCCGGCGTTGTCCGCGCTCAGCTTGACCGCCGACGTCAGTTGCTCCATCGCCGAGGCGGTCTGCTGCAGGGCGCTGGCCTGCTGCTCGGTGCGGGCCGACAGATCCGCGTTGCCCTGGGAGACCTCGTGGGCCGCCGTGGCGATGGTGTCCGCACCGGTGCGGACTTCCGAGACGATGCGATGCAGGCTTGACACCATGCGCTGGAGCGCGCCGATCAGGCGCCCGACCTCGTCCTTGCTCTCGACCTGCGCCCGGTAGGTCAGGTTGCCCGCGGCGACCGACTCGGCCAACGCAATCGCGCGCCGGATGGGGCGGGTGATGGACTGCGTGATGTAGTACGCCGTGGCGATGCCGGCCAGCACCGCCAGCACCGACGCCATGACCATCTGGATCTTTGCCTGCCGGGCGCTGTCCTTGGCGGCGGCGACGTCGGTGACCATGCTTTGTGCCTGCAGGGCGACCATCTTGTCGATCAGCGCGTAGTAGCGCGCCTGCGGGCCTGCCATCTCATTCTGATAGACCGCCATCGCGTCGTCGCGCTGGCCCGCGGCCATCAGGTCGAAGACCTTGCGCACCGAGACGCCGTACTCCTTGCGCGCCTTCGACTGCTCGTCGAAGATCGCCTTGCTCTCCGGCGTGTGCAGGAGCTTCTCGAAGTTCGCCAGGTTCTGGGTGTTCGTCGCGCGAATGGCGGCGTACTCGTCCGTGTACTTCTTCAACTGCTCCGGACTCGTGGCCAGCAGGATCCGGCCGATGGTGATCGCACCGCGGTCGCCGATGCTCTTGATCTCGTTGCTCAGTGCGATCTGCGCATAGCGATCGTCCACCACGCTTTCCATGACGCCCCCCAACCCGTTCAGGACCGAGGTCGCCACGCCGAGGATCACCAGCAGCAGCGCGATGACAATTGAGAAGGCGATCGCGAGGCGCGAGCCGATCTTGAGGTTCGAAAGACTCATTCTTCTTCTCCAGAAACGTTGACTTGATGCACCAGTGCGGTGCCGGTGACTCGGAGTTGGGCGACACCAGACCTGCGCCCATATTCGATTGCACCTCCAGACTTATCGTCCGGTCATGGGGTCTGGAAAACGTCCGAATGCCTCCAAATCGAGGCGTCCTTCACGCCCGGCGCAACTTCGATGGTGTCGACAAATCATGTCGGTTGCATACGGTACACCGTATGTAACCAAAGCAAAGCACGTGCCATGATGAGGTCATCGGCTTGTCATGTTTGCGGCACGGCGCAAGCGATGGATCGCGCGGCCTCGGCTTCTCGGCCGACGCGCGGTGTCGGCGCGTCGGCCAAACATGGATCTGCACCGGAAAGGCATGCGCGGCGGATCCGGAAAGGGCGCGGCTGCCGACCGGCTCCAGCGATGCGCCAAGCCTTGGGCGGTGTCGCGCCCATGTGGAGTCGTGGATAGCCCGGGTTGCCGCGGCGCCACATCGGCGCAACGTTCTCGGAACGTCGGCCGACGTCGACCGATGCCGGGGACGCGGATGGAAGCAGGGTGAACGGCGGCCGAGTGTGCGCCGCTCCACGCCGAGGGCGGGTGGCTCAGTCCATCATGTGCGCCGCCGGCCCGGTCGCGATGGGAGCGCTTTCATCCTTGACCAGTCGCGCCTGCGTCGTGGCGGCGCGGCCGACCAGCCGGGCGGCCTCGCTTCATCGACGACCTGCCGAGGCAAGGAGCCGTCCCGGCCCGCGCTCACTTCGCGGCGTTCAGGCCTTCGATGTAGTCGGAGACCGCCGCGATCTCCGCGTCGCTCATGCGCGCGGCGATGGTGGCCATCTGCGGGCTGTTGCCGCGCTTGCCCGCGCGGAACAGCGTCAGCTCGGCGCTGACGTACTCGGCGTGCTGGCCGCCCAGGCGGGCGTACTGCGCGGGGATGCCGGCGCCGGCGGGGCCGTGGCAGCCGGCGCAGGCGGGAACTGCCTTCTCGGCGATGCCTGCGCGCCAGATCTTTTGACCCAGGTCAACGGTGGCCTTGTTTTTCGCCTGCCCCGGCTTGGCCGTCTTGGCTGCGTAGAAGGCGGCGACGTTGCGCATGTCGTCGTCCGACAGCGTGGAGGCCATCGGCTTCATGATCGCGTTGTCGCGCTTGCCGGACTTGAACTCGGTCAGTTGCTTGACGAGATAGTCGGCGTGCTGCCCCTGCAGGATCGGGTTGGTCGGGATGCCGCGCGAGCCGTCTGCCGTGTGGCAGGCAGCGCAGACGGTGGCCGAGACGGTGGCGCCTTTGGCGAGGTCCGGCTTGGCCGGCCCCTTCGCTTCGTCGGCCATCACGGAAGTGGCGAACAGCGCCGCCAGGGCAACAACGTACAAGGACTTCATCTCGACGAACCCTTCAGAAGAGGCTTTTGGATGGAGCAAACCCAACGATTTTACAATGCACCATGACCGAAGCTAAGCGTACGCGCAAACCCTCCCCCCCTCGCGCCGTGCCGGCTCCCGTCTACAAGAAGCCTGTCGTCGTCTCCGAAGAGGCCAAGGAAGGACTGGGTTGGCTGCACACGGCCAGGTTCCTGACCTCGGCCAGCAAGATCTCGCAGCTGCCCCAGGGCGACATGCCCGAGATCGCGTTCGTGGGCCGCAGCAACGCCGGCAAGTCGTCGGCGATCAACACGCTGGCCCAGCAACGCCAGCTGGCGTTCGCCTCCAAGACGCCGGGCCGCACCCAGCTGATCAACCTGTTCACCCTCGGCCCGCGCGAGGCCCCGCAGGCCTTCCTGGCCGACCTGCCCGGCTATGGCTACGCCGCCGTCGCCCGTGGCAAGAAGCTGGTGTGGCAGAAGGTGATGGCCGACTACCTCGAGGTGCGGCGCGCGCTCGCGGGCGTGGTGCTGATGGTGGACAGCCGCCACGGCTTCACCCCGCTCGACCTGCAGCTGATGGCCTTCATCGCGCAGCGCGTGAAGACCGGCGAGGTCAAGCTGCTGGTGCTGCTGACCAAGGCCGACAAGCTCACCAAGACCGAGGCGCGCCAGGCCACCGAGGCCGCGCAGCAAGTGCTGGCCGATTTCGTCACCGACGATTCCGATGTGTCCGTGACGCTGTTCTCGTCGCTGCGCCGCCTCGGCGTGGAAGACGCCGCCGAGCAACTGCTGGCGTGGCGCAAGGCGATGCCCGAGCGCGTGCACTTCGAGCTGCCGCCGATGCCGGAAGGCGAGGGCGGCGAGGCGGCGGACGACGAGCAGGCCGAAGAGGACGACGAGGCCTGACGCGCTACGGCCTGCCGATGAACAGCGCCACGCCCAGCTCCCCGCGCGGCGCATAGGTGAGCCCGAGGTACATCGGCCCGATGCCGGTGTCCGCGCCCAGGTACAGGCTGCCGCCGCCGCGCAGGTGCGCGAGCGACATCTGCGAGCGCTCGTCCCACGCGTTGCCGGCCTCCAGCGACGCGCCCAAGAAGAAGCCGCGCGCGAAGACCGGCGTCTGGCTGAGCCGCATGTACCAGTTGAGGCGGCCGAACAGCACGGCGTTGCCCGAGAGCTGGTCGGGCCGGTAGCCGGAAAGCTGCTGGAAGCCGCCCAGCGTGTACTGGTCGACGGCCAGCTGCGCGTTCTCGTCGGACATCTTCACGGCGCCGTGCAGCTCGAAGGTGCTGCGGCCGAAGCTGTCGACCACCGTGCCTTCCACCGAGCCGCGCGCCATGTGTTCGCTGCGCTGCAGCCGCCGCGTGCCCACCACGCTCTCGCCCTCGAGGCGGTAGCCGCTGCTGGGGAAGTTCACGTAGTCCAGCTGGTCGAGCACGCCGCGCACGCGCAGGCCGTCCTCCTGCCAGACCTGCGCCTGCGTGGGGCCCGTCCAGGCCGGCGACAGCAGCGTGGGCGTGGTGGACGTGGTCAGGTGCACGAAGCCCGCGCGCAGCTCGCCCAGGCGGCTGAAGGGCAGGCCGAAGTCCAGGCCCAGCTGGCCGGTGGAGCGCAGGAATTGGGCCACCTCGGTGCCGTCGGCGGCGTAGGCCGTGCGGTGCTGGCGGTCGCCCGCGAGGTAGGCCGCGGTGAACCAGTCGGAGCTGTCGTCGATGTTGCGCCACAGCGGGTGGTAGATCTCCGAGAAGATCGCCGGGCGCTCGCCGACCTGCACGAAATTGCGCCACTCGGTGCCGTTCTCGGTGAGCCAGTGGTGGTTGTGGCTCAGCTTGACGTCGAAGCCGCTGTGGCCGGAGAAGTCGGCGTGCAGGTCGAGGCCGGCGCGCAGGTAGTTGGGGCCCCAGGGCTTGTCCTGCAGGTCGAAGTAGAGCGTCTCGCCGGCGGGGCCGGGCACGAGGCGGTAGTCGGCGCGGGTGTAGTCGCCGCTGGCCGCCAGCCGGCGCGCGTCGGCCTCGGCCTTCTTCGTGTCGAACAGCTCGCCGGCCTGCGACTGCAGCTTGGCCTCGAAGCGGCCCGGGTTGGTCTGCTGCGAGCCCTCGAACTTCACGGCCAGCAGCGGCGTGGGCTCCATGGGCTGTTGCACGTGCGCCGCGAGCCACTGCGCGTACTCGGGCGCCGGCGCCGCGTAGGCCTCCAGCTTCGCCGCCTGCGTCTGCGCGTAGTCGTCGCCGATCTTGATCAGCTCGGCGGCGCGGCCGAAGTCGCTGGAGGTGAGCTTGCCGAGGTCGGGGCCCAGCAGCAGGTCGTGCGGCCCCAGCGTGGCGATGCTGCGCTCGACGTTCTGTTCGATGAGGATCGCGATCATCTGCTCGCTGAGCCCCAGCACCGACGACAGCGCGTCGCGCCCGGACAGCGGCGTGCCGATGTTGACGACGATGACCTCGTCGACGCCCATCTCGCGCGCGACGTCCACCGGCAGGTTGTCCACCAGCCCGCCGTCGCCCAGGATGCGGCCGTCCACCTCGGTGGGCGCGAACACGCCCGGCACGCTCATGCTGGAGCGCAGCGCCACCGCGAGGTCGCCGCGCGAGAGGATCACGGACTGGCCCGTCTCCATGTCGGTGGCCACGGCGCGGAACGGGATCGGCAGGCGGTCGAAGTCGTCCACCTGGCGCACCGGCAGCGTCAGGCGGCGCAGCAGCAGCTCGAGGCCGCGGCTGGACAGCGCCCCCTGCGGCGCGCTGAGCTGGCCGTCGTGCACGCCGAACTCCAGGCCGGTGGAGATCTCGAAGTCCTCCTCCTTGCGGCGCTGCGACAGGTAGGGCCGCGCCACCCGCGTGGCGAACAACGCGTCCCAGTCGATGCGGCGCAGCTCGGTCTCCAGCTGGTCGGCGCTCATGCCGCTGGCATAGAGCCCGCCGACGATCGCGCCCATCGACGTGCCCGCGATGGCGGCTATGCGCACGTGCGCGCGCTCCAGCGCCTTGAGCACGCCCACGTGCGCGAGCCCGCGCGCGCCGCCGCCCGAGAGCACGAGGCCGATGCGCGGATGGCTGGCGGCGACGGCCGGCGCCGGCGCCGACGCGGCCGCCTGGCCGAAGGCGGCGCCGGACAGCGTGCACGCGAGCGTCAGCGCGGCGAGCGCGGGGCGGAAAGTCATGCCGCGCATTCTGCCGGGCGGGATGGCTCGCGGGCGGGCTCCCTGGGTCACGGCGAAAAAAAGGTTCATCGTCGATTTGCGGGGCGCGCTGATTTGCGGGGCGCGCTGGGTCAGGCACGACTCACTGGGGGAGCTTGTTTTGTTCGTGTCCCCCGTCGGCCTGCGGCCTCCTCCTCCTTGACCTCACAAAACAAGCTCCCCCG
>FTKD01055169.1_pt1 | contig 57868 bp, 49 predicted proteins | sample 1658191 | NCBI WGS metagenome assembly FTKD01 (sample SAMEA3914808, study PRJEB12502) | metagenome | biome: forest; material: soil | place: Canada | collected 2011-08-03 | depth 0.3 m
TCTTCCGCTCGAGCCACAACTCGGCCGACTTGATCTCGAGGTGCTCCATGAAGAAGCGCCCGACGAGGTCGTTGTCGTTGCCCACGCCCGCGGGCGCTTGCTTGTTGGCCGCCAGCAGCACGCGCGCGTTCTGGATCCCGGCGCAGGCCAGCACGAAATGGCGGGCCCGTACCTTGTGCGTCTTGCCGGCGTAGTTCTTGACCGTGACCTCGCGGATCGCGCCAAGGCCTTCGTTGCCAGTGATGTCCACCACGTTGGCGTAGGTGTAGAGGTGGATGTCCGGCGCCGACACCACGGCATCCTTGAACTTCTGGCCGAAGCGCGTGGGCGCGCTGAATTGCCAGATCTTCGTCCAGAAGACATCGTCGTCGAACGGCAGCGCCACCAGGGACGGATCCTGCTTCTGCCAATACCCCAGGTCGAATTCACTGCTCCGCAGATCCAGGATCGGGTGGGCCCGGTCGTAGTACGGCAGCAGCGTGGCCTGGTTGATGGGCCAGCCGCTGTGCGCCACCCACGGCCGCTGCTGGAACACGATCGGATCGAAGATCGAGCACATGCCGGCCCAGTGCCCGGTGGTGCCTCCGAAGTAGTGCAGCTCCGAGGACTTGAGCGGGTAGTAGGGCTGGCCGGTCGTCTTGCCGTCGTACAACTGCTGGACGCGATCCTCGTACTCGAAGCCCCCGCCTTCGAGCAGGACGACCTTGTGGCCCGAGTTGCGGAACTCCAGGGCCAGGCTGATGCCGGCGGCCCCCGCGCCGACGATGCAAAGGTCGCCCTCGATCAGGGAGCCGTCCGGCAGGGTTCTCGCGTCAACGTGCATTTGTGAGCCGTCAGGACAACGCGAGCAAAGCGCATTGCCGCGCTTCCGTCTGCGAAATGATCCAGCCGTCGATGATCAGGATCTTCTTCGTCCGGAAGTCCTGTTCGGCCTGACTCGCCGCCTCGCTGGCGCCCTCGTTCTCATCGGGCTCGTCGGCACCGCGCCGGGCGCCGTCGGCCGCGAGGCGGGAGAACAGGATCTTGGCCGAGCGCTCCCCGGGAACCTGCGCGAGGTACTTGCGACCGAGGTCGCGCAAGGTGGCCTCATCACAAAAACCGGACAGCATCAGCGGAGAGGCCAACGTCAGCTTCTTGGGCGAAAAAACTCGCCATTTGACGATTCCGCCGGCGACCACGATGGCGGCGGCAAATGCCGTTTTGTCGAGGAAGGACCTGCGAATCATTGGCAACCGCACGACATCCGTATCGGATAGGGCTCCCGAGTGCTGTTGAACATGCGAGTGCTCCTTGGTGCGCGCCGGCTGGCACGATCGCAGCGCCGGGTGACGCTTGCAGACAGACTCTAGAGCGTGCCGGGGTCTACTTCTATCCCCGGTAATGGTGCAATGGAGCGATGTACCTGTCAGCGCCATGACAACCAGGTCGCTACGCGAGAGAACTCGTAATTCCAAATTTCATTGCCGCCATCGGTGTCGATGAACGAATAATCTGGGAGTGGATACAAGTTGGGGGAGTTTCGGCGTTCGTGTAGCCTTTCGCCTGAGGCATGACCTGTGGAGGCTGCGATGCGACAGATGCAGTGGACGGTATCCTTGCAACGCGAGAGCGATGTGGACGGCGAGCCCCTAGCGACGTTCACGCGACCGGTCGATGGCGCGACCGTGGCGGACTTTGGGCTTTCGCTCGAGGAGGGGCGACAACTGCTCCAGGCGTTGCAGCAGGTCGTCGTCCAGAGTCAGATTCACGCCTACGATCACGCCAGGCGCCACTGCCGTCACTGCGGTGCCTACCGACGGATCAAGGACTGGCGAGAGCGTGTCGTGGCCACGGCCCTGGGTGAAGTACGAGTCCGAGTGCCCCGAGTTGTTTCGTGCCTATGTACGCCGGAGCCTCTCGACGACGACGACATGCCGATGTACCGACTGGCATTCACGGAATGCCCGATCCAACGCTTGATTCCGAGTCGGCGCACGCCGGAACTGTCGTACCTCTGCGCCAAGCATGGCGCCTCGCATCCGTACCGCGTTGCCGCGGACATCGTTTCAGAGATCACAGGCCTGCGTCGACCGTGCCACAGGACCGTTCGGCGAGACACGCTGAGCTGCGGCCAGCAGCTCGAAGACGCCCAATTCATGGCTGGCTGGTATGCGGGCCAAACGCAGCGGCGCGGCCGTGCTCAGCGCCTGCGTCTGGCCATCGACGGCACCTACCTGACGGCGGCGCCTGGGGAGGAAGTCACCAAGTTCGAAGTCGTCGCGGGACGGGTCGAGCGCGAAGGTGGGATGGGTCGACGATTTGCTTGTGCGTTGCCTCGCCGCTCTATGACACGAACCTTGGTGGCCGCCGCTCTGGAGCAGAGCGGCTGGGCACCTCAAACAGAGGTCGAGGTCATGAGCGATGGCGCCAAGGGCATGCGCTCGCTGGTTGCGTCCGTGGCGCCGACCTTGAGCAAACCGACGCTCGACTGGTTCCACCTATCGATGAAAATCCATGCGGTCAGAAGGTCGCTTGGGGCCTACCAGATGGCACCGACTCGGCGCCCGGCGTTCATGGCGGCGAGCGCGCGTTCGGCCACCAAGGTTCGCGACCATCTCTGGCGCGGTCGCACAGAGGAGGCCATCGAACTCACCCGCAACTTGATCGCGTCGCTGCAGGCTGGGGCACCGGCACTCTCGTCCTTCTACGCCACGGTGGCCGAGACTGCGCGTGGCGCGGCCACCAGGCTGCTGGACTACGTGAAGCAGAATCGGGCGGACATCGTCGACTACAACCAGGCGCGCCGAAATGGGCAGCGGATCTCAACGGCAGCGGCCGAGTCCGTCATGAATCACGTCATCAATCGGCGAATGTCAAAGGGGCAGGAGATGCGCTGGTCGATTAGCGGGGCGCAGTGCCTGCTGCAGACGCGTGTTGCCATGCTCGATGACCGACTGGTGAGGCACTTCCACGCTCAGTTCCCGCACTTCCGATCCCCGGAGGTCCAGCACGTGTAGGTCACGGGGGCTCCCCCAACTTGTATCCACTCCCAGTTCATTCGTTCAAAACCAACAGTTATTTCGTTCTTCGACACCAATGATGAACATTGTCAAGAGGCTGCGCGATGCCCTGCGACCTCGGCCTCGGGCAACCCTCTCGTTTCGTGTCGCCGAGGCTGCAGACGTCGGCCCGATCGTCGACGACATTCTCGCGGAGGCTGCCGAAGGGCACTTCAATGCGGACTACGGCCTGCCGCTGGCGGCGAAGGGACTGCACCACCAAGTGTCGTGCTGGGTCGCTGGGATTCCGGTCCCCTGGCCAGGCAAACGCAGCGGCGCACGCGGCCGGGCGTGGGTGATCCAGCTGAACGGGCACGATGTGGGCTTCGTTTTGCTTCTCGAGGACTTGCCGGGCTCGCTGAACGAACGTGTCGAGGTGTTTGCCATCGTGGTCGCACGAAAGGCGCGTGGACACGGGGTCGCAACCGAAGCTGTACGACAGCTGATCGAGGGCGTTGAGTCCCGTCAGATCTACGCACGTTGCTACCCGGCCTCCGCGTCGATGCGGCATGTGTTCGAGCGCGCCGGCTTCGTGGCGGCATCGACGAGTAGTACGGGCATCGTCACGCTCGACTTCAATCGCCCGAAGGGTTCGCCGTAGCGAGCAAGGCGTCGGCGATCAGTTCCCCGACCAGGCGCGCGCTGGGAACTCCGGTTTGATTCGGGGCAGGCCTGAGCGCTTCACAAGTTCGTTGAGCTCCGTCCTTGTCACGTACGAATGCCGATGCGCATGAAGGACTGCGGATGACGGCTCGTCGGCGCGCCGCCACAGCCTGGACCACCAGGTGCTCGCGCGGCTTGATGCCCAGGTGAGGGTCAGCTCCTCGAGCCAAGCCTTGTCGTTCGTCGGGGAGATCGTCAGGACGCCCAGTTCGCGATGATGAAGTTCGCCGAGCGAATCCAACACCACAGGACTAAGCGCGGCAGCGACCGCCTCGTCCTGTGAACCCAGGGTTCCGCGAGACGTGTCGTCCAGCGTCAGCAGTAGCCAGAACGCCGGTCCGGACGCGAGATGCGCCCGTAGCACCTTCCAGTAGCCGAGGCCTGCCCCGTGCGTCGTACGAAGGACCACGGGAAACCAGCCGGCGGCGGGCAATCGGACGTGATCGGGCAGCAGCGCGGGCGCGTCGTACCAGGAGTGCCAATGGCCACTGGCGGGATCGAAGACCTCGAACTCACACAGCGGCACTCCCACCGTCGAAAATCCATCGTCAGGGTCGTCGACCCTGCGAACTGCCCAGATCAAATCGGCTTCGCCGGGAAGACCGTCGTCCTCTTCGATGCGCCAGTCCACCAACGCTCGGGCGACAGTGTGGCGTTTCACCCGGAGTAAAATGTGTGAATCGCAACTTCCGCGACGGCGAAGGTCCCGGTCCCCTGTATCGCGACGCTGCCAAAAGGACATTCTGAAAATCCCGTCGCCATCGGCTAGCGTACTTTGCGCCGACACGAGGGATGCGTGTCGAAACTGCCTTGGATCGGCGTCCCACCTCACTGGTAGGAAAACGGACGCGCGTTGCATCTTGCGCAGCGAGAGCGCGGCGTCGACGCGGTAGTAGTAGGGATCGTCTTGCGCGGTGGCGCTCGTGGCCTCGGGTGCGATGCGAATTTCTGTCATCGGTGCGGTGATGCTGTTGTGACAGCCAGTATCGAGGATATCCGTGATCGGCATGCCGAACGAACGCGACACCAGGATCTGCTGACGCGGAGCCGGATCGTCATCGATCTCCATGCACGGCGTGCCGCGCAGCTCGAGCAGCGTCTTCTCGAGCGTGACGCAGAACTGGCTTCGGAGTGCAACCGGATCCGCCCGCACCAGGTCGAGGACGGTGCGGATGCCGCCCGCCCGCAGCTTCTTGGTGATGCGCTTGCCATACCCCATCAGCACCTGGCCGACAAGAGCCCGACGAAGGACCGAAGCCGGCAGCGCGCCGATGAGTTTGTCGGCCTGATCAGTCCCGCCCTAATACGCGACCGCTTCGCCGTAGCAGCAGGGCTGCCAGAGTCTTGGGCGCCAGCGTGCTCGACTCCCAGAGCGTGTTCGACGTGTTGCCCTGGTGAAAAGCGTAGAGCGTCGACTGGAAGGCCGCGACTGCGGGGCTGGCCTGCGACAGGTTCTGTGACTCGCAGACGGGCACGCCCCAGCTGCTTCCGTCATAGACGACGTAGTAGAGGTGACGGTCCGGCTCGACGCCGCGATAGAGACACATGAGCCACGGGGTCGTCTGTCCGGGCGCACTCCAGGTGGACAGGGCTGGCGCGGCCGAGCTCCGGCTCAATGGCAGCAGTGCGCTCGACTTCCAGGTGGTGAAATCCTGCGACACGAGTAGTTGCAGGCCCTGGTTCGGCAGGACCACGGCGAGGTAAAAAGCCCCCGCGTAGAAGCACAACGAGGGCTCCGCGGCCGAGTTGACGCCGAGCGCTGCGGGCGGCGCCCAGGTCACGCCGCCGCCTTCGGGCGAGGGCGTGCCGACGATGGAGGAGAGCGCGCCGCCGGCGCCTGCGAAGATGCCGTAGAGCCGGCCGTCAGCACCGCTCGCGAGAGCAGGGCTGGTCGTGCTGCCGGGCGCGCTTACTACCACGGCGGGGGCGGACCAGTGCTCGCCAAAGTCCGATGACTGCAGGCATAGGAGGTCGCCGGCGGTCGTACTCTTTGAGTCGCCATCTATGTAGAGCAGGTAAAAGCTGATGCCCGCCGCGGCCAACGCCGGGCCAGAGGCCGCGACTCGGTACTTGCTCGGCGAGGACGGGTTGGCGAGTCGCGTCTTAGAGCCCCAGCTTCCTTGTGACAAGTTCAGCTCGTTCACCCAGAGCCACGCGCTACTGTCCGCCCAGGCGAGGATGAGCGAGCCGCCGGCGTTCGACGCGGCCGTGGCTGGCCGCCCCTGGATAGAGGCCGAGAACGGCGTCTTGTCCTTCTGCCAGACACCGTTGCCCGGCTCCTGGTATGAGCCTTCCACTTCCAGCATGAAGAAGCCGTAGTTGTCGGCGGTGCGCACCGCCAGCGCCGGGTTGGTTTCGGCCCGCTCCGCGGCCTCCGATTCGCCGTAGACGTCGTCGTCCGCGGTGTTCGAGGCTTCGTGGGTCATTTCGTGGACGACGGTCACCATCCGTTCGTCGTCCCAGTCGGTCCAGCTCAGCCAGGTGTAAGCCGTGGAAGCGTCGAAGAGCGGCGCGCAGAGCACGATGAAGCCGGAGTGGTAGCCGCTGTTGCCATAGATGCCGTCCACGCAGCCAGTGGTCGCCGTGCCCACGCGCACTTCAATCGCGCTCTTCGGGTTCGACATGCCCTGCAGGATCAGCACGAGGTTGTCCAGCACCGTCTGCGCGTTCGTCGCGCTGTATGCGCCGAACCAGGTCTCGTAGTCCGCGTTCAGCGGCTCAGGATTCTGAAGGACGCCGGTGACCACTTGCCAGCCCTTGACCGCGGCCTGGTAGCCGCGGCTCCAGGCCAGCTGCACCTGCTCGGTCATTTCCGTGCTGGTGGAACCGACGATGTTCGGCGGTGTCGACGCCTTGGGCGGAGTCCAGGGGGGTGGCGCGGGGGCCTCCTCGAGGGCTTGGCCGCCGCTCGTACCGGCCGCCTGCCACGTGCTCAGCCTCGCGCCTGCTCCCGGAAGTACCCGCAGCTGCGCGACCGGGCTCCGCACTTCCAGGCGCTGGCGGCCGGCGTCGTGCGGCGGCGCCTCCGAGTCGCCCTCGGTGACCTGCAGCTGCAGATGGAAGGAGAGCGCGTAGTCGCCCGGCGCGGCGATGGCACACGCCTGCGAGACATCGATCGTTCCCGAGCAAGCCTGGCCCGGGGCAAGAAAGACGAAGTCGTCGGGATGGGGCGCGCGGTAGCGGACGTACCGGCCGTTGCGGGGCAATCGGACGCCCCCCTGTTCCACATGCACGTAGCCACCCTCCGGACCGGCGAGGAACGTACCCCACGGGAGTATCCAGACTCCTGCGGCGCCGGTGTTTCGCAGCGTGCCCGTCACGGGAATCGGATCGCCCAGACGCAACTCACGTGGCGTGTCGATGGTGCAGTCGAGCGCAATATTGCAGGACATGTCTGCCTCCCCCGAGCCTTTCGCGGCTTCGATCAGAGTATCCGGCAACGCGGCCCGCGCTCCCGCGTCCTATGGCCCCCATGAACGTGGGACTCCAGCCCGCCAGCTAGTCCCAACACCGCATTGATGGAATGCACCCTTTCGCGCAGAGAGCTACGCAGGCGCCGCATTCCCCTTGACTTGCAAGTTTTTGTCAGCACATCGCCGAACGGCAGAGGAGCCGGGTGCATAAATCGTGACCCCCGATCGCCTCTCATGGATGCAACCGCTGCCGTGGCGCTTGAAAGGCGCCCCTTGTGAACGTCAGCATCAGCCGACATACGCCGTCCGGGACTCGGGGGAGCGCGTCCGGGAGATTTTGATATCGAGCGTGCCTTCCGCTTCCGTGTGGCCTTGGTTCAGGAATGGACGCCCTTGATCGGCTGGCGACGATCACCTACGACGCCGGCGATCGCGGGCGCCGGGCCAATTCAGCGACGCGCTAACTGTCGAAGTACGAAATAACTGGGAGTGGATACAAGTTGGGGAAGTCCCGGCGTTCGTGTAGCCTACCGCCTAAGGCATGACCTGTGGAGGCTGCGATGCGACAGATGCAGTGGACGGTGTGCTTGCAGGGTGAGGGCGGTGTGGACGGCGAGACCCTGGCGACGTTCACGCGACCGCTCGACGGCGCGACCGTGGCGGACTTTGGGCTTTCGCTCGAGGAGGGACGACACCTGCTCAAGGTTTTGCAGCGGGCCGTTGTCCAGAGTCAGATCCACGCCTACGATGACGCCAGGCGCCGTTGCCGTCACTGCGGTGCCTACCGACGGATCAAGGACTGGCGAGAGCGTGTCGTGGCCACGACCCTGGGTGAAGTACGAGTCCGAGTGCCCCGTGTTGTTTCGTGCCTATGTACGCCGGAGCCTCTCGACGACGATGACACGCCGATGGACCGGCAGGTATTCACGGAATGCCCGATCCGACGCTTGATTCCCGGTCGGCGCACGCCGGAACTGTCGTACCTCTGTGCCAAGCATGGCGCCTCGCATCCGTACCGCGTTGCCGCGGACATCGTTTCAGAGATCACAGGCCTGCGTCGACCGTGCCACAGGACCGTTCGGCGAGACACGCTGAGCTGCGGCCAGCAGCTCGAAGACGCCCAGTTCATAGCTGGCTGGTATGTCGGCCAAACGCAGCGGCGCGGCCGTGCTCAGCGGCTGCGCCTGGCCATCGACGGCACCTATTTGACGGCAGTGCCCACTGAGGACGTGACCAAGTTCGAAGTCGTCGCGGGACGGGTCGAGCGCGAAGGTGGGATGGGCCGACGATTTGCTTGTGCGTTGTCTCGTCGCTCTATGACACGAACCTTGGTGGCCGCCGCTCTGGAGCAGAGCGGATGGGCACCTCAAACAGAGGTCGAGACATTCCCCCGGCATTCCCGGAATCTCTTCGCTATGCTTCTGGCGCTGGCATTCGTGCCATCCTTCGCCCGCGCCCAGTCCAACGTAGGCGAGGCACCGCCCACCCCGAGCATGCAGGTACGCGATGTGTGCCCTGACATCGACCAGACGCTGCCCGACGCGCTGTGGTACGCGTGGTACGAACTCGGTGCCCCCGCCGTGGTGACGATCGAGTTCAGCGTCAAGGAGCGCGGCATCTACAGCATCACGCGGCTGTCCGGGCCCAAACGCTACTTCCCGCTCGTGCGCCGGGCCGTTCGCAATCTCGACTGCGACGGACGCGACGACCAGATCCATCGGATGCGCTTGGTAATACGCTTCGTCCAGGGCGCGGCTAAAGAAGTCGCGGTCATCGAGTCTAGTTCGGAGGCCGTAGCGCTACGATGAGACATCGGGACGATGTGGCGCGCGGCCGGAGCATGCCGTTTGCGTGGACCAGAACGTTGGCGAGGTCAGTTTAGCGATCCAACCCAGACAGCGCGGCTCGGGAATCCCCAAGCGAGCGGCCGCTCCTGGCCTGCACCGCCGGTGCCATGAGCGCAATTGGACTGCTCCGAAGCCGACGTCCGCGAACGCCTGCTCCTGGCCGGTCAGCGCCTTTCGAGCGCTGGCGCCAGGAAGCCTCACGGAAGGTGAGGCCTCAGTTCAAGCCGTGGAAGGACAGTGCGCAACGTGTTGTCTTCAATCTGCCATCGGTGGCCGTTTCAGGTGAGCAGCACGACCAACGACAGGGCAACCACCGCGACGATCAGCAGCACGGCGCAGGTGGCGGCGACTACGGCGGCGCGAGCGATCGTCCATGCCCAGCGTCCGCCGTAGACGACATGCAACGCTCGCACGGCGTAGACGGCGCCGATCGCGGACAGCACGGCACCCGCGGGCGGCGGCAGCAGCATGGTGAGCCCCGCCGCGAAGAAGCCGAACGACATCAGGTGCATGCAGAACACCATGTACTCGCCGAACAGTCGGCGCCGGTTGCGATAGGCCAGCGCGAGGACACCGGCGAACAACGGCAACATCAGGAAAACGGCATACGGCGCCTTCGCCAGCAGGTGCGTGTAGAACTCGGTCTCCGCACGTTGCGGGTCGGCCGTGAGCTCATCCAGGGGCCCTTGCAGACGCCGTTCGATCCAGGAACACGACCTCCCGTGCTTCGTGCCGCAGTTCCCGTCCGACGAACGTCTTCCCTCGCGCTCCGACGCGGAAGCGACGACGGTGGCGGCGGGTACAGCGTCGTGCCTGCCGATGGGTGCCGATGGCGTCATGTCCGGTGGCGCGAACTTCGCTGCGAGAAAGAACAGGAAGCTCGCGCTGAGGTAGAGCCGCAGCGGCAGCACGAACTCGCGCCGGCGACCGGCGAGATAGGCCGCCGTCAGTTGCCCCGGTCGGAGAACGAGCAAGCGCAGAGTGCGCCAGAGCGCACCCTCGAGCGCGACGTAGTGTCCGACGAATTCATGAGCAAACTCGGCGACAGAAGGCGGGTGCAGCGTCGTCTCCTGACCGCAACGCGGACAGTAGCGCAGCGGCTCATCCATCTCGTGCGCGACCTGATCCAGAGCGAAGCCGCAGTTCGGGCATACGTCGAGGACCGCATGAGCCGGAGCGTGCAACGGCGTCGCATATGGCGTCGCCGCAGGGCTCGCCAACGTGGTCGGCAGCTCGCTCATCTCATTTCCGAGGCCATAACGGCAGGCGTCGTGAACGCTGGCGGCAATTGACGCACCGGCGGTTCGAATGGCGCCTTCATGCCCACGATCACTTGCGAGATCGCGGCTTCAACGTGATCGATCAGGGGCACGATGCATTCCATTTCCTGTGCTTGACTGGTACATCCTATCGTTACGTGTGGCTCTGTCGCAAACAAGGACGTCGTGCCAGGCGAAGATTGGCTGTCGGCTTGCAACGGGCTGCTGCGGCACTGGCCGGTCTACCGCGAAGCCGTCGTTGGAGGGCGTCAGATTGGCCAGGTGGCGGCCCGGGCAGTCTCGATTGCCAAATCGCCTCCCCTAAACCGGTCTGTCACGAATGGCAACACTTGGCCGACATGTGTTGGCGCCGACCCCGTACTGAGCCACCGTGCCGACGCTCGAATGAGCCGCCTCGGCAGAATCCTTGCCCAGCGGGCATGCGGGTTCTACGCTGAATTGCCCGGCTCACCCGGAGATCGGCACGCCCAGCGAAATTGGCTCACTCCGACGTCGGCGCGAACACGCCAAGGCCTCCCGGCGCGCTATGGCGGGCGATGAACCGGGCCCGTTGATCACGTTCAGCGGCGGCGTGTTAGCGACCCGGCAGCGCGTGGAGATGGCGCCTGGAAAGGGCGCCAGCCTGGTGCACCAGAAATCCGAACACGGCGGCGGCGGGGTCTATGCCGGGAAGTCACGCCGCGCAGTGTCGATTGCGCGACGGTGGACAATGGATCCCCGAATTGGTAGCCGCCCACCTCAGCCCCGTCCAAATGCTCTCTTTGCTGCTTCTGGCATTCGTCGGCAGTGCCACCGACGCTGCAATTGCCGGAACGCCGCGCATGGCCCTCCAAGCCGAGTCCCAATGCGACTCGATCTGTTCGGGGCGACCCGCGGCCGCGAGCGCGATCCTGGCGGCGGCATCGGCCGGCCTCGCAACGACGGACGAAGCCATCAGCCGCGTGGATCGTTCGCTTGCGCGCTTGAACGCCGTGCGCACTGCATCGGGAACGCATGCCTTGGTACGTTCCCAGGCGCTGTCGCTGTCCGCTTCGCATCATGCTGCCTACCTCAGCAGCAATGGTTTTCGCTCGGCGCCGTCGGTACATGCCGAGACCGCCGGCCTGGCTGACTTCAGCGGGGCCGATCCGTTCATTCGAATGCGTGCGGCGGGATACCGACCGTCGTATGCCACCGAGGTGGTCGGCGACATCGGCTTTCTGGCGACCGACTCCGACTGTGTCGACCATCTGATGAGGACGGTCTACCACGCCGCCTTGATGCTTAGTCGCGTGACCGAGATGGGCATGGCTTATGGCACCGGGGCCGGCGCCGGCGCGTGCGTCATCGATCTCGGCGCACCCCTGACTGCACCGACGACCGAAGCAGCCACGCCGCGCCAGATCGTGCGCTATCCATGGCCGGGAATGGTGGTGCCCACAGGTTCGCTCCGACTGGACACGGAGAGTCCGCGCCCGTCTCCAAAATTGCTGCCGGATGCGAAAGTCGGCATTCCTGTGCTGGTTGGACTGCGCAATGCAGGCTCCGCGGCCGCGGGCTCTGGCGCCCTCGGTGTCCAGATCCAGGACTTCGAGTTGCGCGACGCCACGGACAGGCCAGTCGCCTGCGTCATCCTGGCGGACGCTGCGATGACCGGACCTGGAATCGCGGCCGATGTGGCGTTGCATGGCGGCTTCGCCGTGCTGGTACCACGCAAGCCACTGGCACCGGGTCGCTATCGGGTGCTTTTGCACGCCACCATTGGCGCGGACGTGATCGAGCCCGCTCCTTGGACGTTCGTCGTCGCGCCTGACGGCGAGCAATAGGGCGCAAGCCATTTCGCAGATCGACACGGCATTGCCGCTGGAAGGCATTGATGGGTCATCGCCTGCGGGCTAACCCGTCTGGCCACGCGGCTGCGACATTTCGTGACGATTGTCACAGTTCAATGAAAAACTGCGTTAGCGAAGATTTCCGAGATGGATTGCGGCTTAGAGTCGCGCACGCAGGCAGCAGGGGTACCTCCCCTGGTATGCAAAAAAAACAGCATTGAGTCGCTCGCTGGTTCGGCCTTCCACGCGCCACGGTGACTGGAGGGATGCAATGGGAACGAACCTGATCATCGCCGCGGTCGTGGCCTCGGCGACCGGAAGCGGCTGCTCCTGGGCCCACCCCGGCGCCAATCCGTATAGAGGCGCACCGCCAGCAGTGCTCGCCGATTTCGCGATGTCGGATGACACGCGCCGGCAGCTGCGCGCGCTGATGACCGAACGCCGCTACACCGATGTCGTGACCATCACGCGCGACCACATCGCCGGACAGCATGCGTACAACAACCTGCGCCAAATGCACAGCGGCCACGGTCAGGTCTGCCACGGCAGCGTCGACCGCTCCGCCTGGAGCGTCACGCATGAGGAGCGAGGACTGGTGTACTGCGTGGGAGTGACCTGCGTGGTCGTGCCGACCATTTGCAACAACGTCTCGCTGGTCACGCGCCAGGCAGATGAAGACCCCTTGCAATCCGGTGCCGACGAGCCGATCGACATCAGCCCGGCGGCCGGCCCGAGACCGCCGTCTTCTGACGCCGTCATCGCGCAACGCCCCGACAGCGGTACGCTCGACTTCACCCCGGTGACGAGTGCACCGACCTCATCGGAGATGCCTCCAGGAGGAGAAGGCGCAGGCGGTAGTGGCAGCATCTTCCCAAGCTCACCCCTTGGCGGCAGCAGCGGCACCGCCTGCTGCGACTCCGGGCCGATTGGACCGATCGGCGCCGGCACCCCGCCGGTTGTCCCGCCTATCTCGCCCGTCCCGGATGCACCCGGGTGGTTGCTTCTGCTCGCGGGCCTGACGCTGATCGGCGGACTAAGCCGCTGCGGCACGGGCCTTTCGCCGTCTCGACTCCCTTGACGCGACAGAACCCGTGACTGACCGTGCGTAGCCAGACCTTCTTCGCCCCCTTCCTCAGCCGGCTGAGGCCTCGACTGGGCCTGCCCAATGGGTATATGCAGGTGGCGTCGCGCTCCTGGCAGGTCGCGCCGGAAAGCCGTTCCGTGGCGCCCGCCGCGATCTACGACGCGGGCGAACTGGCCCGCATCACCGGTGGCTCGCCCGATCGCACCAAGGACGAGGAGCTGGCGTCCATCCACGGCGGCCCGCAGCGGCACGCACCCACGATGGCCTTCGAATTCCGCAACGCCGTCCTGGCGCAAGGCCACCTGTTCACGAACCGGATGTGCTATCCGCTCTCCGCCCATCGCCTGCCCGTCGTGGCGCGGGAGATCGACGCCGAATACGACGAGGCGGTGCTGGTCTCGTCGCCCTATGGCATCAAGTATTTCGGGCACTGGATGCGCGACGACCTTCCGCGGGTGTACGCGGCCCGCGATATCGGCCATCCCGTGAGCGTGCTGGCGCGCCCCACACGCGGCCAGCAGGGCTACCTCGACCTGCTGGAACTCAATACCGATGTCGCGGAGAACGCCTTCTTCAAGCGCATCGTCGTGCTCGAGGACTATGGACACAACCCCTTCAGGCTGGCGCGCTTCCTGAAAATGCGGGAGATCGCGGCGCGCGTGGCGCCGCCGACCGCGGCCAGGGGCGTGATGCTGCTGCGCGGAGCGGTGGGTGAGCGGCGCCAGCTGGAGAACGAGGTCGAGGTCGCCGAGGCCGTCGCCGCACGCGGGTTCCGCGTGCTCGACTCCACGCGTGCCACCGCGCGCGAGATGATCGAGGCGTGCCGCGAGGCGCCCATCGTGCTGGGCGTGGAGGGCAGCCAGCTCAGCAACGGGATGATGTGGATGTCGCGTCGCGGCGCCGTGCTGGTGCTGCAGCCGCCGCAGCGCTTCGTCAGCGTGCACAAGGACTACTGCGACCTCATGGGCATCGGCTACGCCTTCGTCGTCGGCCACGCCACGTCGGACGGCGGCTTCCGCATCGACCTCGACGCGCTCCTGCGGATGATCGACGGCCTCGAGGCGCGATGCGGAGCCGTTCCGGAGCCGGCGCTCGCATGACCTCGACCGACGGCAGCGCCGGCCTGCGCCTGGTCAACCAGAGCGACCTCGAGAGAGCGGCCAAGAACGGAGGCACGACCACACGGCAGTGGCCAGCGGCCCCAGCCTTTCGATCCGCTGGCAAGGCGGGAACCAGCGCTTGAAGTTGCGCGCACCACTCACCATCGGGCGCGTTGACCATTGCCGAGGCGACCCGTACCCGATACCGGACATCTCCGAACGACGGCTCATGGCCCGACAACGGGTGTTGCTCATCCCGATCTAACCTAAATCGGCGCTTACCAGCCCAAGGGCCATCGCGGCTAGGAGCGCCCCGACCAGCAGCGTGGTGCAACCAATCGCGACAGCTCGCCAGCCATACAACCAGACTTGAAGGTCGTCGCCGTCATCGCCGAACGTCACCCGCTTGGTAACCACGGCGTGTAGGCCGCAAACCGCCGCAACGATAGCTCCAAGCCATTCCGAAAGGTGCACCATGTTCCGGGTTCGAGTAGATCAAGTCAGAGCAGGCAGCCTACCTGAGAGCTGCCGCTCACGAACAGCTGCTTCTGGCCGAGAGCTCCAGTTCAGGCGGACTTGCCCGCTAGTGCCGCGCATCCGGCAGGCGCAGCCAAGACGGGGCCACCGGCCGCCATGCGGCTGAATGCATTAATGCATGCTGCCTCATCCTGGCTCCGAGGGTCGTACTGCAAGACCTTTGAGGTTACGCCACCGACAGCACGGAGCGAACCGCTTGGCCTCGTGTTCGCAGACGTCACGACAGCCAGGTGCCGACTGTCTTGCCAAAGCACCGCCACAACTGCCCCGCTCTCCATGTCGTACCGCGCGACCGTGTTGCTCGCGGACGGCGAAGGGGCGCTCTTCTGCCCGGGTTCAGAAAGTTCTACGGTTTCTTCAATGCTGCTGTTCACCGCGAGGGCACCAGACGAGAAGTTGGAATACACGCGCGCTTCCATAGCTCCATCCGGCGAGACCACGGTCATTTGGAGCACGCGCTCCGCAGGCACGGTCCGCGTCGCCCACCACCACAGCCCCCCACCCAGGGTCGCTACGAGCACGAGGAGCGATATTCGAACGAACTTTGGCATGTACAAGCTCGATCCTAGCCTACCCGGCAGCGGTCGTTGGCGAACGGCAGCTGATGGCCGGCAGCCGGTGTTCGCCGAACGATACACGACCGCCAGCGCGAGGGGCCACATCGATCGATTGCCAGTAGTCGGGCACGCCCAGCGGCGTCACGTCAGTCAGCGGGACGACGGCGGGACTTCCTCTCGGACGGAGCCGGCGACGACGCCGGATCAGGCGAGGACACTTGGTAGTGTCCTTCTCCTGGTATCAGGCGAACAGTTGGTCGAGTCGGGCGATGGCGCGGTCGGCCCGCACTGCCAGGGCGGGGTCGATTTCGCCCACGAGCACGACCGCACAGGCCCCGACGCGCGCTTCCCTCCAGTCGTCAAAGGAGGTGCCCAGTACCAAGGTGCGGAAGGGCGTCGAATCCATCGCGACGCATGCCTTTCGATAGGGCTTATCGGCGTTTTGGCCAGGATCGAACGACTCAGCGCCGAAGACGTGCGTGAACAGTGTCATGAAGCCACGGGATTCGAGTTGTTTCATGGCCTCGGCGTGCGGCCGTTCCGACACACAGGCGAGCGGCCACCCGCGCGTGCGCATGGCGGCCAGCCCTGCTCGCACGCCCGGACGCACGTCGCCGGACTCGTCCGTCATCATCCGTTCGAAGTTCACGATGGCCGCGGTCAGCAAGGCGGGGTCAAACGGCTCGAAGGGAATCTCGGGCAACTCGTCGTATTGATCGCGCGTCTCCGGGATGCCCTGCTCCCGCAGCAGCGTGAAGAAGTCGAGCCAAGGCTGCCGGCCGATCGCATCCATCGAAAGCCAGGTGGCGTCGCACTCATCACAGACGTAGAGGCGCTGGCCGGTAGAACGAATGCGCCATATGCCTACGCTGCCTTGCCCGTCGCATCGAGGACAAATAATCATGATTTTGGCTACTTGAAGGGATGGGCAGATATGAGTTCGCGCGTGAGCTCGTTGACGACCAACCGGAGTTCGATCTCGCCTGCGGTGCCCATGACCTGTCCCATCGGAATGACCCGGGCGTGCGGGTCGCCAGTTAGCCTACTCCATAGCTGACGGTCAGGAGCGTCTGGTTTTGGCCGCCATGCGTCCTCGGAGGCCTCGGCGAGGCGTTTACAGTCAGCGCTGGGTGCGGGCATCGATCACCGCGTTAAATGCTGTCCAGGCCTCCTCTGACTCAAAAAAGGACCGCGGAAAGTAAAACGCGCAACGCGGCGCATAGAACGCCAGCGTCAGACCATCGGCGCGCGCGACCCGGATGACCTTTGCCCATTCGAAACGTGTCGTTGATATGGATGTGTGCCACTCGATACCGTCGGACGTCACTGTGCCGCTGACCTCGCCAACCAACTGCACTAGCTGGTTCCACGCACGTGTTCGGGTGTGTCGCATCGCCCACGCTGTTCCGAGCACGACAAGAGCTGCCGCCAACACTTGGAGGCCGAGATTGGAGGCCTCGTCGCGCGATTCGGAAAAGAAGAAAATGCCAACGGTCTGGAGCGGGAAGATCACGTACCAGCGCGCCCAAACGGGCACTAGCATGGACTGGACTCGCCCGAACTCCGCCCGCGTGAGGGTGCCGGCGAAGGCGACGGGAGGGTCGATCGAAATTTGGTTCATTTGGCGCGGCAGCTAGCAGTGATCCTGAGCGACATCTTAACTACGCGCTCAATCGCACGGCGCCGCCTTATTCATGGGGTGGGCTACTGCCCGTTAGGTGGACAGCCGGGAAGCGGTCAGTGGCGACCGGCTGCAGTTGGCCGGCTACAGACGACCAACATCCTGCCCATCGTGACCCACACCGGCAAGCGGTGACGTCACGCTTCTGACAGGATCTCGACCCCGTCAATGAGGTCGTAGACGCCCGGCGGAAAGGCCCACTTTGGATTCTTTTCGCAGATGGTCTCGATCTCGCCCTTTGGGTCGAACCGGATCGCATACGCCGAGAATGAATTGTCTTTGTACTTCTGCACGACCGCACGAAGGACCCTGTATCCGGCCAAGTTGTACGAAGGGCATGTCGTATCGTCTTCAAGGTCACACCGAAGATACCAATCGGGCGCTGCGCGCCAGAAGAGCAAATTTGCGGTCGATCTCGTGCACAGTTCGCTTTCCAGCACCCATTCGAGCACTGTCTCTCCGTCGTCCCAGTTGTAGATGCCCGCCAGGTAGAACAGTTCGGCGGGGTGCGTCAGCTCTTGGAAGATCGCTCGGTCTGGCAAAAACTCCGTTGGCTGTCCAAATGACCATTGGAAGAAGTGCTTTTCGATGAACTCGCACCTGGCCCGTTTCAGCACGTATGTCGACATCATTGCCCTCAGCTATTGAATTCCCATCGCGATCGCACGCGAGCTTCCTAAATGCTCGGCAACGCGCTCGACAGCCTACTCAGAAGCCGACGCCCGCGACCGGCAGGTAGTGGCCGACGGCAGTCCCCGCGCTCGCTGCCCGGGTATCGTGTTCACTCAATCAGAGTCCGCGCTTTTGGGCACATGGCGTTCAGCTGCGGCCGTGAATCGCTGCTTCGCGTATGCCCTCGCATCGCTTTCGGCATGAAAGGTGCGATTGGGGTATTGGACGATTTCGGACGCAATCTCGTCGCCAACCCGCCGCGACACACGTACGGCACCGGTGAAAAGGCCGCCGACCGATGCATGGCCGAACGGGACACAGGTGTAGGGGCCAACCTTGAACTCGTATCGGTGCATGACCTTCTCCGCGTTGAAGCCCTAGTATGCCCGCGGGCCACCAGCCGGCCCACAATATGCCGACCGTCAGCGCTCGCGCCAGTCGTGGTCGCCCCGAGGTTTCGCAGACCTTCCCTAGCCTTGCCGACGTTCCAGCGCACTTGCAATGCGCTCGAGGTTCTGGCTAATGCGCTTCGTCTCGGCTATGTGCTCGGTGACGTAGGTCTGGACCACCGCCATGTAGTCCTGCTGCTTCTGCTGGACTCGCTGTGCGCGCTGTGCGAAGAAAACCCAGACGCCAATGAGCAAGAGCATTGGCGCCCAACTGATCAACATGTCTCCAAGCGACTGCGTCATCCCCGTCCTCTGCATTTTTTGCAAACGTACCCAGCGTACTCGAAAGCCGACCCCCGCGGTCGTCCGCAGTTGGCCGAGGCTGTGTGAAAACTCGCTGCCAGCGCTCGACCGCGAAAGAGCGACGCGCCAGAACGGCGATGGTTGCGTTTTTTCGACCTCGCCAAGGGTGAGAAGACCCCCGAATTTGCATTGCGATTGAGTTTTCACACAGCCTCGGCCGGTTGCGCACATTGGTCAACCTTCCCGTTGACCTCGTGCCGAACGGTTGCCGGTTGGCGGAGGATTCTTGCGCCCTGCGCTCTTGAGGTTTAGAGCAATACTGAACAGCACAAGTAGCATCGGCGGCACGATGAAGGCAGCCCATTCGGGGATATACCAGCCCTTTGCTTTTTCGTACGCAGCGGTAGGCTCGAGGAGCGAGTTAGTCTGCGGGTATTGCGGGTCGTAGAAGACTGTGACTTTGTCTCCGACATGGGTATCAGAGCACGGGGCATCGCGCGGTGGAGCCTTTGCACGATGCTCGCCATCGGGGGCCTGGAACGAGTAGTAGAACGCACCGTGATCGGCGCAGTCGACAAAGACGACCACTCCCTCGACGGACATATGTCTATCGACAAGCACGTGGAAGTTCTCCGCGGAGTTGTAGCAGCCCGCGAGCGCGAAGCACGAAGCGACCATGATCAACCAAGTACGTTGTCGCTTGAAGAACTCGATGTAGAAATCATGAATCGGACGGAGCGCAACGACGCGACGCCCGTGGACGTCGGTGGTGCGTACCTCGATCTTCCTAGCGCTGGTCGCCACGCGCAAACTCCGGTGCCTTTTCATGTTCCAAGTGTGCCTCGTTCAAGCCACATGTGGTGCGCCGGCCTCCCCGATACCCGTCGTTCGCGACCGTCTGGTTCTGGCCGTATTGCGACTTGCGCTCACGTGCGGGTGGCGGCGATCATTGGCGTAGCATCATCCCAACAAGTGCCGCTCAACCCAAGCGTTGGATGGCAATGATCACAAGATCCGCTGCGAGTCCGATCAACAGCGGCATTGCCCATGATCGACGCGGATAGTCCTTGCCGTAGACTCTCTTCACATACGCGTACTGAGGCTTGGCGCTGCTGTAGTACCAGGTGACCAGCATCAGTAGACTCATCAGCGACATGATGCCGGAGAAGCCTGGGCTCAACCGCGGCACAATGAGCCAAGCCGCTAAGAAGAAGAGGTCCGCGATCATCCAAAAATGGGCCCTCCGGGCCTCTGCCGGTCGGCCCAAAGCCTCCCAGTTCTGTCGCTGAAGCCAGGCCCCCAGCGCGATTGGGAACACCAGGCAGATGTTGGCGGTAGTACTCGGAATCCAGAGTGCAGGCGCGATCGCGCCGCCATCCACTTCGATCGGTCCCTCGACGGCGCTCCGAGGCGGCGCGTAGTTTTCGTAGTTCACGATTGTTCCTCCCGGCGAACAATATAGCTGCTACCGAATCGGACGAGGGCAAGGAACACCCGCAGTCACCATTGGCTCGGCATGACCGGGGGCGTGCCACATGCGCTGACCAGGCGAAGCGGTAAACGCGCCTTCGCCGGTTGTCGCCGAACGGGCCGCAAAACGCGCGGATTGGCAGCCGACGTCGGCGGCTCAGCCGTCCATCACCCACGCTCAACAGGTACGGGGCCGGATAGCCGACATGTCCTCAAGACCGTTCCTGGCCGACTAGCGACGGTCGCTGGCACAGTCACTCTGCTTGTACCGATGTGATCGCGTTCCTACCGGCAGCATCCCTGCATCAACGCTCGTACAGCCCGATAATGCGGACACATGGATCTCGACCGCTTCGACCTCGCCCTGCTGGATGCACTGCAGGAGGATTGCCGCGTACCGGCCGAAATCCTGGGCACCCGTATCGGCCTGTCGGCCACCGCCGTGCAACGGCGCATCCGGCGTCTGCGCGAGGACGGCGCCATCGCAGCCGAGGTCGCCGTGCTGGGCCCTGTGGATCCGGCGCTGGTCACGGTCATCGTCGACGTCGCGCTCAAGCAAGGGGGTGCCGCGGCCGTCGACGCCTTTCGCCGCACGGCGCAGGCGCGCCCGGAAGTCCAGCAGTGCTGGTATGTCGCGGGCGAGCACGACTTCGTGCTCGTCGTGCTCACCCGCGGCATGGCGGAATTCGAGCGCTTCACGCGCGAATTCTTCTTCGCGGACGCCAACGTCGCCCGATTCCGCTCCACCGTCGTGCTGGACGAGGTCAAGCGAGGCCTGCGGATTCCGCTGCGACGAGACCCTCGGGCTTGAAGGTGTCGCGCGCGTGGGCGCTCAGTCGCACATCGGGCGCGTGGAACAGCCGGTTGGCGTCGCGGCAGAACGGCACGCACAGCCACTTCGCCTCGATCTCGAGCAACGCCTGCGTGCACGCCGCCAGTCGCTCGTGCGCGCTCGCATGGCGTACTTCGGACACGCGGGCGGAAAGGCGGCGCACCGGCGCCTGCGCGAGCTCGCCGGGCGCCTGCTTGTCGTAGATCCCGAAAAACTCCTCGGGATCGTCGTAGTCCTGAGACCAGCCGCGCGCGACGACGTCGACCGCGCCCTGCGCCACGAGCGCATAGACGCCGGCGGGCTCGGGCTCATCGACGACGCGCAGTGGCACCTTGGCGGCGGCCAGTTCCTCGATCAGCGCCTCCAGCATGCGCGTGAGCGGACCGCGCCCGGGCGCGAACACGATGCGCAGGGATTGGGACGCGAACATCGCACCCCAGCGGGCGGAGAAATCGCGCGCGGAGAGCGGCGGCGGCAAGCGCGTGCCAGCACCGTCGTAGTAGGCGGCCGTCGCGAGCCCCTCGGGCAGCAGCAGCCGAGTGCACGTTGACACCGGCAATGCGGCGGCGGCCACGGCGTACACCACACGAGCGAAGTCGCGCCGCAGCCCGATGTCCTGCAGCGCGCCGCCGGCATTGAGCATCATCGCGCCCACCCAGCGATCCCGCAGCGGCGTGCTGGCGTACGCCTCGAAGCGAGGATAGTGCTGCCGCTCGATCACGACCGCGTCGACGACGCGTTGCTGCAAGGCCTGGTGCAGCGCATCGACGGTTCCGAAGGCGCGCAGGGAGAGATCGTCGCGCAAGCGGCGTGACCCCGCGTCGTCGCCATGGGGCACGAGGCGCCAAGTGCCCTGGCCGTCCGCGATCGGTCGCAGCGGCCCGCAGCCGACGACGGCGCCGTCCGCTCCTTCGCGCACGATGCCGAGGGAAGGGTGCGCGAGCAACTCGGCGAAGGATCCGAACGGCGCCGCAAGGCGGATCGCGACCTCGCCGCGCGCATCGTCCGCCATGACGGCCTCGACCGGATCGCCCATGCGCGACGGCCCGCCACGCCACAGCAGGCCCCGCAAGGTACTGCCGAGCGTCGCGGTCGAGCCCGGCGCGACCAGGCGCGCGAAGCTGTGCGCCACGTCGCTTGCCCGCACCGGTGCACCATCGTGGAAGGTGGCGGACCGCAGCCCGAAGACGTGCGTCGCGCCGTCGCCGGAGACCGTGTGCCAGGCCGCGAGGTCGGGCACAGGGGCGGCGCCGGCACGATCCGCATGCAACAGGCCGCGCGTCGTCGGCGCAAGGAGTGGTACCGCCGCATGCGCGACGCGCGCGGGGTCCGGGAGGCAATATGAGGCAAGCGCGCCGAGGACAAGGGACATGGTAGAAGGTCGTTGGCCGGGACAGCCACAGTGTCCGCGCGCCTCTGTGCCGCGAGGCGGCGAACGCCGCCCCCGTCGCGTCGCCAGGCGGCGTTGCAGGCCGCCGATGCGCCGTTCTGCGGCGGCCATGAAACGGCGCCACCTCTGCGTCGGATGGCTGGCGGGCGCAAGCTGACGCTGATCGCTTTGAACGGATTCGGCCGAGCGGTGGACTTCAAACCCGCAGATTGTTGAATCACCGCGAAAGCGGGCCTCGTCGAACAGCCGGTCATGGCCGGTCAGCGACGGTCACGCTGGCCGATTGCGGGTATCCATTGCCTTTGCCAAGGTTGTCTCACCGACCAGGTGCGAGCTGCGTCACGTCTTGCCGGATGGCCGAATCCGCGCGGCCCCACGGCTTTCCCGACAGCGATTCGCTGCCGAGGATCTCGCGCTTGAGCAGCGCCAGCGCCGCGCCGATTCCGCCCAGCGGCACCTTGTCGAGTCCGACCTTGAAGTTGTGGCCGCGTCCTGGGCTGAACGACGCACGGGCCTTCGTCCCGAACATGGGCAGATCGACCGTGAAGCAGCCGAGCCGGCAGGGTGCGTGCGCCCGCGCCGCGATCGCTCTCCAATCGATCGGGGGGCGATACGCCAGATTGACCGTGATCGGCGCCGCCGCGTCGAATGTCCCGCTCACCCGGCGAAACGCGGAAGGCGGCCGTTCGAACATCGCGCGAAACGCTTCGTTGAAGCGCCGCACGCTGCCGAAGCCGGCGGCGAAGGCGATTTCCGTGACCGGCAGCAGCGTCTCGTGCAACAGTTTCTTGGCGAGGAGTATGCGGCGGGCCTGCTCGACGGCCAGCGGGCTTGCTCCGACGTGCTGCGCGAACAGCCGGCGAAGCTGGCGGCCCGTCATGCCAAGGCGTGTCCCGAGCGCCTCCACGTCACCATCGACGAGCGCGCCCTCGTCGATCAGCCGCAGCCCTCGGTTGACCGAGGCGAGCGAGCCGATCCATGCGGGGCTGTTCGGCGCCGATTCAGGACGGCAACGCAGGCAAGGGCGGTAGCCGGCTTCCTGCGCCAGCACGGCCGTGCGAAAGAATTGCGTGTTCCGTCGCAGCGGAATGCGAGCCGGGCAGATCGGTCGGCAATAGATCCCGGTCGTGCGCACCGCGACGAAGAAGCGCCCGTCCATCGACGAGTCTCGCCGACTCAGCGCCGCATACCACTCGTCCTCATCGATCATGGCGCCATCCTAAGTGACCGCCGGGCGCAGCCGCGGCGGGCGGGATGCCGACCCTTTGCCCGGCCGGGTGCGAAGACCGCGCGCCCGCCGCCGACCGATGCGTCACGCGACCAGCGTGCACGGCGCCTCGGCGCCGAAGAGCATCTCGTAGCCGCCGTGCGTGTCCATGTATTCGCGGATGCGCCGCACGCGGGGCCCGTCCATCTCGAAGACCCAGCAGTAGCGGTTGTCGTAGCTGCGACCATTGACCGTCGTCGCGCGCATGCGCTGCTCGAATACGACAGTGTCCCCTTCGGCAACCACCTTCGTGAATTCAAACCGAGCCCCTTCAGGAAACAGGCGGCGGAAGTGATCGACGAGGAACGAGATGATGCCCTCCCGTGTCTCGAGCATGTCCGCCGGCAGCCCGAGCGCGACCTGCGTGGCGTTGTTCGGGGGCGCGCTCCATGCGCAGTCGTCGGACAGCACGTTCCGGATCGACTCCGGATCGCGCGAGGCGAACGCCTGCCAGACCGAATTGGCAGCGTCCTTGGTGGCTTGGGTCATGCATGTACTCCTTGGTTGAGGTACGAGCATTCTTGGACCTCGTCGGCCTTCGCGCTGGCGCAAATCGGACGTCACCTGTCCACGGTGAGCGCTGCGGCATGGCAACGAGTGGCCACCCGGATAGCCAACGATGCCGCGTTCGTCGAGTACACCAGCCTACCTGATAGCAGACGTCGGCGACCGGCAGGTTGCGGCCGGCTACCGACACAGTTCGCCGGTCGACCATCCAAGAACACACGCTACACGAGCCGATAGGAACAGCATGGCCGCGCCTAGCGCAAGCATCAGAAATCCGGCGAGTTGGGCAGCTACGCCTGTCAGGTAAAAAGCGGGTTCGCGGTCTTCGACCCCTACCCCGACAGACTTCGTCCACATCCAGTTGACGCCGCAGACAGCGCAGGCGAGGCCCGCGACTTTGACGGCCGCGACGTGGCCGATCAACAAATCGGCGGCCATGAACCCAACGAAGAACAAGAAGCCGATGACTCTCTCAGCGGTGCTTGGCATAGCCTGATTCTCGCACCTCGGGAGCCGACCTTCGGCGGAGACGGCTCACCCGGGCGCTCCGAAGCCGACGTCCGCAAATGGCAGGTTCTGGCCGATCAGCGCTCCAGGATAAATGTGGTTCCGTTGGCCTGAGTGATATCGAAAATTCCAGTCGCAGACGTGCATTTGTTGACAGGGCTTTGTTGCTACCAGGCTGATTGCCAGCCTACCCCAAAGCTGCCGGTCGCGAGCGGCAGCCGCTTGCTGCCCGCAGAGCAGCCACCTGCGCTTCGCCGTCACCAGTCGCCCCTTGCGGTTCTCAAGACAGGAGCACCCTGCTTACGTCATCGCGGCGCCAGTACGCACACCCTGACGTGTGTCGCTGTTCGAGCGCTGATCGACGCGGGTGCGCTGACGACGCGCGCGCGCCGGGGCGCGCCTCCGGTCGGCGCGGCGCCGGCGTCAATATGCGCTGGGATGCAGCACCGTCGAGACGCAGCGCACCCGCAAGGCCTCCGGCGAAGCGGTTGCGGCCAGCGCCGCCCTGCAGCGCCGGTATTGCTCGATGCGCTCGTCCACCAGCGACGCCGCATCGGACGGCGTCGCCCGCAGCAGGCGCCGCGCGAAGTCCTGGTCGCCCGCTTCGAAGTGCTGGTAGTCGATGGGGAAGTTCCAGTCGCCGCCCCACACAAGGAAGCCGTGCTCTGCAAACACGTCGACCACTTCCTCGGCGAGACCCGAGCGCGGCGGCTTGCCCGGGCGCGGCTCGCGCCGGTTGACGAAGGCCCGGGCAGAGGCGGCTGGGCTGACGCGCAAGGTTCGGCCGTCGTTGGCGACCTCGATGAACGGATTCTCGACCGGGTTGAGGTCGATCGCCAGGCCGAAAGCATGCAGTGACCACTGGGTGCTGCCGGCGACGAGCCGTGCATTGAAGCCTGAGGTGTTGTCGTCGTCCATCGACGCATCGTCGTCGCCAAGGTACGCCTGCATCGGCTCCGCGCGTCGCAGCGGAAAGCGCCGGGCGAGCAGTTCGTCGAACAGGGCCTGCACGGGGCGTGCCACGGCATCCATCACCACCACGCGCCCGAGCCGGGTCTCGCCCGTGAAGTCGATGAATCGGAACGAGACCTCCCGCAGCCGATCGCAGGGCACAGGGCTGGCGTCCGCCAGCACGTGGCCGTCCTTCATCGCACGGCATGTGGCCTGCGCAATCGCGGTGACGTCCGCCCGCGCGGCGTCGACGCTGGCCAGCGCGCTGCACAGCGCCAGGGCCAGTGCGGCGCCCTGCCGGAGCAGCCGCGCTCGCGAAGAAGTCCGCTGGCTGTCACAACCGCATCGGGGCATCGTGGTTCGCCTTCGCTGCAATGCCGAGCAGATCCAGCAGGCACGTCAGATTGCCGACTTGGGTCCTGGCTTGAAGCATGGCGTTGGTATTGACTTGATTGCCAAGCCTACCTGAAAGCCGCCATCCCCGACCGGCGGCTCCGGCGCCGTGCCCGGCCTGCGGCGCTTCGAGGCCCACATCGACAACGAGCAGGGTGGGGTCTTGATGCGCGAACTGGCGGCCAGTTGAGGTCGACCCGAAGCGATCGATCGATTTCCGAGCAATTCGTCGCGGGAGGCCGCTGGTGCGGAACTATCGGCGGTAGATAGCCTTGTCATTGCCACTTGTCCAGAGGTTATATCCATTTCGCGGCCGCTTCGGCGATGACGCTTGCACCCCCTGCCGCCCCTCGCTCCGCCTGGGAACGACGGGAAGGTTGCGCAACGCGATCGGGTTTTCCAGACGTTGCACTGGCCGCGAATCTGCAGCAGCATTCGTCGCGTGTACGGGGGGGGGTACTCAGCGGTGAGCGGCGGCGATGCCGGCCTCGGGGTAACGCCGTCCCCGCGCACGTCCTCGTCACAATCCCAAATCAAGGAGTTTTCATGAACAACACGCAACGCACCGCCCAGGCCGAAGCCATGATCGACCAATGGCGCACCAACGCCGGCTCGTCCAACCCGGCGGGCCCGCTGTTCGCGGGCGGTGAATACGTCGAGGCCGACATCATCGGCGACAGCACCAGCGGCGACACCGGCGTCTGCGGCACGGGCTGCAGCGCTTCGCGCACGCACTACTGCTGCTGAGCCACCATGACCGCGCCTGTCACGGGCGCCGGTGACTTCGAAGCATCACTGGGCAGCCTGTTCTCGTCCGAGCTCGACGGGCTGGCTGCCCAGCTTTCCTCGATCGCCGGCCTGGAAGACTGCGAACAATCGCTCGTGCTGCGCGAGACGCGCGCGAGCCTCGTCTCCACCCTGCATTCCAAGCTCTCGCGCCTGCTGCTGCTGGAACTCAACGCCGCGCGCGTGCGCGGACAACTCGCCGGCGAGACCGCCCAGCAGCGCTGGGACTCGTTCATCGCCCTGTCGTCGGGTCCGGAGTTCTGGGAGTCGATCGCACCCGAATATCCCGAGATGCGCGGCCGGGTCGCGCGCATCGTGGCGCACCGTTGCGCCAACAGCCTGCGCTTCGCGCAACGCTTCGCCGTCGACCGCGAGGCGCTCGCGGGGCTCACCGGCGGCGCCGCGGGCCGCCTGGAGTCCGTCGGCTTCGGAGCCGGCGACACGCACCAGCAAGGCCAGACCGTCGCCCTGGTGCGCTGTGCCGGTGGCCGGGTGGTCTACAAGCCGCGCTCGCTCGCGGTCGACGCCGCCCTCGGCGCCTTCGTCGACGAGCTTTTCGCGAAAGACGCCTCGCCCCATCGCATCCGCGTGCCGCGCGTTCTCGAGCGCGGCGACTATGGCTGGACCGAGTTCGTCGAGCATCGTCACGCCGCGGACGAGGCCGAACTGCGCTGCTTCTACCAGGGCATCGGCCATTGGCTGGCCGTGATGCGGCTCGTCGGCGGCAGCGACCTGCACGCCGAGAACCTGATCGCCCACGGAGCTTGCCCGGTCGTCGTCGATTGCGAGACGCTGTTCACGCCGCGGTTGCCCGCGATCGCATCCGGGCTTGGTGCGGCCGTGGATCGCGCCGCGGAGTTGACGGGGTCCAGCGCGATGGGCAGCGGCTTGTTGCCCGGCCGTGGCACGGGCCTGGGCTGGCGTGGCGTCGACAGCTCGGCGCTCGGCGGCCTGCCTGGCCAGCAGCCGCTCATTCGCAAGCTCGACATCGTCGCCGGCGGCACGGACGAGGCCCGCATCGGCTCCGCCGAGGAAGCGATGCGCGAGTCACAGAACCTGCCAGCCACCAGCCCGGCGCTGGCGACGTATTGGCCGAGCGTGGTGCAGGGCTTCGACGACGTCACGGCGCGGCTGCAGGCACTCGACGCGCGCGACGAACTGGCGCCCCGGCTGGCGCGCTTCAAGCCGTGCCGGGTACGCGTCGTGCCGCGCGCCACCGAGGTCTATGCCGAGATCGGCCGGATGCTGTGGCATCCGGTCTCGTTGCACGACCAGCCGGCGGCGGTCGCACGCGGCGTCGACCTCTTGCGCCGAATGGCAGAGCGCGTGCGCATTGCACCGCATGTGCAGGAGGTGGTCGAGGCCGAGGTCGCCGACCTGCTCGATGGCGACATCCCGTTCTTCACGACCATCGCCAGCGACGGCGTGTTGACCGGTCCGCGAGGGACGCACTGGATGCGGCCATCCGACCTCGTCGACGACGCGCTGGAGAACTGGCGCGGGGCTGACTTCCCGCTCGAGCGGATGGTCATCCGCGCGGCGCTCGTGAGCGCGTACATCAACGAAGGCTGGATGCCGGCGGAAAGCCAGATGAAGCCCGCGTCGGTGGATGTCCTCGACCTCGACGGGCGTCGGCGGCGGCAGGCCGCGGCGATCATGAAGGAGCTTGTCGCCTCGCGCATCGACGGCGAGGACGGCACCGTCTCCTGGATCGCGCCCGTACTCAATCCCGAAGGCTGGTCAGTGCAGCCGCTGGAACAGGATCTCTACAGCGGCGCCTCAGGCTTGCTGCTGCTCGTCGTGGGCTACCTGCGCGAGGTCGCTGCCGGCCGCGCCGACGCGGTCGGCGGCGTCGACGCCCTGTTGCCGCGGCTGCAGGCGACGCTGCGCTGTGCCGAGATCGCGCGCGCGACGCAGTTGCGCGAGGTCAAGCATCCGCGGCCGGGCACGCCCGGAAGCTACATCGGCATCGGCTCGCAGATCTGGACGCTGCTGGCGTTGCGGCGGCTGGGCGTCGATCCGGCGGATTGCCTGGAGCGCGCCTGCGGGCTGGCCAGCTTCCTGCCGGCGGCGATCACGGCCGACGAGGTCCAGGAGGTGCTGATCGGCAAGGCGGGCGCGATCGTGCCGCTGCTCGGCCTCGCGCGCGCCACCGGTCAACGGGCGTACCTGGACATGGCGATCGGCATCGGCGACAGCCTCATCGCGTGCGCGCTGGTGCGCGAGACGGATGGCGCAATGTGCTGGCGGCACAAGAAATGGCCCGAAGGCATTGGCGGCTTCGCGCACGGCGCCACGGGCATCTCCTGGGCACTGGCCAAACTCGCCCGGGCCAGCGGCGAGCACCGTTTCGCCGATGCCTCCACGGCCGCTGCGGCCTTCGAGGAGTCGCTCTGGGACGCGCAGGAGGGGAACTGGCTCGACCTGCGCCTGATCGAGGGAGTGCGCACGGCGGCCGCCTGGTGCCACGGCTCGGTGGGCATCGGGCTCGCGCAGCTCGATCTCGACCCGAGCCTTTCGGAGCCCGGCGCGCGCGACCGGGTCCGCCGGGCCGCCGCCGCCACGTGGCGGCTGGGCATGGGCTGGAACCACAGTCTTTGCCATGGCGATCTCGGGGCCGCCGAACTGCTTTGGCTCTCGGCCGACGCGGGCCTCGCGCCAGAAGGCCTGACGCGAGAGTCGCTACTGGCCTGGATCGTCGGCTCCATGGAGACGCACGGCGCGGTCTGCGGAATCGTCCGCGACACCTTCTCGCCAGGCCTGCTGCCCGGACTCGGTGGCGTCGCCTACCAGTTGCTGCGCATGCATCCCGATTGCGACCTGCCGTCGGTGCTCACGCTCGGCGGGGGCGTGCTCTGACCGTCGACGCCGCTCCGGCCGACCTCGAGACCCCCTATTGGCGGATCGAGGTACCGGACGCCGCGACAGGCGGCGCAAGCCTCGCGTGGTCGCGCCTGCGGCTCGCCTTGCGGCCCGTCTTCGACCTCCTGCGGGAGGCCGCTCCCGGACTCGCGCTGGCGACGCTCGCGTTCCAGGCCGCCGCCGGGCTGGCGACCGCCGGCGGCCTGCTCGCGACCTCGCATGCGCTGGCCGCCCTCGTCGCGCCAGGCACGGCGCCTGAACGCTTGCGAGCGTCCTGGCCGGCGTTCGCCGGCCTGGCGGCGGCCGCGCTGGTCAAGCTGACGTTCGATGTTGCTACGGCCCGCGTGCGGGCCGAGCTGGCGCCGCGCGTTCACCGCATCGCCCAGGCGCGGCTGCTGGATGCGAGCCTGGGCGTCGAACTCGACGCCTTCGACGATCCAGGCTTCCACGACCAGCTGCATCGCGTCCGCGACCGCGGGCTCATGCACCTCGAGCGTGCCACGGACGGCCTCGTCGACGCGCTTGCCGCGCTGCTGGGCGTGGCGGGCGCGCTGCTCGCCCTGGCTTGGCTCGATCCGCTGCTCGTGCCGGTCATCGCGCTCGCGCTGGTGCCGGAGGCCCGCGCCGCCCTCGTCGTGGCGCGCCTGCAATTCGCGAGCATGCCTGCGACGATCGCCCTGCATCGGCAGGTCGAGATGATGACCGAGCTCGCCACCGATCGCGACGCCGCCCCGGAGATTCGCAGCCACCAGGCGCAGGCGTACGTGCGCGACGAATACGCGCGGGCAGCTGATGCGTTGCGCGCCCATCTCGTGGAACTGGGAATCGCCGAGGCACGCGCGCACATGGTCGGGCGCCTCTTCGCGACGCTCGGATTGGGGGCAATGTTCGCGGTGCTTGGCTGGCTGCTCTGGCATGAACGCCTTCCCCTGGCGGCCGCAGCGACGACACTGGTCGCGCTGCGCACCGCGAGTGCGGCGCTGGAACGCCTCGTGCAAGTCGGCAGCGACCTGTTCGAAAAGAGCCTGTACATCGCCGACTGGCGCGACTTCCTCGAGCAGGCCGCGTCGCTCAAGCGCGCGGCGGGCGGCGGGTCCGCCCCTGAACGGCCTGCGACGCTCGAGCTCGATCGGGTCGGATTCCACTACGCCGGCCGGCGCGACGCACCGGCGTTGCAGGACATCTCGCTGCGCATCCGCGCGGGCGAGACGATCGCCCTCGTCGGCGAGAACGGCTCCGGCAAGACCACGCTGGCCAAGCTGCTGGCCGGGCTGTATCGACCGACGGCCGGCCACGTCCGCTGGGATGGCGTCGACATCCGCGACATGGACCCCGAAAGCGTCGCCGACCGTGTCTCGATGGTGTTGCAGCACCCGGTGCGTTGGCCGCGCAGTGCGCGCGACAACGTGCGCCTGGGCCGCCATGCGCGCGAGGACCGCGATGGGTCCGCGTTCGCCTCGGCGGCACGCGCGTCACGCGCGCAGGAAGTCGTCGACGGCCTGCGCGAGGGCTGGGAAACGATGCTCACCCGCCATTTCCGCGGAGGCGTGGACTTGTCCGGCGGGCAGTGGCAACGACTCGCCGTGGCCCGCGGCCTCTACCGCGACGCGCCGCTGGTGATCTGGGACGAGCCCACCGCGCCGCTGGACGCGAAGGCGGAGCAGGCGGTCTACGAACTGTTGCGTGGACTCGGGCGCGGGCGCACGGTGGTGTTGATCACGCACCGGCTCGCAAGCGTGCGCGATGCCGACCGGATCGTGTTCCTCGAAAAGGGACGAATCGTCGAACAGGGGCGCCACGAGGAACTGCTGGCGGCCGGCGGCCGCTACGCGGAGCTGTACCGGCTTCAGACGCGGTTGCATGCGCTCGACGATCCCGGCATCGGGACTGATCGTTGACGTCGACGCCGGGACAGCCGTCACCGGCATCGCGCGAGCCACGCCACTCGAGCCTCTCACCAGCGGTGATGCACCTTGTCGCGTGCGAAGCGCGCGTAGATGCCGGCGACCGCGGCCATGGCGTCGGCCGACAGCGGAGGCAGGTCGGCGGCGCGCATGTTCTCGTCCACCTGAGATGGTGTCGAGACCCGGGAGTCGTTCGGTGCCGGAAGTCGTGTCGTTCATGGCGGTGGGGTAGCTGGGCGCGGCCGCAGGCATCATGGCCACTCTCTTCCCGCGTTCACGGCGCGGGCGCCGCACGCGTCTCGAATCGAACGCGGGCGTCGCAGTTGGCCGGGGCGACGCTGGCCGAGACGGCGAGTCTCAAGGCAACCGGCGGAGCTCACATCCCCCGGTCCGGACAAGAAAATGCCTCGGAACCGAACCGCGGAACTTCGGCCTTCGCCTCAAAGTTCGCGCAGCGCCGCCGTCACCGGCATCGTCGCGGCCCGCACCGCGGGGAACAGCCCGCCGATCAGACCGATGGCCAGCGCCCACTTCAGCCCTTGCCAGAGCACCCCGGCGGTCACGTGCAGCTCGAAGCTGAGCTTGCCGACCGAGCCGGCGGCCATCGTCGAGGCGCCGTAGCCGTTGAACAGCAGCCACGCCAGCGCGCCGCCGAGAACGCCGCCGGCCAGCGCCAGCAGCATGGTCTCGATCAGGATGGCCACGACCACCGGCAGGCCGGCGAAGCCGATCGCGCGCAGGGTGGCGATCTCGCGCGCCCGCGCCGCGACGGCCGCGAACATCGTGTTGAGCGCGCCGAACATCGCGCCGATGGCCATGATGCTGCCAACGACGATGCCGATCACGCGGATCACCGTGGCGGTGCCCTCGGACTGCTTGCTGAAGTAGTCCAGCGTGGTCGTGGCGTCGATCTTGAGCTGCGGGTTGGCGTCGAGCGCGGCCTTGAACGGCGCGAAGCCCTTGGCGTCGGCGAGCCGCACCGTGACCGAGTTGCGGCTGCTGCCGCGCTCGAAGGTCTGGGCCACGACTTCGCCGTCGGCCCAGAGCTCCGACTCGAGCGCGTCGCCGCTGGCGAACACGCCGGCCACCGTCCAGGTCTGGCTGCCGAGGCGGATCTCATGGCCCGGCACGAGGCCGGCGAACTGCTTCGCGGCGCCGCGGCCCACCAGCAGTTCGCGCAGGCCCGGCTTGAACTTGCGGCCGTCGACGACGTGCACCTGCGGCCGCACCGACCACACCTCGTCGCCCACGCCGCGCAGTTGCACGCTGCCCTCGTCGTCGACGGTCGTGCCGTCCTTGAGCGGCAGATTGGCCGCGACGACCAGTTCGGGCGATGCCAGCGGCTCGCCCCTGGCATCGCGCGCGATGCCGGCGGTCTGCGCGATCTGCACGATGCTGTCGTGGTCGAGCCCCGACGTCACTTCGGCGGCCGACGCTCCACGCAACACCAGCGCGGTGTCGAGGCTGCCGGTCTTGCGCAGCGTCTCGGCGTAACCCTCGGCCATCGCCAGCATCGCCACCAGCACGCCCACCACGCCGGCGATGCCCACGACGATGACCGCCGACGACCCTAGCCGCTGCCCCAGCGTGCTGATGCCCACGCCGGCCACCGACAGGGCGCGGCGCCCGGCTCGCGTCAACCCCAGCCACGCCGCGAACAGCGCCGCCAGCACCAGCGCGCCCTGCCACGGCAGCATCACCCACACCGCGAGCGCGACGGCCAGCAGCAGGATCAACAGCAGGCTCACCCAGACTTTCATGACGGACCCTTCAGCGGCGCGCGAGCGCGTCGACGATGTTCAGGCGCATGGCGCTCCACGCCGGCAACGCCCCCACCAGCACGCCGATGGCCAGCATCAGCGAGACGCCCAGCGCCCAGCTGCTCGCGCCCACCGGCGGCAGCGACAGCATGCCGTTGCTGCCGTGGCTGATGAGGGGGATCAGCGGCTCGGCCAGGCCGATGCCGATGACGCCGCCCAGCACCAGCAGCAGCACCGACTCGGCCAGCACCATCGCCAGCACGCTGGTGCTGGAGAAGCCGATGGTCTTGAGCACCGCCAGCTCGCCGGTGCGCTCGCGCACGGCCTGCATCATCGTGTTGCCCGACAGCAGCATCAAAGTGAAGAAGACGGCGCCCATGATGGACGTCACGATGAGCCCGATGTCGGCCACCTGCTTCATCCAGTTGGCGGTGGCGGCCTGCTCGGTGAGCGTGCGCGTCTCGTGGTCGGAATTGGCCGACAGCGCGTCGATCGCCTTGGCCACGCGATCGGCCTGGCTCACGTCGGCCACGTGCGTCACGTACCAGCCCACCTGGCCGCGGTTGTAGGGCGTGGTGTCGTCGAAATAGGTCCAGTGCAGCAGCATCAGCTGGTCGAAGAATCCGGCCGCCTTCTTGTCGGTGGAATGGATGATGCCGCTGACGTCGAACACCCAGTTCTTGCTGCCCGAGCGGTCGGGAAAGATGGTGGACTGCATCGGGATGCGGTCGCCCACCTTCCAGTGGAAACGCCGTGCGAGCCCCTCGCCCACCAGCACGCCGGTGCGCGTGTCGGCGAAGGCCTTGCGCTCCGCATCGCTGACCGACATCTCGGGATACACGTCGAGGTAGTTCGGGGCCACGGCAAAGCTGAAGACCTGGTTGTGCGGGTCCTGGTAAGCGCCGCCGAACCAGTTCGCGTAGGTCACTGTCTTGACGCCCGGCACCTGCGCCATCCGCGCCTGCAGCGACTGCGGCAGTTCCTGGATGAACGACAGCTTCGAGCCGGTCTGCAGGCGCTGCGCGCCGTTGGCGCTCTGGCCGGCCTGGGCGAACGACACGCGCACGGCGTCGAGCAGGCCGAACAGCAGGAACGCCGCGACGATGGACACGAGCGTGAGGATCGTGCGGGTCTTGCGGCGGAACAGCGAGGCCCAGATCAGGTGCAGGTATTTCATCGACGCCTCCTCAGGCCGCGGCCTGCTCGACCAGCGTGCCCTTGTCGAGGTGCAAGGTCTGGTTGGCGTACTCCGCGGCCTTCGGGTCGTGCGTGACCATCAGGATCGTCTTGCCGTGGTCGCGGTTGAGCGCGCGCAGCAGGGTCAGCACGTCCTCGGCCGACTGGCGGTCGAGGTCGCCGGTGGGTTCGTCGCACACCAGCAGCGTCGGGTCGGACACGATGGCGCGCGCGATCGACACCCGCTGCTGCTGGCCGCCCGACAGCTCGGCCGGCTTGTGGCTCGCGCGATCGGCCAGGCCCACCAGCTCCAGCGCGATGGCCGCGCGCTTGCGGCGCTCGCCGGCCGACAGCTTCGTGAGCAGCAGCGGCAGCTCCACGTTGCGCTGCGCCGAGAGCATGGGCATCAGGTTGTAGAACTGGAACACGAAGCCCACCCGCGACGCGCGCCATTTCGCGAGCGCGCCGGCGCCGAGATTGTCGATGCGCTGGCCGCCCACCGAGATGCTGCCGCCCGAGGGCGAGTCGAGCCCGCCGATCAGGTTGAGCAGCGTCGTCTTGCCGGAGCCCGACGGCCCCATCAGGGCGAGGAACTGGCCCTGGGCCACGTCGAGGTCGATGTGGTGCAGCACCTCGACCTTCTGCTTGCCGCGCAAGTAGATCTTCGAGACATCGCGGATTTCGATCAAAGGGGTCATCTCGCTGTCGCTCCTGCAGGTTCGCGGCGGGGCCGCGTCGAAAATCAGTGGGCTGCTTCCTCGATCTTCACGGACGCGCCGTCTTCCAGCGTCGCGGGCGGCGAAAGCACCACGCGGTCGCCGACGGCAACGCCGGCGGGAATCAGCTTCATCGCGCCGACGTCGGGCGCCGCGGGCGTGACGGCGTGCAGCCGGGCCTTGCCGTCCTCGACCACGAAGACGACCGCGCGGCCGTCGCGCTGCGCCAGCGCCTGCGCGGGCACGAGCGCGCCGCGCGCGGCCTGCGCCCGCGCGGGGGCCGCGTCGGCCTTCTTCGCGAGGAAGGACACGCGCACGCCGATGTCGGGCACGAGGCGCGCATCCTTCTGCTCCAGCGCGACGCGCACCTTGACCGTGCCCTTGCCGCGGTCGGCGGCCGGCACGATGGCGATCACGTGCGCCGGGATCTTCCAGTCAGGGTAGGCGTCGAGCACCGCCTCGGCCGGCATGCCCGCCTGCACCTGGCCGATGTAGGCCTCGCTGACATCGACCTCCACTTCCAGCGAATCCATGTCGACGATGGTGCCCACGCCGGTGCGCGTGAAGCCGCCGCCGGCCGACAGCGGCGACACGATCTCGCCCACCTGCGCGGCCTTCTCGGTGACGACGCCCGCGAACGGCGCGCGCACCACGGTGTAGTCGAAGTTGACCCGCGCCTGCGTCAGCGCCGCGTTGGCCGCGTCGGCCTCGCGGCGGCGGCCATCGAGCTGCGCGGCGCCGGTGGCCACGGCGGTGCGCGCCTGCTCGGCCGCCTGCTTCGTGACCATGCCGCTGGCCACCAGCTCGTCCTGGCGGCGCGCGTCGGCCTGGGCCTGCGTGAGCTGCGCCTGCGCGGTGACCACCTGCGCCTGCGCGCTGGCCAGGTTGGCGCGGGCGGCGCCGAGGCCGGCACGCAGCGCGCTGTCCTCCAGGCGCGCCAGGACCTGGCCCTTCTCGACGCGGTCGCCCTCCTCGATCAGCACCTGCGTCAGCGTGCCGGTGATCTGCGTCGACACGGTGGCGCGACGGCGCGGCGTCACGTAGCCGGTGGCCTGAAGCACGGCGCCGGCCGAGCCCGCGCCGCCGGCGGGCGCGGTGGCCGTCGCGGCCTGCACGACGACGGGCCGCGTGGCCCACAGCCACCCTCCGGCCGCGGCCAGCAGCAGCACGACGACGACCGCCGCGACCACGGGCCACAGCCAGCGCGGCGGGCCGCCGCCGTCGTCGCGCTCCGTGTGCTGGATGCGCAGCTCGTTCAAGAGGTTCGCGTCGATCTTGCTCATCTCCGGGAAGGGTTCGAGAGTCGGCGATCAGCCGCGGGCGGCGCCCTCGGCAACGCGGACTCTATCAGTCGCCATTCCCGGATCTCATCCCCCGGATCGCACGGGGCCCGCGGGTTTGTCCGGGGCCCGGGGACGGCTCACCAGGCGCCGCGGCCCGGCGATCCTTCTACGAATGGCGATCGACAGGGTCACAGGCCAGGTGTTCGCCCCGGATCACGCAATGCCGCAGGCGCTCGCCGACGGGCGACCATTCGGTCATCTCCCACGCATCGCCCGCGCGGTCCAGCGTGGCGAAGCCGAAGCCGGGCTGCGTCTCGAAGTGCGACAGCACGGCGCCCGGCGCCACCACGGTGCGCGCCGCCGATGCGGGATCGACGTGGCCCTCCATGGCCGAGCCGCCGTTGCCGGTCAGGATCTCGGCCGGATGGCCGCTCGAGAAATCGAGCGCCTCGAACTGGTGGACGTGGCCGTTGACGACCAGGTCGACGCCCGCGGGATACAGGCGCGCCGGATTGTGCGCGGCCAGCACCGAGATCAGGCCCGCGGTGCCCGGCTTGGCCGTCCCGTCGTGGCTGACGCCGAACGCGAGGGCCGGATGATGGTTGACGAAGATGCTGTGCGGCTTCGCGCGCGCCAGCGCGTCGACCTCGTCCATCAGCTTCGAATAACGCTGGAAGGCCGGCGAATCGCTGCGATACGCCTTGCCGGACACCGCGGCCGAATCGAAGATGATCAGCTGCGTCTGCGCGTCCAGCGGCACGGCGTACGGATGCGTGAAGTCCGCCTCGGCGTCGTCGGCCGGCGAGACGCAGGACAGCTGCGGCGAGTAGTCGGTCGCCGCGAGGAATCGGAACCAGCCGAGACCGGCGCGGTTGCAGGCCTCGTGGTTGCCGCGCGCGACCACCCACGGCGCGCTGGCCCGCAAGGACGCGGTCGGCGCGAAGAAATCGGCCATCCAGACATCCTCGCCATACCCCCACGGGCTTCCCGCGCAGCCGGCGCGATCGGCGGGACACGGGCTCTCGCGATAGTGCAGGTCGCCCACGTGGACGACGAGGTCCGGATGCATGGACGCGGCCGTCGCGTTCACGGTCGCGAAGGGCCATGCCCGCGGATCCAGGCAGTCCTGGAAGGCGTCCTCGGCGGCCTTCATCCGGCAACCCGAGTCGCCCATGAGCACCAGGTGGTGCAGTTCCGCGTGCGGCACCGGGAGGACGAATCGCGCGACGCGCAGGCGGCTCGCGTTCGCGGGCAGAGGGATCTCGCAGGACGTCGCCTGGAACACGGCGGGCTTGGCCGCGTCGTCGTGCGCCTTGTCACGCGGGGCAACGGTGCCGGGCGACGCGCGCTCGGCCAGCGGCAGGTCGCCGCCGTCCCACTGCAGCGAAGGACAGGCACGCGCCGTCGTCACCGCGCGCACCTCCCAGCCATGGGCGCTGCTGTACTGGACCCACGCGGCCTGCACCGATGCATCGGCGGGCGCGGAAGCCTGTCCCGATGGCCCGGCGCAGCCGGCGGCGCCAACGACGAGGGACAGGGCCATCAACCAACGGATTGCACGCTTCAAGACTGTTCCGGACAAGTGCCCGTCTCCAAGACAAAAGCGCTCGACTCTAGGTCGCGATTGTGATGAATCCGTGACATGACAACGGTGACACGCGCAAGAAAGCTGCTCGACAGTTCACGTCGCGTGGGCCTCACGGCCTAACTCTTTCTTAATTGACGGAATCAAGCATGCGCCCCGCGCACATCAGCTCGTGGACCCGATCCACGCGGCCAATGAAAGCAATCAGCACGCGCTCGTCATCACGACGATTCCGAGTCAATCACTTCCTCCCAACACGACACCTCGATGCCTCGCGGCATCTGCCAGCTCACGCCACGACCATGCAAAACGCTCCTCGCTTCAAACTCAATAAATGGATTTCGCTGCTGCCCCTCGCCACCGTCGGCCTCGCCGGCGCGGGCGCGAGCTTCGCTGACACGGTCGATCTCGGCACGGTGGGCGGCAACGGCGGCGCCGCCACGACGCCGTCGGTGGGAGCGGAACGCGGCACCGCGGCGTCCGTGGCCCCGGCGCAGGCCAGCCTCGCGGCGACCGAGCCGCAGTCCATCATCTCGCGCGCCTTCATCGAGGCGTCGACGCCCCCCACGGGCAACTTCAACACGATCCTGAACATCGCGCCCAGCATCGCCTCGATGCCGTCCACCAACGGCCCGGGCCTGTCCGACCAGAAGATGAGCCTGCGCGGATTCCAGGACGGCGAATACAACGTCACCTTCGACGGCATCCCGTTCGGCGACACGAACGGCCCGACGCACCACTCCACCTCGTACTTCCCGGCCGCCGTGATCGGCGGCATGGTGATCGAGCGCGGCCCGGGCAACGCGAGCAACATCGGCTATTCGACCTACGGCGGCAGCGTCAACCTGTACTCCAAGGTGGCGTCGACCACCCAGAAGACCAGCCTCTACGGCTCCTTCGGCAACTGGGACACCAACCTCGAGGGCTTTTCGTGGGACAGCGGCCACATGGCCGGCAGCGACGCGACGCTGCAGCTCAACCTGCAGCACATGGCCAGCAACGGGTACTCGACCTTCTCGAAGATCAAGGACGACAACTTCACGGCCAAGTACCAGCGCCCGCTGGGCGAGGCCACGCTGATGACGGTGCTCGCGAGCCTGGGCCATGTCCGCACCAACGTGACCGACAACGCCAGCGGGCCGACGATGGCCCAGGTGGCCACGCTGGGCCAGAGGTACGTCATGAACGGCGACATCCACAGCCAGGGCTACTACGGCTACAACACGGCCAACAAGAAGACCGACATGGAGTACGTGCGCCTGCAGACCGCGTGGTCGCCCACCGTCGAGACCGACAACAACGTCTACACGTACGCGTACGACAACATGACGGTGGCCGGCCAGGATCCGTCGCAGTTCAACGGCACGGCGGACGCCTCGCTGTCGTTCACCAACCTCGCCAAGGTCAAGGTGACCCTGCCCAACGGCGACGTGCCGGGCTACCTCAAGCTCAACAAGTACCGCGTCTGGGGCGACGTGCTCAAGGTGACGAGGAAGTTCGACAGCGGCCTGCTGCGCGCGGGCGCCTGGTTCGAGGGCTCGCAGACGCGCCGCCACAACCTGGAAGCCGACCTGACCACCGACACCGTGCTGCCCGGCGCCAAGGCCGGCTTCCCGGCTGGCGTCGTGACCACGTCGAACTTCGACACGCAGTATTCCAGCTGGCACCAGCTCCAGCCGTTCGCCGAATACGAGTGGACGCCCCTGCAGGGCCTGACGGTCACGCCGGGCTACAAGATGATGTCCTACAACATCGGCCTGCACTCCGACCTCAACCAGAAGGCGTTGACGCCGCAGGCCTTCACCTACCACTACAGCGCGGGCCTGCCCTACCTGACGATCAACCAGAGGCTCGGTGCCGAGAACTCGCTGTACGCGCAGTACGCGAAGGGCATGGAAGTGATCTTCAACGGCGTGGGCACGCCGACGGCGACGACGCCGGCCCCGCAGACCACGACGAACTACCAGTTCGGTGGCGTCCACAAGTCCGACCGGCTGACGGTCGATGGCGATGTGTACTACATCACCATGAACAACATGCAGCTCAACACCGGGACGAACGCGAATCCGGAGTTCACCAACGTGGGCGGCGCGCTGTACCGCGGCTTCGAAGGCGAGGCCACCTACGCCCTGGTCTCCGGATGGGCGCTGTACGCCAACGTCGGCCGCAACAGCGCGACCTACAACAGCGGCAACGCGTCCTCCAACCAGCCGGTGGGCGAGGTTCCCAACGCGCCGCGCATCACCACCGGCGCCGGCGTCCTCTTCAACGACGCCACATGGAACGCATCGGTGCTGTACAAGCACATCGGCGAGCAGCTCAACACCAAGCTGGGCGGACAGCTCGCGGCCATCGACAACGTCGACCTGAACGTGGCATACACCTTCACGGCCCTGTCGTCGTGGGGCGTGAAGGCGCTGCGCGTGCAGGGCAGCGTGTTCAACCTGACCAACTCCCGCAAGGTCACGGCGGTCACCGGCCCGCTGTCCAACGCGGCCACGCAGTACCAATGGCAGGCACCGCGCAGCTTCATGATGTCGGTCAAGGCTGACCTGTAAGGCTTGGCCGGGCGGGGCCGGCGTTGCGTCGGCCCCGCTGCCATTGAACTGTCACATGAATCTTCCAGACTCTTGCGTTCCGGCGTTGCCGCTCCTTGACCCCGTTTCCTCGAAATCGCCATGACAGCGTTTGCAACCTATCCGCCGCAAGGCATGTCGGCGCGCATCCGCTGGCAGGCGTTCGGGATGGCCGCCGTGATCGAGGCCGCGATCGTCGTGGCGGTGCTCGCCGGGGTGGCGCGGCACGTCCAGCATGACGATGCCGTCGTCATGACGATAGCTCTCACGACGCCGACGCCGCCTGTCGCGCCTCCGTCGCCGCCGAAACCGGACATCCCGCCGCCTCGGGCCAAGGCGGTGCCGGTGCCGCAGCTCGAGCTGCCGGTGGTGCAGGAGCCGGTGCAGCCGACGCCGGTCGCGCCGCAGCCGGTGGTGGCGCGCGAGGTCGAGAAGGAGGCGCCCGCGATCGTGGCCCACGTGGCGCCGCCGCCGCCACCCGCCTCGGCGCCGCTGCCGGCCGAGTACATCGCGAAGATGCAGGCCGCCGTCCAGGCCGCGTTCCAATACCCGATGGCCGCGAAGGCGATGGATTTCAAGGGACGCGCGCACGTCTCGTTCAGCTTGATCGACGGCCATCCGAGCGGCGCACGCATCACCGTCAGCAGCGGCATGAGCGTCATGGACAAGGCCGCGCTGAGAGCCGTCGAGGCCGCCAGCTACCCGCCGTCGCCCGATGGGCTGAGCCATGCCGATCGGACCTTCGAGGTGTGGGTCGGCTACGTCGACTGAGGCAGCTCGCCGAACGCCCGTGCCTCGGCGCTCAGCCAGCGCCGCCCTCGTCCGTGCCAGGTCACTGCGCCGAAGCCGGCATCGCGGATCGCCGCCTCGACGGCCGCTTCCTCGAGGATCTCGACCTCGAAGGAATGCCGCCACGTGCCGTTCGGCCGGTCGTAGCGGATCGTCATCGAGACGAGGTCGCCGGATCGCGCGACGGCCTCCACCGTGATCGTGGACTCGCCCTGCCCATGCACGTCGCCTGCCGCGGCGCCGCGAAGCCACTGCGGATCGTGCCGTTGCACGAACAGCCGCCCGCGCGGGCCGACGTGGCGGCGCGCTGCCGCCAGGAACGCGGCGCGCACGGCCCGGTCCGGATGATTGACGAGGCAGCTGGCCAGCAGCGCCACGTCGAAGCGCCCGGCGAGCCGGAGCTGCTCGATGTCGCCGAGTACCCGCGTCGCCTCTTGCGGCACGCTCGCCAGCATCTCGGGCGAGTTGTCGACGGCCGTGACCCGGAGGCCGCGGGCGAGCAAGGGGCGGGTGAGCCGGCCCGTGCCGCAGCCGAGTTCGAGCACGGTCGCGCCCGGCGGCAGCTCGTCGAGGATCTCGTCGAGCTCGCCCAGGTAAGGCAGCTCGCGATAGAGCTCCACCGAGCAGCCGTCGCGGGTCTGCACGCCCGGGCCGGCTCCTGAAAATGCGTGCCGCATCGGCGCGTCTCCTGAAGTCACGCGACACGGTAGTCGATCGGGCCTCCCGCCGGCAAGACGCCCGATCCGCACGCCTACAGGTTGGGCGTGAGCCGCGCCAACGTCTGCGGCTGCTGCGTGTTGACCAGGTACAGCACGCGCGTGGCCGGATCGTTCGTGGAGGCCGCGTTGCTGCCTTCGATGAAGCCCGTGTGGCCGGCGTCGCGGAACGTGCCGGAGAGCCACATCGCGTTGCTGGTGGACAGCGTGCCGATGGTCGCGCCCGGCTGGTTGGTGGCCACGGGAATGGCCACGATCGTGCCGCCGCTGACGCCGTCCACCGTCCACGCGTAGCCGGTGGCGGGGTTGGTGGCCGACACGCGCGTGAGGCCCTGCACCTGCAGCACGGTCTCGAGCGGCGTGGCCGTGGTGGTGGTGTCGTCCGGCCAGGGCTGGTACTCGCCGCCGCTGGCGAAGGTGGAGTTGGCCAGCGGCGCCTGGATCACGCTGCCGTCCAGGCCGCTGATGCCGGACGACGTGCTCGAACGCGTGACCGTCTTTGCGGTGGAGTCCGTCACGCTGGCCCAGGTCGTGTAGTAGACAGCGGTGGCGGTCGCCGTGAACGTGCCGCCGTTGACGCCGCTGGTGGCCACGGTGAACGGGCTGCCGCCGGTCTGCGCGATCGCGCGCACCGTGTACGTGGGCGCAGTCTCGCCCCACACGAGGTCGGTGCCGCCCACCGGGAAGGCCATGCCGTCGATGTGCGCGGCCTCGGTGGCGACGAGCGACGACGCCGCCGAACCATCGGCGGGAATCATCGAGATGCTGGCCGACTCGGGCGTGCCGCCGCTGGCCGCGGTGTTCACCGCCACGTACAGCGCGCCGGGCGAGGCCGCGAAGATCGCGCCGTTGGCGGTGGCCGTCCAGCCGGGAATGGTCGACAGCGGCGCCGACGTGGCCGGGCTCGTGTAGTTCACGCTCACGATGTTGCCGTCCACCAGGAACAGCTGCGACGTGGGATAGCCCTGCGTGCTGCCCACCGGCAGCGCGATGGCCACGCCTATCGTGCTCGCGAACGTGCCCAGCGTCACCGGGTTGGCGAAGTTGTTGTCCACCAGCACCAGCTGCGCGCCGCTCTTGATCACGAAGCCGGTGATGCCGCCGCTGGCCGAGCGCACCGTGGCCACGGGCATGGCCGACACGGTGATCGGCGCATCGGTGGGCGACATGCCGGTGCGCACCAGGTGCACGACGTCGTCGGCGGTGTTGCACGTGCCGTCTGCGCCGGGCAGGCGGTAGAAGTACGCCGAGTTGACCGGGTTCTGCAGGTCGGCGGCGAAGTACACGCCGGCGTAGTCGGTGTTGGCGCCCGTCACCTGGGTGCCGCTGAGCGAGCACGTGGCGTCGACGGTGGCCGCGGTCTCGCTGGAGATCTGCTGGCTCTGCGGCGTGCCGAAGGACGTGAGGTCGAGCGCGCGGATGTGGCCGTCGCTGCTCTTCCAGATCTCCACGCCGGCCGGCTGCATCAGGTCCTGGCCGGTCATGAAGTCGACGGTGCCGTGCAGCGACTGGCGCTTGCCCGCATAGGTGCCGGTGTCAGCCACGGCGTAGTCGCCGGTGTCGGAATCGGCCCACGCGGCGAACACGCCGGTGGTGCCGACGAAGCTGATCAGCTCGTCGCCGCCGCCGCCGTCCCCATTGTTGTAGTCACCTCCGCAGCCGGCCAGGAAGGTGGTGGCCGCGCCCAGCGCGATCCAGGACGTGATTCGCCGCATGATGAACGTCTCCGTGTTGGGTTGGAACAGCAAGTCACGGGCCTGCGGCCGAGCCGATGCGCGCACGCATGCTCGAGCAGGTGAGGCACCGCGCTTCGCTCGGGTGAGAACGTGTGAATGAACCCGCTCGGGCATGTCGGGTTCGTTCACACGTTCTGACGGTTCAACGGCTGCCGAGCGCGGGGCGATGACGGCGCGCGACTGAGCGCGACCTGAAAATTGTTGTGGGCGTGTAAACCCGCGCCGAGCTCGACGGCGCCTCGCGCACGCGTCAGCGCGCGAGCGTCTCGCGCAGGCACTCGAGCGCGTCGGCGAAACGCGCGATCTCGAAGTGCTGCGGATCGTCGTGCGCACCGGCGATGCCTTCGTCGATCGCCGCGTGGAACGCCGGCACCAGCCAGTCGCCGCGCCGCGCGCTGGCCGCCGCATAGAGCAGCGCCATCTGCGCGTACTGCGCATCGGTGAAGCCCGGCACGGGCGCGACGAGGTCGTTGCGCGCGGAGCCGGCCGGATCGCGCCGGCGCGGCTGCGCCAGCTCCACGTGCAGGAACAGGCCGCGCGACGCCACGCCGACGAGGCGGTTCTCCAGCTGCGTCGCGCGCCAGGGCACGCGGAGGTCGTGGCCCAGCAGCGTCTCGCCGCGGCGATTCACGAAGACGTGGGCCACGGCGTCGGGGCCGGCGAAGCGCTGGAGGTCGTTCAGCGCCGGATCGTCGTCGGCGGGGAACGCCGTGGCGTCGCCCAACCACGGCACGCTGGTGTCGTGCAGCACGAAGTAGCGCGCCGGCGGCGCCCCGGGGTCGTCGTCGCGCGCGTGCGAGAGCGGCGAGTCCAGCGATCCGCCCACGGCCGCATCGCCGATGTGGCGCTGCGCCAGGTAGCGCCGCAGCAGCGGCTTCAGGTCGCCCACGGGCTGGCCGATCAAGGCCTCCAGCGACGCCGGCAGGGTCGTCGGCGAAGGCGCCAGGACGCCGCCGGTGGCCACCGGCCGCAACAGGCAGCGCGCCTGCGCCAGGGCATCGCCGGAGAAGCCGAGCGCGGCCACGTCGAAGCCGCAGGGGCCCAGCAGCTGCGTCACCTCGACGATCGGGCCGGGCGCCGCGCAGGCCGCCAGCGACAGGACGGCGAGCGTGGCGAGCCGGCGGGCAGGGAGGGTCGGGGACATGGGCCGATTGTCGGCCCTGCCAATCAGTGTGATGCGACCTTGGCCGCGGGCTTCCAGCCGTCGGTGAGCGTGCCCAGGAAGGCGACGATGTCGTCGATCTCGCGGTCGTTCAGGCGCGGCTTGCCGCCGGGCAGCGGCGCGAACGGCACCTCGTGCGACACGTTGGCCCAGTACTTCTCGGGCAGGTCGTCGTAGCCGGGCTTGCCCCCGGAGCGCGCGTACCAGCGCGCCGGCGCCGTGTCGCGCGTGGCGTAGAAGGCCACGGCGTCGCGCAACGTGTGGATGGCGCCGTTGTGGAAGAAGCGCTTGCGCAGCGCCACGTTGCGCAGCGACGGCGTGCGGAACAGGCCGCAGTACTCGGGATGGCTCGCGAGGTCGGTGCGCAGCGGGCCGCACAGGCCGAGGTCGAAGAACTTCGGGTCGCGGTTGGCCGGCAGCTCCGCGTTGCGCGGCACGCCCAGCGCCACGAAGCCGAAGTCGGTGAAGATCGGCGGGGGGTTGGTGGAGGCCTTGCGCGTGCTCGGATGGCAGCTCGCGCAGTTGCCCTTCTTCATGTCGTTGAACAGCGCCATGCCGCGCGCCTCGGCCGGCGAGAGCATGGCCCGGTCGTCGAGCCACGCGTCGAACTTGCTGTCGAACGGATGGAAGTCGGGCGCGGTCTGTTCGTAGGTCTCCAGCGCCACGGTCACCCACACGAGCGTCGAGTCGGGGTCGTCGAACACGTTCTCGCCCGGCGCGCTGAGCACCTGGCGGAACTCGTCGGCGTACGACGTGGTGCGCAGCCGCTTGACCACGGCCGCGCCGTCGGCGTTGGCCATCTCGTTGGCGTCCATCAGCGGCATCAGCGCCTGGTCGTGCGCGGTGTCCACGCGGCCGTCCCAGGTGCGGCCGCCGGTGGGGCCTTGGTCGTCCTGGCCCAGCGTCACCTCGGACTCCATGAAGTGCTGCGTGAACGCGACCGGCGCATGGGCGTAGCGCAGCGACGGCGTGTTGCGGAAGCCGAGACGATCCATGTCCGGGCCGCCGGGCTGCACCGCGCGCGCATTGGGCGGCCCGAAGGCCTTGGCCGGGTCGTGGCAGCTCGCGCACGACTGCTTGCCAGACGCCGAGTACGCCGGATCCATGAAGATGCGCCGGCCCAGGTCGCTGGCCAGCATCAGCGAGGCCGGCGACGGCCAGGGCACGGTGGACACGCGCAGGCCAAACAACAGCGGGGTCTCCTGGTAGTTGAAGCCCGCCGTGTCGGTGAACGCCGTCATGGCCAGCGGGTTCGGCGCGCCGAGGTCGAACAGCGAGCCCGTGACGCTGCTGGAGCCGAACGAGTCGGCGCCCTGGATCTCGAACTCGACCCAGTAGCTGCCGGCCGCCACGGTCCAGCCGGACAGGCCCGAGACGCCATTCCAGCCATCCGCGCCGAAGGTGGCCGTGGTGGTGTACAGCAGCGAGCCGGGACCGCTGCCGCCGTCGTTGGAGAATGACGGCTTCGTGACTCAGAACCTGAAGCTGCCCGAGGCCCCCGCGAACAGCGTGCGGCCCGGCGACGGCTCGAAGTAGCGGCCGTTGCCCTCGTTGACGATGACCGAGCCGACGTAGCGCCGGTTGGCGACGTTGTCCACGCGCGCGAAGCCGTTCCACTGCCATGCGCCCACGGTGCGCACGTAGCCGCCGCTGAGGCTGGCGACGACGAAGCCCGGCGCCGCGTCGGAGTTGGCGTCATTGACGTAGACGCGGCTCAGCGCGCGCGCCTCGACGGCCGCGTGCCAGCCCTGCGGCGGCGCCCAGGCGAGCGACGCGAAGACGGCGTTGCGGGCGATGCCTGGAATGCGGTTGCCCGCGGCGATGGGCGTGGCGGGCGCCGTGCAGGGCGTGGTGGTGCACGACTCGAACGCGCCGGCGTAGCGCGCGTCGAGCAGCGTGTAGGCCAGTTGCAGCGCGAAGTCGTGGCGCAGCTCGCGGTTCCAGCGCAGCTCCAGGCCGCGGCGGCGCGTGGCGGCCACGTTCTGGTAGGTGGAACGGCCGCCCACGTTGGACAGCGTGACGATCTCGTCGGTGGCGCGCGTGGAGAACACCGCGGCGCTGAAGTCGCCCAACGCGGCCGAGCGCAGCTTCACGCCCGTCTCCAGGCTGGTGCTGCGCGCCGGGCGCAGGTCGAAGTTCAGGCCCGTCAGACCGCTGGGGCGATAGGCCAGCTCGTTGAGCGTGGGCGTCTCGAAGCCCCGGCCGGCGGTCGCGTACAGGTGCAGGTCGGGACGCACGGCCCACAGCACGCCGGCCACCGGCAGCGTGGCGGTGTAGCGCGCGTCGCCGCTGTCGTCGGGATTGGTGCCCACCACGTAGCGATCGTGGGACGAGAAGCGCACGCTGCTGCGGCGGACGCCGGCGTCCAGCGTCCAGTCGCGCGCCGGGTGCCAGTCGGCCTGCACGTACGGGTCGACGTCGGTCACGCGGTTGATCTCGTCGCGCCGCAGCGCGCCTTCCACGCCCAGCTGCTGTCCGGCACCGGTGCCGGTGAAGTTCTGGTAGCCCTGGCGGTGTTCGCGCAGGGCGTCCAGCGCCAGGCCGCCCACCACCGACCAGGCTCGCGCGCCGGACGCGTCGCCGGTGGTCCAGCGCAGGTCGGCGCCGTCGTAGTCGCGCGCCAGCTCGATCACGCCGCCGGGATTGCGCGGGTTGGCCTGCGACGCCACCGGGATGGACTGGTACTGCGTGGTCTCGCGATGGCCACCGTACACCAGCACGCGCAGCGCGTTGCCCGCGTTCACACGGCGGTCGTAGATGAGGCCGGCCTGCGACTGGCTCAGCGACTTGCGGGTGTCGAACTGCAGCGCCGACGGATCGACCCCGCGCGGATCCGCCTGCAGCTCCGCCCGGCTCAGCCCCAGCGGATCTTGCGCCTGGGGCAGCTGCACGCCGTTGCCGACGAGCGTGAGCCTGCTCGCGTCGTCCAGCCGCCAGCCGAGCTTGAAGTTCTCGATGTCGCGCCTGGCGGCGCCGTGGTCGCGGTAGCCGTCGGTCTGGAAGTGCGAGCCGCTCAGCACGTAGCTCAGCGGCCCCTCCGCGCCGGCGAGCTTGCTCTCGACGCGGCGCTGGCCGTCGCCGCCTGCGCCCACGCCGACCTGCAGCCGCGGCCGCCCCGCGCCGTCCTCGGTGAACACCTGCAGCACGCCGCCCGAGGAGTTGCCGTACAGCGCCGAGAAGGGCCCGCGCAGCACCTCCACGCCGGCCGCCGAGCCCAGGTCGACGTTGGTGATCTGGCCCTGGCCGTCGGGCATCGTCGCGGGGATGCCGTCCACGTACAGGCGGACGCCGCGGATGCCGAAGGTGGAGCGGGCGCCGAAACCGCGCACCGACAGCTGCACGTCCTGCGCGTAGTTCTGGCGGTCGCGCGCCTGCAGCCCCGGGACGCCGCCCAGGGTCTCCGAGAGGTTGACGCCGGGCCGCGTGTCGGTGTCCGGCGAGAGCGCCACGCGGTCGATGGACGCCGGTACGTCGAAAGCGGCGGCCTCGGTGCGCGTGGCGGTGATCGTGACGGCCTGGGGGGGCAAAGGCGCGGGGCCCGCCTCTTGCGCGGCGGCCTCGGCGCAGGCGGCGGCCAGGACCAGGAGAGCGAGACGTTGCGGCAGGATCGGCATGGGAGGTGTTCGATGACGGAAGTTGCAAGCGGGATGGGGAGCACGATTCGCGCCACGCCCCGGACCGGCCTGCGTGGCCGCTTCAAGAATCAGACCGCGCCGGCGGCGCGATGCAGTTGGCCCGGTGCTCGGCCCAGTACGCGATGTTGCCGACGACCACGATGGAGCCGGACACGATCGCGCTGGCCGCCGACACCCCCAGTACCAGCGCCGCGCAGTAGCCGTCGCCGCATCGGCCGATCGCCTGCAGCTGCACCGGCTGCAGCTCCATGTGGTGGGTAACGACGCGGCAATCGGGGTCGAAGCCCTCCACCGTCACCGGCACCATCACGCAGCCGGACACCGACAACGCGGCCAGGGCGAGCAGTGGGCGAAGTGTCTCCATTCGCGACAGTATGCGTCGCTCATGAGACTACCCTCCGCCTATCGGCTGCGGTGCGAGCCCCTGCTGGCGGCCGGGCGGTGCTCATTGACGCGCCAAGGCCTCGGCGCGCCAGGCCGACGGCGCCGCGCCCGTTTCGCGCTCGAAGAAGCGCGTGAAGTAGCCGGCGTCGGTGAAGCCCAGCTTGTAGGCGATGTGCTTGATGCTCAGCGTGGTGTAGGCGAGCTCGCGCTGCGCCTCGAGGCACAGCCGCGCGTGCAGCACGGCCAGCGCGGGGTGGCCCAGCACGGCGCGGCACACGCGGTTCAGCTGCGTGGTGGTGATGCCGATCTCGGCGGCGAACTCGCCCAGCGTGGGCTGCTCGCGGAAGCGCTCGTCCACCAGCGCGCGGAAACGCTGGACGTGCGCCACGGAGCGGTCGCCGACGCCCGGCGCGGCGATGGGCGGCGGCAAGCTGCGGCCCAGCGCCACGAACAGCGCCGTCATCGCGGCGTCGATCGCGCTGGCGCGCCAGGGCGCGTGCTGCGTCTGCTCCTCGTGCAGGGCCTCCACGGCCGCCTTCACTGGCTTGCGATACGGCGCCGCGAACTGCAAGCAGCGCGAGACCAGCACCCGCTCGCGCAGGCTCTCGTCGCGCGCCAGCAGCGCCCGCACATGCGACTCGCGCATGGTGAAGACGATGCCGCGCACGTCGCTGCTCCAGCGGAACCCGTGCACGGCCAGCGGCATCACCGTGATGATGCCGGGCCCGCGCAGCGAGTGGGCCTGGCCGTCGATGAGGATCTCCACCTCGCCCTTCTCGAACCAGAACACCTGCAGCAGCGACTCGTGGCGGTGCGGCTTGATCTCCCACGAATGCAGGCTGCTGCGCTCGGCGATGGACTCCGAGTGCATGACGTCGGCCGGCGGCAGGCCGGCGTCCTCGCCATAAAGCAGGTAGGTGGGCAGGTGCAGGGGCATCGCAGGTTCGAAATGCTCAACGGATGGCCGCGGACAGCGTGCGATCGCCTCGGCGGCCGTCTCCGGGGAAGTCGGGTTTGACCGGGATCAATGTTCCGATTGTCCAATCGATCGCCCCTTCTGTCCATTGAATGCGCCCCGCCCCGGCCTTACGCTAGGCGCCATAAATTCAGCACTGGAGACAACGATGGCCGCATCGACGCCCTGCATCATTTCCGTCGCGATCACCGGCTCCCTGCCGCGCAAGAAGGACAACCCCGCCGTGCCGGTGACGGTGTCCGAACAGGTCGAATCCACGCACGCCGCCTACGAGGCCGGCGCCACGCTCGTCCACCTGCACGTGCGCAACGACGACGAGACGCCCACCTCCGCTCCCGAGCGCTTCGCGCAGGTGCTGGACGGCATCCGCAAGCACTGCCCGCTGATCATCACGCAGGTCTCCACCGGCGGGCGCTCCGGCGCCGGCCGCGAGCGCGGCGGCATGCTGCACCTGCGCCCCGACATGGCCTCGCTGGCCTCGGGCTCGGTCAACTTCCCCACCCGCGTGTACGACAACGCGCCCGACCTGGTCGACTGGCTCGCCAGCGAGATGAAGGCCTACGGCGTCAAGCCCGAGATCGAGGCGTTCGACCTGTCGATGATCTTCCAGGCCGCCGCCATGAGCCGCGACGGCCGCATTCCCGGGACGCTGCACGTGCAGTTCGTGATGGGCGTCAAGAACGCGATGCCCGTCGACCGCGACGTGTTCGAGTTCTACGTGAAGACGCTCGCCCGCCTGGCGCCCGACGCCACCTGGACGGGCGCCGGCATCGGCAAGGACCAGCTCACGCTCGCCAAGTGGTCGCTGGAGCTGGGCGGCCACTGCCGGACCGGCCTCGAGGACAACGTGCGCCTGGACCGCGACACGCTGGCGCCGTCCAACGCCGCGCTGGTGCGGCAGCTCGCCGGACTGTGCGAGCAATATGGCCGCCGCGTGGCCACGCCTCAGGAGGCCCGCGCCCTGCTGCACTTGGCCGCGCAACCCGAGCGCCGCACCGCCACGCAGCTGCAAGCCGAACACGCCCCCGCCTGACCGACGTCCCGAGACCGCAGGAGACCCCATGAGCGATCCCACCTTGACCAGCGTGCCCGCCGCGCGCCCGGACGACGAATACCTGATGCGCGACTCCACGTCGCATCCGCCAGCCTACGCGCCAGGCTACAAGACCAGCGCGCTGCGCAGCCCGCGCAACTCGCTGATCTCGCTGTCGCAGACGCTGTCGGAGGTGACCGCGCCGGCGTTCTCGGCCGACGAGCTGGGCCCGCTGGACGGCGACCTGATCCGCAACTACGCCAAGACGGGCCTGCCCATCGGCGAACGCACCATCGTCCATGGCTACGTGCGCGACCAGCTCGGCCGCCCGGTGAAGAACGCGCTGGTGGAGGTGTGGCAGGCCAACGCCAGTGGCCGCTACCGCCACAAGAAGGACCAGTACCTGGGGGCGCTCGACCCGAACTTCGGCGGCTGCGGCCGCGTGCTCACCGACGATGGCGGCCACTACGTGTTCCGCACGATCAAGCCGGGCCCCTACCCATGGCGCAACCGTCTCAACGACTGGCGGCCGGCGCACATCCACTTCGGCATCTCCGGCACCGGCTGGGCCCAGCGCCTGATCACGCAGATGTACTTCGAAGGCGACCCGCTGATCGCCACCTGCCCGATCATCCGCACGATTCCCGACGAGGAGCAGATCCGCGGCCTGATCGCGCAACTGGATCTCGCCGCCACCGTGCCGCTGGACAGCCGCGCCTTCCGCTTCGACATCGTGCTGCGCGGCCAGCGCGCCACGTGGTTCGAGAACGTGCTGCAAGGAAGACAAGAAGGAGAAGCGCGATGACCCCGCTGCTGCGCGAGACCGCCTCGCAGACCGCCGGCCCCTACGTGCACATCGGCCTCGCGCCGAAGGCCGCCGGCTTCGACATCTTCGAGAACAACTTCGGCAACGTGCTGACCACGCCCGAGACTCAGGGCGAACGCATCACGATCGAGGGCAAGGTCTTCGACGGCTCCGGCACGCCGGTGCGCGACGTGCTGCTGGAGATCTGGCAGGCCAATGCCCAGGGCCGCTACGCCCACCCGGGCGACCGCCAGGCGGGCAAGCCGCTGGACGCCGCCTTCCGCGGCTGGGGCCGCGCCTGCAGCGACTTCGACACCGGCACCTGGTCGTTCGACACGATCAAGCCCGGCGCCGTCACCGGCCGCCACGGCGTGGCGATGGCCCCGCACGTCAACCTGTGGATCGTGGCGCGCGGCATCAACGTCGGCCTTCACACGCGCATCTACTTCGACGACGAGGCCGCCGCCAACGCCGCCGACCCGGTGCTGAACCTGGTGGAGTGGGAAGTGCGCCGCAAGACGCTGATCGCCAGGCGCGAGCAGCGCGGCGGCAAGACGGTCTACACCTTCGACGTGCGCCTGCAAGGGCCCGACGAGACCGTTTTCTTCGACGTCTGATTCCGGTTCCCTGCACAATCGTCCGATGATCTTCGATCGCTTCCTCGCCTCGCCCGAGGTGATGCAGGTGCTGGACGAGCGCGCCTACGTCCAGGCGATGCTCGATTTCGAGGCCGCCCTTGCGCGCGCGCAGGCGACCGCCGGCGCGATCCCCGCCCAGGCGGGCGAGGTCATCGCCGCGGCCTGCGACGCGCGCCGGTTCGACCCCGAGGCCCTGGCCATCGAGGGCGGGCGCGTGGGCACCGTGGCCATCCCGCTGGTGAAGGCGCTCACGGCTGCGGTGGCCAAGGTCGACCCCGAGGCCGCGCTGGTGGTGCACTGGGGCGGTACCACGCAGGACGTGCTCGACACCGCGCAGGTGCTGGTCACGCGCCGCGCGCTGGCGCTGATCGACCGCGACCTGTCGTTGCTGATCCCGGCGCTGCTGAAGCTGGCGAGCGAGCACGGCGACGCGCCCCTGCTGGGCCGCACGCTGATGCAGCCCGCGCAGGTGATCAGCCTCGGCTTCAAGCTGGCCGGCTGGGCCGCGCCGCTGGTGCGCGCGCAGGCTCGCCTGCGCCTGGCCGGCGCCGCGGCGCTGCAGCTCCAGCTGGGCGGCGCCGTCGGCACCCGCGCGGCGCTGGGCGAGCACGCCGACGCCGTGCTGGCCGGCATGGCGCAGATGCTCGACCTGCGCGCGCCGCCCGCGGCCTGGCACACGCAGCGCGACGAGCTGGTGGCGCTCGGCTGCGAGCTGGGCGTGCTGGCCGGCTCGCTGGGCAAGATCGCCAAGGACATCTCGCTGATGGCCCAGGGCGAGGTCGGCGAACTGGCCGAGCCCTCGGGCGGCGGCCGCGGCGGCTCGTCGGCGATGCCGCACAAGCGCAATCCGGTGGCCGCGATGACCGCGCTGGCCGCGGCGGTGCGCACGCCGCAGCGTGTGGCCGCCCTGCTGGCCGCGATGCCGCAGGAGCACGAGCGCGGGCTGGGCAACTGGCAGGCGGAGCTCGCCGAGTTCGGCGGCCTGCTGGCCAGCGTGCACGGCGCGCTGGCCGCGCTGACGCTGGCCGCCGCCGGCCTGCAGGTGTTTCCCGATCGCATGCGGCGCAACATCGACGCGCTGCAGGGTCTGGTGTTCGCCGAGGCGCTCGCCATGCGCGTGGCACGCGAGATCGGCAAGTCCGAGGCGCACCACTGGGTCGAGGGGCTGGCCAAGGACACGGTCGCGCGCGGCGGACACCTGCGCGACGTGGCCGCGGAGGCGCTGGGCAACGAGCCGCGCCTGCGCGATCGCATCACCCCGGAAGAACTCGCCGCGCTGTTCGACGCCGACGTGCCCGCACGTCACGCGAGCGCGCTCGCGGCCCCCCAACTCGCCGCGCTCGCGACGCACGCCGACGAGCTGCGCCGCGATCCGCCCTGGCAACGCCATCTCTGAAAGGCCTTCCACAATGGATCGGGAAGACGACTTCGACCGCGGCGTGAAGAACCGCCGCGCCGTGCTGGGCGACGCCTGGGTGGACAAGTCGCTGGGCAACGCGAACGCCTTCAACGCCGACTTCCAGGCCCTGATCACGCGCTACGCCTGGAACGACATCTGGGGCCGCCCCGGACTCGACCACACCACGCGCCGCCTGCTGGTGCTGGGCATGACCATGGGCCTCGCGCGCTGGGAGGAGTTCGAGCTGCACTGCGGCGCGGCGATCCGCTCGGGCGTGCCGCTGGACAAGATCCAGGAGACGCTGATGCAGGGCGCCATCTACTGCGGCGTGCCGGCGGCCAACACCGCGTTCAAGATCACCACGGACCTGTTGCGCGAGCACGGCCTGCTGCCCGGCCCGCGCCCGCTGACCGACGGCGTGCGCGTGGTCACGCACCACACGTTCAGCACGCCGCAGCTGAAGGTGGCGCTGCAGGGCGCCGGCTCGCCCGTCGTGCTGGGCCATGCGCTGGGGCTGGACATGGCCATGTGGGACGGCCTGGCCGAACGCCTCGCCGCCGGCACGCTGGGCGCGCCGCGCGAGGTGCTGCGCTACGACCAGCGCGGCCACGGCGGCTCGGCCGCGCCGGCCGGTCCGTACTCGATGGATGACCTCGTCGATGACGCGGCCCGCCTGATCCGCGAATGGGGCCGCGGCCCCGTCGCCTGGATCGGGCTGTCGATGGGCGCCATGGTGGGCCAGGGGCTGGCGATCCGCCATCCGGAGCTGGTGGCCAGGCTGGTGCTGGCGAACACGACCTCGATCTATCCCGAGGCCGCGAAGGTCGGCTGGGCCCAGCGCATCGCCACGGTGGATTCGCAAGGCATGGCGGCGGTGGCCGAGATGGTGGTCGAACGCTACCTGCACGCCGACTTCCGCGCCGCCGAGCCGGCCGCCACGCAGGCGATCCGCTCGCGCATCCTGCGCAACGATCCGGCCGGCTACGCGGCCAGCTGCGCGGCCGTGGCCGGCGTGGCCTGGCAGGACCGCCTGGGCGAGATCGGCTGCCCGACGCTGGTGATCTCCGGCGCCCGCGACGCCGGCGCGCCGCCGGCGATGGGCGAGGCGATCGCGTCGCGGATCCCGGGGGCACGCATGGAGATCATCGCGAACGCGTCGCACCTGAGCGTGCTGGAGACGCCAGCGGAGTTCGACGCGCTGGTGAAGGACTTCCTGGCGAGCTGAGAAAGCTCAGTGCGCCCGCGCCGTCAGGCGCATGCGCCGCTGCGGCCAGCTCAGCCGGAAATGGCTGTCGAACAGCTGGTCGAACTCGGTGGCCGGGATGTGGTCGATGCGTTCGTCGGAGGCGGCCGGCAGGCTCACGATGGCGACCTGCGACCAGATCGGGATGCCGGCCAGGCGCAGCGACAGCACGCGGAACTCGCGCGGCTGCGGGAATTCCAGCGAGTCGGCGCCCAGGCGGGTGATCTCGGCATGTCGGCGCAGCTCGACCGTGAACGGGCCCGAACCGAAGCGCCAGAGCGGTGCCCATCCGGCGAAACGCATGCGCAGGTGCACCGTGCGCGCGGCGAGTGCCAGCAGCGTCAGCAGGGAAAGCGTCAGGGCGTTCATGGGCGGCTCCTTCCGGACTGGATCCACGTTACCAATGTGCGCTTGATCGGCCCGCGACGCATCCCACCAAAGGGTGTTGTGACGCCTTGACACCACGCTTTCCGTGCGAAACCGCACGATACGGTGCGTCGTATCTTCCGGATACGGTCAGGCTCTCATGCCGCCGTCCGCAGGCGCATCAGCCCCGGCAGCGGCACCGAGCGCCGCAGGATGCCCTCGCCCAGCCAGTCGGCCGCCTTGCGCGCGCGGCGCGCCACGTCGGGCAGCGGAATCTGCTGGTAGTCGTCGTTGAAGACCTCGAAGCTGTAGTCGCCGCGGTAGCCCTGGGCGTGCAGGCGCGACACGATGGCGACCACCTGGTCGCTGTGCGCGCCCTCGCCGGGGAACACGCGGAAGTGGCGCGCGGTGGCGATGCGCTCCTCCACCGAGCGGATCTCCTGCCACATGAAGTCGGCCAGTTGCACCAGGAAGATGCGCTCGGGATCCAGCCACTGCAGCTCGTCGAGCGAGGTCTTGGTGGCGAACATGTGGAACGAGTCCAGGCCCAGGCCGAGGTTGGGCATGTCGGCGCGCATCACCACGTCCCAGGCGGCCGGGAATTCCTCGATCGTGCGGCCCCAGGACAGCGCCTCGTAGGCGATGCGGATGCCGTGCGGGATGGCCAGCATCGCCAGCTTGCGCAGGTCGCGGGCCACCAGGTCGCGGTCGCCGCTGGCGTGCGCCGACGTGGACGAACAGACGAGCAGCACCTTGGCGCCGACGGCCGAGGCCAGCTCCAGCATGGACTTGGCGATGTCCACCTTGTAGTCGTGCAGCTGGCCCGACAGGCCCTCGAAGTCGCGCAGCACCTGGAAGCCGGTCACGCGCAGCCCGCTCTCGCGCACCGCGGCGATGGCCGCCTCGACGCCCTCGGCGTGGCCGACCAGGTCGCGCGCCGACAGCATCACCTGCGAGAAGCCGGCCTCGCGGATCGCGCGCAGCTTCGCGGGCAGCGGGCCCGCGAGCGAGATGGTGTCCATGCCGAAGTCGTCGATGCGGCCGGTCTGCTGGGTCATGATCAGGATTCCTGTTGGCGCTAGAAGCTATGAATGAGTGCGGCGCGTCTTTTGGCGGCACGAGCGGGTGTGCCGGACTCGTTCATAGCTTCTCATTGCGCACCAGTTCGAAGACGACGCTGCCGAGCTGCGTGCGCGTGACCGCGCCGCGTTCGTCGGAATGCACGTGGGGCGTCTCGGCGAAGGCCATGCCGCGTTCGCGCAGCAGCGCCACGCAGGCGCGCGGGTCGGGCGTGCCGAGGCCGAGGCGGGCGATCCACTCGTCGCCCTTGGCGTCGAGGATACCCGGCTCCGGCTCGATCAGTTGCACGTAGAAGCGGCTGCGCGCGCTGCCCGGCCCCACGAGCACGCGGCCCTTGGGCATCACGCCGAAGCGCTGGTCGTCGGGCAGCACGGCGAAGCCGAACAGCATCGAATAGAACGCCGTCCAGTCCTGCATGCGGTCGTTGCCGATGTACTGGACGATGCCGAACCAGTGCATGTCGGCCAGCGCCGGCGGCTTCTGGTCGACGGTGGGGATGGCCGTGAAGTCGACGTCGTAGATGGAGAACTCGCGGTAGCGGTCCACGAAGTAGATGCGCGAACCGCCCACGCCGTGGATCGCCGGGATGTTGAGTTCCATCACCTCCACGTGCGTGGGCACGGCCCAGGCGCCGAGGTCGAGCACGTGGCGATAGGCCGCCGCCGCGTCGCGCACGCGCAGCGCGACGGCGGCGATGCGCGGCGCCTCGTCGGTCCCGCCGTCGCTGTCCACCGGCGCCGGCTCGCTGGCGTTGACGACGATGTTCATCTCGCCCTGGCGGTACAGCGTCACCTCGCGCGAGCGGTGGCGCGCGATCGGCCGGAAGCCCATCATCTCGAGCACCTGGCCGAGGGCCTGCGGCCGCGGCGTGGAGTATTCGACGAACTCGATGCCGTCGAGGCCGATCGGGTCCGAGGCGTCGGAGCTGAGTTCGCGGTCGAGTGCGGGGGACGTCATCGAGGGCTCCTGGCTTCGCGGTGGCGACGATGGTAGGGCAGTTTTGGTCATGCCATGCACGGGCCCCGAGGCGGGGGCCCGTGATCGATCTCAGAACCGGAGAAGCCCGCCCACCTGCACGCCCGTGATCTTCTGACCGATCAGGTTCGCGCCGGAGAAGTTCTTGGTCAGGCCGGCCGAGCCGGCCAGGCCGAACGCGCCGGTCGAGTTGTTGTCCATCTGGTCGATCAGGCTGTAGAGCGTCACGTTGGAGAAGGCCTGCCAGAACGCGCCCACCGACCAGCCCGAGGCGCTGCCGCTCGAGTTGGCGGTATCCTTGATCTTGCCGTACAGGCCGCCCACGCGCAGCAGGGGCGTCAGGCGGTAGTCGGCCGAGACCTGGTAGATGTCGTAGGCCGTGCCGACCGTGGCGTTGGTGCCGCTGACCACCGTGGGGATGTTGCCGATCTCGTTGCCGCCCGTGTTGTTGAGCGCGCCGCCGCCGTTGTTGGAGTGGACGTACGCGGCGTAGATCGTGCCCTGGCCGTAGTCGTAGTTGGCGTACACGTTGTGATAGAAGACCTGGTTGCCGTGGACGGCGCCGTTGGGGGCCTTGGCCACCAGGCCCGA
>FTKD01002429.1_pt1 | contig 57568 bp, 43 predicted proteins | sample 1658191 | NCBI WGS metagenome assembly FTKD01 (sample SAMEA3914808, study PRJEB12502) | metagenome | biome: forest; material: soil | place: Canada | collected 2011-08-03 | depth 0.3 m
ATCTCGCGCTTGGGTACTTCACGACGACGTGGCATGCTATTTCCTTTCAAGCTTCAGTTGGGCTGCAGTCTTTACCCTGCCAGCCCGCGGAAGGCCCTCATGACCTTCCACTTACTCGACCCATTGGGGGTCGACTCCAATTTCATTCAGAGCTTATGCCCCGAGCGAAAAACTAAAATCACTTCTTGGCAGCAGCGCCGGCCTTGGCGCGCTTGGCACCATACTTCGAGCGGGCTTGCTTACGATCCTTGACGCCTTGGGTATCCAGGGAGCCGCGAACCATGTGGTAACGCACACCCGGCAAGTCCTTCACACGGCCGCCGCGCAGCAGCACGACACTGTGTTCTTGCAGGTTGTGGCCTTCGCCGCCGATGTACGAAATGACTTCGAAACCGTTGGTCAGGCGAACTTTGGCGACCTTACGCAGCGCCGAGTTCGGCTTCTTCGGGGTCGTCGTATAGACGCGGGTGCAGACGCCGCGCTTTTGCGGGCTGTTTTCCAGCGCCGGCGATTTGCTCTTCACCGTTGCCGAAACACGGGGTTGGCGAATCAATTGATTGATGGTTGGCATCGTTCTAAATCCAACAAAATGACCACATTACAAACCCGAGACAGGCACTGCGCTGCTCGGGGACTAAACTTGGGTAGTACTGTTGATGTCGATTCGGCTGAGGAAGGGAGAAGCGCGCCGGATGCGGGAGGGCAAACCAAAGAGCGCTTAAGCCAAAACAAAGCTTAAATTCGAGAACTCGCGAGTATAGCCCTAGTTGTCCACAACGTCAACTGACATATGGAGGCAAGCCGCGCCCGGGCCGGGCTTTGTACCTGTTCCTTGTCCTTCCGGCATGAATGTTATGATCCAGGCATCAATTTCCCGGAATTACCGCAATAACTATGCAGAAACCAGGTGCCGCCGGCCGCGAAACCGAATGGCTGCGGCTGTATTCAGCCGGCCGCTTTGCCGAGCTGGAAAAAGCCACGCGCGCCGTGTTGCGGCTGCAACCGCATTATGGCTTCGGCTGGAAGTTGCTGGCCGCCGCCTTGCACGCCCAGGGCAAGGATGCCTTGGCGGCATTCATCAAGGCCAGCACCCTGCTGCCGCATGACGCGGAAAGCCACAACAACCTCGGCACGGCGCAGACCGGCAAGGGCGAATTCGAGTCGGCTCTGGCCGCCTACCGCCAAGCGCTTGCCCTGGCGCCGGGCTATGCCGAAGCCCGCGCCAATATCGTCAACCTGCTCGACCAGATGGGGCGCATCGAGGAAGCCATCCCGCATGCGCGGGCCTGGGTCGAACTGCAACCGGCCTCCGCAGCCGCGCATGCCAGGCTGGGCAACCTGCTGCGCGCCGGCGGCAAGGCCGAAGCAGCCATTGCAGAATATAAACTTGTGCTGAGCCTGGGCGACGAAAGGCTGGGCACCCTCAACCTGGGCGCCGGCTATCTCGACATCGGCGACTACAGCACCGCCATCGCCTATGCAGAAAAGGCGGTCGAACTGGCGCCCGATATGGCCGCGGCGCATTTCAATTACGGCAACGCCTTGTCCGGCTTCGGACGAGTGGCAGAGGCCATTCCGTGCTTCGCCCGCGCCGTCGCCATGAAGCCCGACGACGCCTATCTCCATCACAACCTGTTGTTTTCCAGCAACTACCTGCCTTACCCGGATACACAGCAATTGATCGATGCGAAACGCTATGGCGCACTGGCCGCGGCACGCGCCAGGCCCTATGCCGACTGGCAAACCGCTCCGGCGCCGGCCAGGACCTTACGCATCGGCATGGTGTCGAACGATTTCCGCAGCCACCCGGTAGGCTATTTCCTGCGCGGCGTGTTGCGCGCGCTCGCGAGCCGCGACGGCCTGGAATTCCACGCCTATTCCAACCACCGCGACAGCGACGACGTCACCCAGGAGATCCGCGCCAGTTGCCGCGGCTGGCGCGAGGTGCACATGCTGTCGGACGCCGAACTTGCCGCCGCCATCCACGGCGATGCCATCGACATCCTGATCGACCTCGGTGGCCACACCAAGGGCACGCGCCTCGACATGTTTGCCTGGAAGCCCGCGCCCATCCAGGCAAGCTGGCTCGGCTATTTCGCCACCACCGGGCTTGCCGCCATCGACTACCTGATCGCCGACGCCCACACCCTGCCGCCGGAAGACGACGGCGGCTATGTCGAGCGCATCTGGCGCCTGCCCGAGACGCGCCTGTGCTTCAGCGCGCCCGATGCCGGCATTGCAGTCGGCCCGAGCCCGGCTGCGCAAAACGGCTACGTCACCTTCGGCTGCTTCAACAACCTGAGCAAGATCAACGATGGCGTCGTCGCGTTGTGGGCGCGCCTCCTGCACGCCATGCCCGCCAGCCGCCTGTTATTAAAAAACAAGCAATTCGCCGACCCCGAGGCCGTGCGCTACCTTGCGGCGCGCTTCGCCGGCCAAGGCATAGCGGCCGAACGCCTGAGCTTCGAAGGCCCGAGTTCGCGCGAAGCTTATCTAGAGGCGCACAACCGCGTCGACATCGCACTCGACCCCTTCCCCTATACCGGCGGCACGACCACGGCCGAAGCGCTATGGATGGGCGTGCCGGTCCTGACACTGGCGGGCGAGCGCTTCCTGGCGCGCCAGAGCGCCGGCCTCCTGGCCAACGCCGGACTGGCCGACTGGATCGCGCGCGACGCCGAAGACTATATAGAGAAGGCCATCGGCTTCGCCGGAAACCTGGGCGAACCCGGCCTGGCCGGCTTGCGCCGGCGCCTGCGCAGCCAGGTGCTCGCCTCGCCGGTGTTCGATGCGCCGCGCTTCGCCCGCCACTTCGAAGACGCCTTGCGGGGAATGTGGAACAGCCGGCAAAAATCGCGGTCAGGATAGAACAGACCACGCATCCGCGCGTTGGCGATGGTTAATTTGCCCCGCCTTTGCGCGATAATGCCTTTTTGCTCCAATTCGAACTGACGCCTCCATGCGCGCCCTGTTGAGACCGGCCAACCTATTCATCGTCTTCACCTACCTGCTGCTGTCGGCCGTGCCTTTCGCGCCGCTGTTGTTTGCCGGGCAAACGGTCAACGAACCCTGGCGCGTGCTGTGCCTGGAAATCGGCGTGTGGATGTCGGCCTGGGTCGTCTTCAAGCGCCCGGCCTGGTTCCATGTCTTTTTGCTGCCGGCGTTTCTCGCGTTGCCGGTCGAACTCTACCTGCGCGCCTTCTACGGGCAGGGCATTTCCACGCACCACCTGGGCATCATCGCCGAAACCAGCCCCAAGGAAGCGCTGGAATTCCTGGGCAGCAAAATCTGGCTGCTGGCCGTGCTCATCCTCACCATCATCGCCTGGTGGGCCTGGACCTGGGTGCTGGCCTGGCGCACGCGCGAACTGGATTGGCGCGGCAAATCCCGGGCGATCTGTTTTGTCGCGCTCCTCGTCGTGGGCACCCTCTGGTGGTACGGCGCGCAATACGGCGTCAAGCCCGCCGTTGCCGCAACGACCAGCGCCGCCGCATCCGACAGTGCTTCCGACGACGATAGCGCCTCGGACGACGACAGCGCCTCGGACTCAAGCACGACGGCGGCGGCAAGCGCATCGCAGCCCATGCCCAAGCTGCCGTTCTGGGCCAAGGTGCCGTTCGAAGCCAGCCAATTCGGCGACACCTGGCCGTTCGGCCTGGTGGTGCGCGGCGTGGATTTCTATAACGAACGCAAATACCTGGGCGAGTTGAACGAAAAGAGCCGCCAATTCATTTTCGGCGCACACCAGGTCGGGCCGGCGGCCGACATGCCGCAAATCGTGGTGATGGTGATCGGCGAATCCTCGCGCTACGACCGCTGGAGCCTGAACGGCTATAACCGCGACACCAATCCGCTGTTGAAAAACGAAGGCAATCTGGTCAGCCTGGCCAACATGATCACCTCGGTCTCGGCCACCCGGCTGTCAGTGCCGGTGATCGTGTCGCGCAAGCCGGCCACCAAGAGCCTCCTGGCCGGCTTTTCCGAAAAATCCTTCCTCTCGGCCTACAAGGAAGCCGGCTTCAAGACCTGGTGGCTGTCGAACCAGATGTCGTTCGGCCAGTTCGATACGCCGATCTCGGTATTCGCCAAGGAAGCCGACGTGGTGCAATTCATCAACCTCGGCGGCTTCACCGACAATTCAAGCTTCGACCAGACCCTGCTTGAACCGCTGGCGCGCGCCATGGCCGATCCGGCGCAGAAAAAGCTGATCGTGCTGCACACGCTGGGCAATCACTGGAACTACAGCCACCGCTATCCGCAGCCGTTCGACAAATGGAAGCCCTCGCTGTTCGGCGTGGAAAATCCCGCCTACACCGACCTGAAGCTCAAGCCCCAGCTCAACAACAGCTACGACAATTCCATCCTCTACACCGACTGGTTCCTCGACCAGGTGATCGACAGGCTCAAGCAAAGCCAGCAATTGAGTTCGCTGATGTACGTCTCGGACCACGGCCAGACACTCTACGACGGCAGCTGCCGCCTGGCCTTCCACGGCCACAACACGCAATACGAATTCCACATTCCGGCCCTGCTGTGGTATTCCGACGAATACCAAAGCACCTACCCGGACAAGGTGACACAACTGCAAAAGAACAAGAAGGCACGCCTGTCGACCGAAAATGTCTTTCACACCCTGCTCGACCTGTCCAATATCCGCTACAGCACGGAACGGCTCGATTACAGCTTCCTCTCCACCAAACTCAAGCGCCATAAACGCTATGTCGACAGTTACGGCTGGAGCGACTACGATAACTCCACTTTCAAGGGCGATTGCCGCGAGGTGATGGACAAAGGCAAGCCGCTGACACAGGAGAAATAAGGCGTCGGGATGGACGCGACAGGCATGGATTTTGCGTAAAATTTTACACGGGCAATACATACCACTACAGAAGCCCGGCCATAAAAAGCACGTTTTCCAAGGAGAGTGCGATGCGCGGAGTTTTGTTGTCGTTTCAATCAGTTGGCCTATCGTTGTCCAGCCTGCTCCTTATTTTCGGAGCGTTTTTTTCAAACCCGGCGCAAGCCGACGAGCACAGCGACTTGATCGCCAAGATCGCCGCAACCGGCCCCTTGCCCTGCGATCAGCAAGCGGTCAACCTGATGAATCTGCAATTGGAAAAAATGGAGCCCGACCTGGTGCTGGCCGGCATGCGCAAGTCGATGAACCTGGGCGACGCCTGGGTCGTCGGGAACAGCTACTACGATCAAGCGCGCGCCTTGCTGGTGGCCGCCTTCGATGAAGATCAGGCCAAGAATGGGCCGTTCTTCGCCTACGTGCCCGCTGACCTCGTAACCAGGGGTTTGGCGGATATGAGCATTGAGGACTTGCACAACCTGGCGCAATTCTTCGACAAACCCGAGGGCAAGCTGTATTGGGAAGAAATCCTCGATGGTACGACTTGCAGCCACTTGCTCAAGAAATTCGGCCAGGCTCCCTATCCGACGCTCGACGGCCCCACCGCAGAACACCGCGAAAAGATCACCGCAACGCTGAAGGGCAGCCATGATCGTCTCGTCAAGCGGCTCAATGCCTTGCCCAAGGCATCGCAAACCACCTTCTATGACAGCTCCGATAAAATATCGACTGTCGTGGAGCAGGCGCCGATGAAATTGATCAACGAACGCAATCAAACGCTGGGGCCACGCCTGGGCACCGTCGTGAGATCGAAGATGGATCAGCTCACGCCGATTGTCGAGGGTTTCAAGGGGCCGGCGAAGAGTTGAGCTTTTGCAGGTCGACGGTCAACGCGAAACCTTGCGATCGCCGCCCGCGTCATTGGCAAGGTGCCAAACCGGTATGGTGAAGCGCCTGCCTTTTCCTGTTGAAGCTTGCGGAGACAGGCTCATCTCATTGTTTTCCGCGTTCCAGAAAAACGCCTGCCGGGTGACCGGATGGACAGCGTACTCAGGATGCGCCGCCATGAACGCCGGAACGCCCGCAGCACCAATGCGCCGCCGTCGAATTTCGAATCCCAGCTTGACCATGTGCTGCAAGGCGGCGACATCATAGCTGCGAAACTGATACTGATCCATCATTGAAAACGCGTCGATGCTGATCAGGATCTTTCCGTAGGGATTGTATAAGTAGTCCAGTCTGTATGACGCCTGCTCGTTGGCCCATTCTTTGTAAGCATCACGGGCGCGGGTCAAGTTCGCGGGATCGGCATTTGCCACCGCAAGTGCTTGCAGATAGTGTTGCATGTCCAGGTTCGAGGTGGCATTCATCTTGAGGAAATGTCCGCCGAAGTCACGTTCCTTCCTGTCCCACCAGGTGTCGTCGTCAGGACCATGGGGCGGCCCATTTTTTTCCAGCAAGCGCCACCTGGGCTCCTGCAATTGAAATTCACGAACGATCGATTTGTTGGTTTTCCAATCCGCATAAGCATAAGGTGCCACCATGCGTTCAAACATCGGCGATAGCGACTCCACGTCCACCTTCTCGTCGGCGATCATATCGGCCAGTAGAATGCAGTCGGCATTCAGATAGGAAGCGGCAAACATCTGGGACAGCAAATGGCCCTCGCCGGTCAGCATCGCGTGCCAGGTTCGCATATCGGCCTCGAGTAGCATCAAGGCCTTCTTCCGTTCCTCGACACTGGTACTGTGCATGCGCAAGGCGATATCGGCAAGGAACAAATTGCGTAGCTCCGTGCGGATAATGAAGAAATATGGCGGGCTCGGGGTGGGTGGTGAAGTATCGTAATAGGCCTGGTAGCCGTGCAAGGCAAGATAATTCCGGTATAACAGCTGATTGCCCTCCAGCAGCTTCCGGATTTCCGCCTCATGACTCGGAACGGTGCGCCAGATCGAGAGGCCAAGCGGCGACTTGAAATAGACATCGCCGTGGAAGTCGACTTGGCCGTCCATAGGCATACCGAATGTGGTCGGTGCAGGAATGGACTCACCGCGATCAAGGGCATCAACCAGCTTCTTGTATTGCGCCATTTTTTTCTCGGCGAAATCCACCGGCGAAGTACCTTCTGGCGCATCCAGGCCGACGATTCCCATAAAAAGATTCTGACCCGAAGTGAGCTGATTCGGCGGCACTCGCAATGTGGCGGGGACGGGTTTTGGATCTTCATCGAAGCAGTTGATGAACACAACCACCAAGACGAAAGCCAGCCCCAAGGCAAACAGTCCGAGGATTGTGCGCCACAGTATGCGTAGGATTTTTTTCAGCATGTCAGGGTCATCAAATCAAATGGCGCATGAGAATTGTTCGTCGCCGGGACGGACGATCCTAGCATGGAATCATAGTGATGCATTCACGCTTCTTGGCAGACGATTCGCGCGACTCGTAGCGTATTTCGCGACGCATCGATGCGTTCAAGGTCGGCGTTCGTCTTCAGCCAGGACGGTGCTTGCGCTATCGCCCAACAAGTAGCGCGGGCCGTCACCATGCGTCGCCGCCAGATCCTGCGGGTTGTAGAGACGGCATTTCTGCAACGACAGACAGCCACAGCCGATGCAGGAGGTAAGCTGGTCGCGCAACGCCGTCAATGCGTCGATGCGCTGCTGCAAAAGCGGTTTCCACGAGCGCGACAACCTTTCCCAATCCTGCTTGCCCGGCGTGCGCGCGTCGGGCAGGGCCGCCAGCGCATGCGCGACCTCGTCCAACGACAAGCCCACCGTCTGCGCCACGCGGATGAAGGCTACGCGGCGCAGCACGTCGCGCCGGTAGCGCCGCTTGGCCCCGGCCTCGCGCACACTGGCAATCAAGCCCCGGCCTTCGTAAAAACGCAGTGCGCTCGCCGCCACGCCGGAGCGCCGCGCCAGTTCGCCGATGGTGATCAATTCGTTCATGGAAGCTCCCGGATGGTTGGCAATGGTTTGCGCTTGACTTCAAGTGTACTTGAAGTTTCAGACTCGGGGAGGTCTACCATTTCGAGGGATAGCCATGACGAATCTGAAATCGAATGCAACGCTGCAGCGCCTGCTCGACGCCAACCGCCGCTTCGACTTGAACGGCAGGGGCACGACCAACCACTGCCCGATGGCCTTGACCGCATTGGCCGCCATGGGCGCCGCGCCGGAACGCCTGGAACGCTTCTTTGCGCAATGGGAGCGGCGCTACGCCCTGACGCCGGAAGACCATACGCCACTGGCACGCGAGGCATGGCACGAGGCGGTGGGCAAGCCGGACCTGTTTTGCGCCGCGCGCGATTGTTTTGCCGACTGGATCGCACAAGACGGCATCGAGCCTGTGATGCGCGACATCATCGCCAGAATCTCGTTCGCACCGGCCACGGGCGCCTTTCACGCCCTGATCCGGCTCGCCTACGGCTTGGAGGCCGCGAACAATAGCGAGATCGGCGCGGGGTTGGCGGCACTGGCCTGCGGCAGGCTGGCAATCGATATTTCGCTCGAAGGCCGGGGGCCGGCCCCATCGGTGCAGCACGGCTTGGCGCGGTTGTCGCGCTCGATGCAAGGCACCAAAATAGCGGGAACCTGGATTGCGCCGCGCCTGCGCGCCGTGGCGCAAATGCCCTCGTTTCGCGCAGTATTGCCAGGCCTGCCGCAGGACCAGGATCTGCTCGCGGCATTGCGCGCCGCCGCGCTGGCGCTGTATTGGCAAACCGATGACTTCATTGCGCTGCACATGGTCACAGGCGTACATGCGGCGCGCATCGTGCTGTCGCGCCTGTCGCAGGAGATGGTGCAAGCCTGCCTGGCCGAACTATGGCCGGCCTTCTGCGCCGCCTACGTGACGATCGGCGCACCGCCGCTGCAAGACCCGCGAACCGAACCTGCGGAGGAAGATTGGCCGGCGCTGTTCGCCCTGGCCGCCGCCTCCTGCGACGACCACGACATCAAGCTCGCCTACACCTGCTTCGAGGAAAACCGCATATCGCCCTCATCACTGTATTACGCCGCCGCCTCACGGCGCCTGGCTGTACGCGAGGTCAGCGCAGCCGGCAGCGTGCGCTGATGTTGCCGCTTACTCCAGGCCCGCCGCGCTGACCTTCTTCAGCACCTTACCCTGTCCATCCAACAATTCCACGACAGCCTCGCCGCCGTCGGTCACCGCCAGCCGCAGACGCGGCTTGCCCTTGGCGTCCTTCAACACCAGTGCCGCCGCGTGATCCTCCGTCGTGCCCATATAGATGCGATTCTGCAGAAGTTTCCCCTCATCTTTGAGCTTCTGCACATAGGCCCGCTTTTCATCGGACGTCATCTTTGCCGTCTCATTGACATAGCGATGGATATCGTCGTAAGAGCTGAAGTTCGGGTCAGGCACATCGTTGATCCGCACGGCCGAAACCGACTGGCTGCCATCGTCCTCATGCGACAGTTGCAGCGCCTGGTCCTGGCGGAAACGGTCGAAAGTGAGGGAAAGGCCCGCATTCACCTTGCCGTCCTTGTCTTGCACGCCGCTCTGGATCAGGCCACCGTTTTCCGTGCCTTCGTCGTTAATGAAGAGCAAGCCGGCCGAGTCGCGCCGATCAGGGCGTTGCGTTTCCTTGCCGCGATAAAAGTCGCCGGGGAATTGGCTGCGGTTGGAGATGATGATGCGCTTGGTGCCGTCGGGTTCGACAATGTTGATGCGGCCTACGGTGATTTCATCGAACCGCGCGGCCTTGGACGACGCAACGGTTTCGGTGACGGCAACAGCGACGCTGACGGCAATACAGCCGGCGATGAAGGCTTGCAGTGGCGACATGAATTCCTCCTTTGGTATGCCTCGATGTCGAAGTATAGACAAGCCGGGATTGGCCCCACACCTGTCAGCGTTGATAGGCGGAGAGCCCCGGCGCCACCCAGTCCAGCTCCAGAAACCGGGCGGCCAATAAAAAAACCCGCAACGCAAGTTGCGGGTTTTTTGCTTTTGCAGCAACAGCCAGCGAAACGATCAGGCGTCGCCGTCCGTGCTCGCAGGCAGGGCTTGCAGGGCCGCTTCGGCTTCGGCGATGCGGGCAGCCTTTTCGGATGCCAGCAAGGCGACGCGTTCTTCGGCTTCCCAGGTTTCCTTGTCCTTGCGGGCGCGGTGGTAGGCCAGGCCGGTACCGGCCGGGATCAGACGGCCGACAATGACGTTTTCCTTCAAGCCGCGCAAGCCGTCCTTCTTGCCCATGATCGCCGCTTCGGTCAGGACACGCGTGGTTTCCTGGAACGATGCAGCCGAGATGAACGAGTCGGTCGACAGCGATGCCTTGGTGATACCGAGCAGCACGTTTTCGTAGGTCGCCGGGATCTTGGAGACAGCAATCACGCGATCGTTCTCGTCCAACAGTTCCGAACGCTCGACCTGTTCGCCGGTGATGTAGTTGGTATCGCCCGGATGGACCACCTGGACGCGACGCAACATCTGGCGCACGATCACTTCGATGTGCTTGTCGTTGATCTTCACGCCTTGCAAACGGTACACGTCCTGCACTTCGTCGACGATGTAACGCGCCAGCGCTTCGATACCCAACAGGCGCAGGATGTCTTGCGGATCGGCCGGGCCGTCCACGATCATTTCGCCCTTGTTCACCACCTGGCCGTCATGCACCAGCACTTGCTTGTCCTTGGTGATCAGGAACTCGTGCTTGTTGCCGTCCATGTCGGTGATTTCCAGGCGCTGCTTGCCCTTGGTTTCCTTGCCGAAAGCAACCGTACCGGTGACTTCGGCCAGCATGCCGGCGTCCTTCGGCGAACGTGCTTCGAACAGTTCGGCCACGCGCGGCAGACCACCGGTAATGTCACGGGTCTTTTGCGATTCCGTCGGAATACGCGCCAGCACCTCGCCAACCGACACTTGCTGGCCGTCCTTGACGGTGATCAGCGCGCCGACCTGGAAGCCGATGGTCACCGAGTGTTCGGTGCCGGCGATCTTGACTTCTTCGCCGGCTTCGTTCAACAGCTTGACCTGCGGACGAACCGTCTTGGTGGCCGAGCCGCGGCGCTTGGCGTCGATCACAACCAGCGTCGACAAACCGGTGACTTCGTCGATCTGACGTGCCACGGTAACGCCTTCTTCCACGTTCTCGAACTTCACCGTACCGGAGTATTCGGTGATGATCGGGCGGGTCAGCGGGTCCCAGGTCGCCAATGCCGTGCCGGCCTTGATGACCATGCCGTCCTTGACGATCAGGGTCGCGCCGTACGGCACCTTGTGGCGTTCGCGCTCGCGGCCGTGGTCGTCCGTGATCAGCACTTCGCCGGAACGCGAAATGACGATCTGGCCGCCCTTGCCGTTGGTGACGTAACGCATGGTGGCGGTGAAGCGCACCGTACCGTTGGACTTGGCTTCGACCGACGAGGCAACCGCCGCACGCGACGCCGCACCACCGATGTGGAAGGTACGCATCGTGAGCTGGGTGCCCGGTTCGCCGATCGACTGCGCAGCGACCACACCGACAGCTTCGCCGGAGTTCACCAGCACGCCACGGCCCAGATCGCGGCCATAGCACTTGGCGCACAGGCCGTAGCGCGTGTCGCAAGTCAGCGGCGTGCGCACCTTCACTTCGTCGATGCCCAGGCGTTCGATCTCTTCGACCGCATCTTCGTCGAGCAGCGTACCGGCGGCAAACAGCGTCTCCTGGCTTTCCGGATTGACGACGTCGGTTGCGGCAACGCGGCCCAGGATACGGTCGCGCAGCGCTTCGATCACTTCACCGCCTTCGACCAGCGCCTTCATCGAAGCGCCGTTGGAAGTGCCGCAATCGTCTTCGATCACGACCAGATCCTGCGTCACGTCGACCAGGCGGCGCGTCAGGTAACCCGAGTTCGCGGTCTTCAACGCCGTGTCGGCCAGGCCCTTACGCGCACCGTGTGTCGAAATAAAGTACTGCAACACGTTCAAGCCTTCGCGGAAGTTCGCGGTAATCGGCGTTTCGATGATCGAGCCGTCCGGCTTGGCCATCAGGCCGCGCATACCGGCCAACTGGCGAATCTGCGCTGCAGAACCACGGGCGCCCGAGTCGGCCATCATGTAAATCGCGTTGAACGATTCCTGCGTACCCTTGGTGCCGTCGCGGCGGATCACGTCTTCCACCTTGAGCTGGTCCATCATGGCCTTGCCGACTTCGTCGCCGGCCTTGCCCCAGATGTCCACCACCTTGTTGTAGCGCTCGCCGGCGGTCACCAGACCGGAGGCGTATTGCTGTTCGATCTGCTTGACTTCCTGCTCGGCAGCGGCGATCAGCGTAACCTTTTGCGGCGGCACCAGCATATCGTCGACGCAAATCGAGATACCGGCGCGCGTCGCGAGGCGGAAGCCCGATTGCATCAACTGGTCGGCGAACACGACAGTTGCGCGCAGGCCGCACTTGCGGAACGAGGTGTTGATCAGCTTCGAGATTTCCTTCTTCTTCAGCGCGCGGTTGAGCACGGTGAAGGGCAGGCCCTTGGGCAAAATCTCCGACAAAATGGCGCGGCCGACCGTCGTTTCATAACGCTTGATGGTCTTGACGAACTCGTTCGGATTCTCCGCATCGCGCGGATACTCGGTGATACGCACCGTGATACGCGTGGTCAGCTCGACCTGCTTGTTGTCGTAGGCGCGGATGACTTCCGAGACATCCGGGAACATCATGCCTTCGTTCTTGCCGTTGATCTTTTCACGCGTGGCGTAGTACAGGCCCAGCACGATGTCTTGCGACGGCACGATCGACGGTTCGCCGTTGGACGGGAACAGGATGTTGTTCGACGCCAGCATCAGCGTGCGCGCTTCCATCTGCGCCTCGATTGACAGCGGCACGTGCACAGCCATCTGGTCGCCGTCGAAGTCGGCGTTGAACGCGGCGCAAACCAGCGGATGCAGCTGGATCGCCTTGCCTTCGATCAAAACCGGCTCAAACGCCTGAATACCCAGGCGGTGCAGCGTCGGCGCGCGGTTCAGCATCACCGGATGTTCGCGGATCACGTCTTCCAGGATGTCCCACACCACCGGCTCTTGAATTTCAACCAGCTTCTTGGCGGCCTTGATCGTCGTCGCCAGGCCCATCAATTCGAGCTTGTTGAAAATGAAGGGCTTGAACAGTTCCAAGGCCATCAATTTCGGCAAGCCGCACTGATGCAATTTGAGCTGCGGGCCCACCACGATGACCGAACGGCCCGAGTAGTCCACGCGCTTGCCCAGCAAGTTCTGGCGGAAACGGCCTCCCTTGCCCTTGATCATTTCAGCGAGCGACTTCAGCGGACGCTTGTTGGCGCCGGTCATGGCCTTGCCGCGGCGGCCGTTGTCGAGCAGCGAGTCGACGGCTTCCTGCAACATGCGCTTCTCGTTGCGCGTGATGATTTCCGGCGCGCGCAACTCCATCAGGCGCTTGAGGCGATTATTACGGTTGATCACGCGGCGATACAGGTCGTTCAAGTCCGACGTGGCGAAACGGCCGCCGTCCAGCGGCACCAGCGGGCGCAATTCCGGCGGCAGCACCGGCAGCACTTCCATGATCATCCAGTCAGGCTTGATGCCCGAGCGCTGGAACGCCTCCAGCACCTTCAGGCGCTTGGCGTACTTCTTGATCTTGGCTTCCGACTTGGAATCCTTCAACTCCTGGCGCAGCGTGTCGGCATCGCGGTTGATGTCGATCGAGCGCAGCAATTCACGGATACCCTCGGCGCCCATGAAAGCGGTGAAGTCGTCGCCGTACTCTTCATACTTGGCGGCGTAATCGTCTTCCGACATGATCTGGCACTTCTTCAGCGGGGTCATGCCGGGATCGGTCACGACATAGGCTTCGAAGTACAACACGCGTTCGATGTCGCGCAGCGTCATGTCGAGCACCATGCCCAGACGCGACGGCAGCGACTTCAGGAACCAGATATGCGCCGTGGGCGACGCCAGCTCGATGTGGCCCATGCGCTCGCGGCGCACCTTGGCCAGCGTGACTTCAACGCCGCACTTTTCGCAGATGACGCCGCGATGCTTCAGGCGCTTGTACTTGCCGCACAGGCACTCGTAATCCTTGATCGGGCCGAAGATCTTGGCGCAGAACAAGCCGTCGCGCTCGGGCTTGAAAGTACGGTAGTTGATGGTTTCCGGCTTCTTGACTTCGCCGTAGGACCACGAACGGATTTTCTCGGGCGACGCAAGACCAATCTTGATCGCGTCGAATTGTTCATTTTGCTGAACTTGCTTGAATAGATCGAGCAGGGCTTTCATGTATCACTCCAGTTGGCGTGAAAAAATTCTTTCGTCTCGGGACGGCCGCCATTTTCATGGCGCCGTCCCCTCATTGCTCTTGCTGCAGCTATTTGGGCGCTTCTAATCAGTCGCGTTCCAAGTCAATATCGATACCCAGCGAGCGGATTTCCTTCACCAGCACATTGAAGGATTCCGGCATGCCGGCGTCGATCACGTGATCGCCCTTGACGAGATTCTCGTACACCTTGGTACGGCCGTTCACGTCGTCGGACTTCACGGTCAGCATTTCCTGCAGCACATACGATGCGCCATACGCTTCCAGGGCCCAGACTTCCATTTCCCCGAAACGCTGGCCGCCGAACTGCGCCTTGCCGCCCAGCGGTTGCTGCGTCACCAGCGAGTATGGTCCGGTGGAACGCGCGTGCATCTTGTCGTCGACCAAGTGATGCAGCTTCAGCACGTGCATGTAGCCGACCGTGACCGAGCGCTCGAAGGCTTCGCCGGTGCGGCCGTCGTACATCGTGACCTGGTTCTTCGACGGCGTCATGCCCAATTGCTTGGCAATCGCATCCGGATAGGCCAGGTCGAGCATGCGATGGATTTCGCTTTCATGCGCACCATCGAACACCGGCGTCGCAAACGGCACGCCGTGCTTCAGGTTGGCGGCCAGTTCGGTGATTTCCTCGTCGGTGAAGCTGTCGAGCTCTTCGGTCTTGCCCGATTCGTTGTAGATCGTCTTCAGGAACTTGCGCAGTTCGATGACCTTGGCTTGCGCCTTCAGCATTTCGCCGATACGCAGGCCCAGGCCCTTGGCAGCCCAGCCCAAGTGCACTTCCAGCACCTGACCGACGTTCATACGCGAAGGCACGCCCAGCGGGTTCAGCACGATGTCGGCCGGGGTGCCGTCAGCCATGTAAGGCATGTCCTCGATCGGCACGATGCGCGACACCACACCCTTGTTACCGTGGCGGCCGGCCATCTTGTCGCCAGGCTGCAGGCGGCGCTTCACAGCCAGGTACACCTTGACCATCTTTTGCACGCCCGGCGGCAATTCGTCGCCCTGCGTCAGCTTCTTGCGCTTCTCTTCAAAGGCCAGGTCGAACTGGTGGCGCTTCTCGGCGATCGATTCCTTGATCGCTTCCAGTGCGGCGGCGGCATCTTCGTCGGCCGGACGAATGTCGAACCAGTGGTACTTGTCCAGATCGTCCAGGTATTCCTTGGACAGCTTGGTGCCCTTGGCCAGCTTCTTCGGGCCGCCGTTGGCAACCTTGCCGATCAACATCTTTTCCAGACGCTGGAACGCGTCGCCTTCAACGATACGCAACTGGTCGTTCAAGTCCAGGCGATAGCGCTTCAGTTCATCGTCGATGATCTGTTGCGCGCGCTTGTCGCGCGGGATGCCTTCGCGGGTGAACACTTGCACGTCGATCACGGTGCCGACCATGCCCGAAGGCACGCGCAGCGAAGTGTCCTTCACGTCGGAAGCCTTTTCGCCAAAAATCGCGCGCAGCAGCTTTTCTTCCGGCGTCAATTGCGTTTCGCCCTTCGGCGTCACCTTACCGACCAGCGTATCGCCGGCTTCGACTTCAGCGCCGATGTAGACGATGCCCGATTCATCCAGGCGGGCCAATTGGTTTTCCGCCAGGTTCGAAATGTCGCGCGTGATTTCTTCGGCACCGAGCTTGGTGTCGCGCGCCACAACCGACAACTCTTCGATATGGATCGAGGTATAGCGGTCGTCCGCCACAACCTTTTCCGAGATCAAAATCGAGTCTTCGAAGTTGTAGCCGTTCCACGGCATGAACGCCACCAGCATGTTCTGGCCCAGCGCCAATTCACCCAGGTCGGTCGAGGCGCCGTCGGCGATCACGTCGCGCTTGGCCACCCGGTCGCCCACCTTGACGATGGGACGCTGGTTGATGTTGGTGTTCTGGTTCGAACGCGTGTACTTGATCAGGTTGTAGATGTCCACGCCGACTTCACCGGCAGCGGCTTCATCGTCGTTGACGCGGATCACCACACGGCCGGCGTCGACATAGTCGACCACACCGCCGCGCAAGGCTTGTACCGTCGTGCCCGAGTCGACCGCCACGGTGCGTTCGATGCCGGTGCCGACCAAGGCTTTTTCCGGACGCAGGCAAGGCACAGCCTGGCGTTGCATGTTGGCGCCCATCAATGCGCGGTTCGCGTCATCGTGCTCGAGGAACGGAATCAGCGAAGCCGCAACCGACACCACCTGGCCCGGCGCCACGTCCATGTACTGCACACGCTCGGGCGAGACCAGGATCGTTTCGCCGGCTTGACGTGCCGACACCAGTTCGTCGGACAGCTTGCCGTTGCCATCGATCGTCGCGTTCGCCTGGGCGATCACGAAGCGGCCTTCTTCAATGGCCGACAGATAATCGATCTGGTTGGTCACGCCGCTGTCTTCCACCTTGCGGTAAGGCGTCTCAAGAAAACCGTATTCGTTCAACCGGGCATACAGCGCCAGCGAGTTGATCAGGCCGATGTTCGGGCCTTCCGGCGTTTCGATCGGGCACACGCGGCCGTAGTGGGTCGGGTGCACGTCGCGCACTTCAAAACCGGCGCGTTCACGCGTCAAGCCGCCCGGGCCAAGAGCCGAAACGCGGCGCTTGTGGGTGATTTCCGACAGCGGGTTGGTCTGGTCCATGAACTGCGACAACTGCGACGAACCGAAAAATTCACGAATCGCCGCCGAGATCGGCTTGGAATTGATCAGGTCGTGCGGCATCAGGTTATCGGCTTCGGCCTGGCCCAGACGCTCCTTGACGGCACGCTCGACGCGCACGAGACCGGCGCGGAACTGGTTTTCCGCCAGTTCGCCGACGCAACGCACGCGACGGTTGCCCAAGTGGTCGATGTCGTCGACTTCGCCGCGGCCATTGCGCAGCTCGACCAGAATCTTGATCACGGCCAGCACGTCTTCGTTGGACAGCGTCATCGCGCCGACCAATTCATCGCGGCCGATGCGGCGGTTGAACTTCATGCGGCCCACGGCCGACAGGTCGTAACGCTCTTCGCTGTAGAACAGGCCGTTGAACAAGGCCTCGACCGATTCCTCGGTCGGCGGCTCGCCGGGGCGCATCATGCGGTAGATGGCGATGCGCGCAGCGGTCTGGTCGGCCGTGTCGTCCATGCGCAGCGTTTGCGAAATGTAGGCGCCCTGATCCAGATCGTTGGTAAACAGCGTCTGGATATCCTTGACGCCGGCGTCGCGCAGGCGGGCCAGCAACTCTTCGGTCAATTCGTCATTGGCATTGGCCACGACTTCACCGGTCTCGGTATCGACGATGTTCTTGGCCAGCACGCGGCCCAGCAGATAGTCTTCCGGCACGGAGATGTGCTTGATGCCGGCACCCTCGATGTCACGCACGTGCTTGGCGTTGATGCGCTTGTCCTTGGCGACGATGACCTTGCCCGACTTGTCGCTGATATCGAAGCGCGCCACTTCGCCGCGCAGGCGCTCGGCGACGAATTCCATCTCGGCGCCGTCGCCGTGCAGCGTGAAATTGTCGAACACGAAGAAGTTGGCCAGGATCTGTTCCGGCGTCATGCCGATGGCCTTCAACAGGATCGTAACAGGCATCTTGCGGCGGCGGTCGACGCGGAAGAACAGGATGTCCTTCGGGTCGAATTCGAAATCGAGCCACGAGCCGCGGTAAGGAATGATACGGGCCGAGAACAACAGCTTGCCCGACGAGTGCGTCTTGCCGCGGTCATGCTCGAAGAACACGCCCGGCGAACGGTGCAGCTGCGACACGATCACGCGCTCGGTGCCGTTGATGACGAACGAACCGTTGGTGGTCATGAGCGGCAGTTCGCCCATGTACACTTCCTGCTCCTTCATTTCCTTGACCACCGGCTTGGTCGGCGATTCCTTGTCCAGGATCACCAGGCGCACCTTGGCGCGCAGCGGCGACGCAAAAGTCAGGCCGCGCTGTTGGCATTCCTTGACGTCGAACGGAGGGTCCCCCAGCACGTAGGAGAGGAATTCGAGGCGCGCAAAACCATTGTGCGAGACGATCGGGAAAATCGAGGTGAAAGCCGACTGCAGGCCTTCGTTCTTGCGCAGGGTCGGCCCCCTGTCCGCTTGCAAAAAGCCAGTGTACGATTCGAGCTGTGTTGCCAGCAAGTAGGGAACGTTGTGAACGTTGGCGCGCTTCGCGAATGATTTGCGGATACGCTTCTTCTCAGTAAATGAGTAGTGCATGGACACTCCGTGAGTGACAGGAAGGATAGAGAATTCAGAGTTCGCGGCACGCAATCTGCAGGGTTGATCGCGCCACCGTGAAGCCTCAAGTCTCCGCCCTTGAAGCCAACATTAATCAAGAAACAAGAACTGCCTGATACTGCCGCAGTCCAACACTGCAAACTGCGTTACTGCAATCCGACGCAACATCGACCGCAAGGACGAACGAAACATCGAATCAAATACTGTGCCGAACACCGTACCGCCTTGCCCGGCTAATCGGATTCGCAACATCGCAATCCGAAAACAAACTCCAGAAACGACGGCGGAGCCAAAGCCGAAGCTCTTTTTCAAGAGCTTCCGCGCTTTGACTCCCGTACCGGACGAACCGGCATGACCGAGGCAAAAATTACTTGATTTCTGCCTTGGCGCCTGCGTCTTCCAGCTTCTTCTTGGCTGCTTCGGCGTCAGCCTTGGGAATTGCTTCCTTGACAGGCTTCGGTGCACCGTCGACCAGGTCCTTGGCTTCCTTCAAGCCCAGGCCGGTGATTTCGCGGACTGCCTTGATGACGCCGACCTTGTTCGCGCCGACTTCGGTCAGGTGGACCGTGAATTCGGTTTGCTCTTCAGCAGCGGGGCCAGCAGCAGCGCCGCCGGCAGCAGGACCGGCGACAGCCATCGCGGCAGCCGACACGCCAAACTTCTCTTCGAACGCCTTGATCAGGTCGTTCAGTTCCATCACGGACAGCGCGCCTACCGCTTCCAGAATGTCTTCTTTGCTAATTGCCATTTGAAACTCCTAAATTGATTCGGTAATTACATCCAATTGGTTACTGACGCAGAAAAACGGCTTACGCTGCCGGTGCTTCTGCTGCTTCGGCAGCAGGAGCGGCAACTTCGCCATTTTTCGCTGCGAGCGCGGCCAGCGCGCGGGCAAAACCGGAAACCGGCGCTTGCATGACACCCAGCAACTGGGCCAGCAGCACTTCACGGCTCGGAATGTTGGCCAGGGCGGCGATGCCGGCCTTGTCCAACGATTTGCCTGCGTAATTGCCTGCCTTCACAACCAGCTTGTCGTTGCTCTTGGCGAAGTCGTTGATGACCTTCGCAGCGGCAACGGCGTCCGTCGAGATCGAATAGATCAGCGGGCCGGTCATTTCAGAGGCGAGGCTGGCAAACGGCGTGCCTTCGACAGCGCGACGAGCGAGCGTGTTTTTCAACACGCGCAGGTATACGCCCTGGGCACGCGCGTTAGCGCGCAGTTGCGTCAAGTGACCAACCTGGATGCCACGGTATTCGGCCACGACGATCGTCTGCGCGTTTGCAACTTGCGCGGACACTTCGGCGACGACGGCCTTCTTGTCATTCAGATTGAGACTCACGGTCAACCTCCAAAAATGATGTTCGATAGCAGCCCGGTGGCTGTGTCTCTTGCATCGGTTCGAACACGGCGTCCGAAGTCAGGAAGTCCAAAACCGAAATACCGGTTGTACCACCAAAACTTGTTCGGGTTCGCCATCTGCGTTGGGTTTCTCTTTTCCGCTTGCGCTTCCAATCGACTTTTAACTTCCGGCCTGCCTGCTGCCATCCGCCCAACGGTCTTTGATTGCCTGGAGCCGCTTCGTTGCCACCGAAGTGTCAACACCACCGCTCCAGCCCAAAGATGCGCCCGTCGCCATTCAGGCGACGGGACTTGATTCCTTGCTTAAGCCGACAGCGTGGCGTGGTCGACGCGAACGCCGGCACCCATGGTCGACGAAATCGACACCTTGCGCAGGTAGATACCCTTGCTGGTGGCCGGCTTGGCCTTGTTCAGGGCTTCGATCAGCGCCACCAGGTTCGACTTCAGATCGGCGTCGGTGAACGACTTGCGGCCGATGGTGGCGTGGATGATACCGGCCTTGTCGGTACGGTATTGCACTTGACCGGCCTTGGCGTTCTTCACGGCCGTGGCGACGTCCGGGGTCACGGTGCCGACCTTCGGGTTCGGCATCAAACCACGGGGACCGAGCACTTGACCGAGGGTACCGACGATACGCATGGTGTCAGGCGAAGCGATCACGATGTCGAACGGCATGTCGCCGCCCTTGATGCGCTCGGCCAGATCTTCCATGCCGACGATGTCTGCGCCGGCGGCCTTGGCTTGTTCAGCCTTCTCGCCTTGCGCGAACACGGCGACGCGCACGGTCTTGCCGGTGCCGGCAGGCAGCACGACGGAACCGCGGACGACCTGGTCCGACTTCTTGGCATCGACGCCCAGTTGAACCGACACGTCGATCGATTCATTGAACTTGGCGGTAGCACATTCCTTGATCAACGCGATGGCGTTGTCGAAGGGATAGGATTTGGTGCGATCAACTTTGGCCTTGATCGCCTTGGCGCGCTTGGACAAACCAGCCATGTTAGACACCCTCCACCGTGATACCGATGGAACGCGCGGAACCGGCGATCGTGCGCACGGCTGCATCCATATCGGCGGCCGTCAAATTGGCCATTTTGGTCGTTGCGATTTCTTCCGCCTGCTTGCGCGTCAGCTTGCCCACCTTGTCGGTATGCGGCTTGGCCGAACCCTTGGTGATGCCGGCAGCCTTCTTGATCAGATAGGTTGCGGGCGGGGTGCGCATTTCGAACGTGAAGGACTTGTCGGCGAATGCGGTGATGACAACCGGAATCGGCATGCCGGGTTCTAGCCCTTGCGTCTTGGCATTGAAGGCCTTGCAGAATTCCATGATGTTCAGACCACGCTGACCGAGCGCGGGACCGATCGGCGGCGAGGGATTTGCCTTACCAGCCGGCACTTGCAGCTTGATAAAGCCTACGATTTTCTTTGCCATTATTGGCTCCTGATTATCAGTTGAGTAATAGCGCCTTCATCCTGCCTTGCGGCATCCGATGTCGGCTCCTCTTTGCCCGGTTTAGTTACTGCAACGTACCGGGCGAACGCTTTGAAAATCCTTGCTGAACCGTGGGCTCAGACTTTTTCGACCTGGCCGAACTCGAGTTCGACAGGAGTGGCGCGACCGAAGATGGTAACCGAGACGCGAACCTTCGACTTCTCGTAGTTGACTTCTTCGACGTTGCCGTTGAATTCGATGAAAGGGCCGTCCTTGATACGGACCAGCTCGCCCACTTCATACAGGACCTTGGGCCTGGGCTTCTCGATGCCGTCTTGCATCTGCTGCATGATCTTGTCGACTTCATGCGGCGGAATCGGCGTCGGCTTGTTCGACTTGCCGCCGATGAAACCGGTCACCTTGGCGGTATTCTTGACCAAGTGCCAGGTCTCGTCGGTCATTTCCATTTCAACCAGCACATAGCCGGGGAAGAAACGACGTTCGGTGACCGACTTCTGGCCATTCTTGACTTCCACCACTTCTTCGGTGGGCACCAGAATCTGACCGAACTTGTCTTGCATGCCGGCGCGCGTGACACGCTCGACCAAGGCACGCTGCACACTCTTTTCCATGCCGGAGTAGGCATGCACCACGTACCAGCGCTTGTTGTTGCTCGCGTCGGAATGGCTTACCGCTGCTGCGGCGTTTGCGGAATCCGCGCCGTCTTGTACATTCTCGCTCATGTTATTTCCAGCCCAGAATGAAGGACAACAGAACTTCCAGAATCTTGTCGGTGCCCCAGAGGAAGAGTGCCATGATCAGCACGAAACCGAACACCACCAGCGTCAGTTGCGTCGCTTCCTTGCGCGTCGGCCACACGACCTTCTTGGTTTCGCGCACGGAATCCTTGGCGAAAGCAACAAAATCGCGGCCCGGCGTGGAGGTCCATGCCATGCCGACGGCAACCAGCATGCCCAGCACCAGAATGCCGGCACGGGTCAGCGTGGACTGGTCGGCCAGCAGATAAAAGCCGACGATGCCCGCAACGACAGCGCAAATTGCGGTCACGACCTTGATCTTGTCGTTCGTCGTGCTGACGGTTTGCACAGGTTGATTTGCCATTACTTCTACTCTCAGGACCACAATTTTGGCCACCGAATCGGTGGCAGGGGCGGAGGGCCTCGAACCCCCAACCTACGGTTTTGGAGACCGTCACTCTGCCAATTGAGCTACGCCCCTACGCGTAAAACCGGAACCACAATGGCGATATGCCGACCGAAACCGGCGCATCACCGGGACACCTCAAAAATCTACTGCCGAGCTTATCAAATTCTCCAATCTCGATCCTGTGATGCTCACCGTACAGTCGTACGGTTGCGCTTCTCGGCTCGACCTTGTGCCGCTCGCTACGATTTCTAGAGGCGCCCCTTTATCTTAGTCCATAATCTTGGCAACAACACCGGCGCCGACGGTACGGCCGCCTTCGCGGATGGCGAAGCGCAGGCCTTCTTCCATCGCGATCGGGTTGATCAACATCACGGTGATCGAGACGTTGTCGCCTGGCATGACCATTTCCTTGTCCTTCGGCAGTTCGATCGAGCCGGTGACGTCGGTGGTGCGGAAGTAGAACTGCGGACGGTAGTTGTTGAAGAACGGGGTGTGACGGCCGCCCTCATCCTTCGACAGAACATAGATTTCGCCGGTGAAGTGCTTGTGCGGCTTGATCGAGCCCGGCTTGGCCAGCACTTGACCGCGTTCGACGTCTTCACGCTTGGTGCCGCGCAGCAGCACGCCGACGTTGTCGCCTGCCTGACCTTGGTCGAGCAGCTTGCGGAACATTTCGACGCCGGTGCAGGTGGTCTTTTGGGTGTCTTTGATGCCGACGATTTCGAGTTCTTCGCCGACCTTGACGATGCCGCGTTCAACGCGACCCGTTACCACAGTACCACGGCCCGAGATCGAGAAGACGTCTTCGACCGGCAGCAGGAAGGTGCCGTCCACGGCGCGCTCAGGCGTCGGGATGTAGGTGTCGAGCGCTTCGGCCAGCTTCATGATGGCTTGTTCGCCCAGCGGGCCGGTGTCGCCTTCGAGTGCCATCTTGGCGGAGCCTTGGACGATGGGCAGGTCGTCGCCGGGGAATTCGTACTTGGTCAGGAGTTCGCGGACTTCCATTTCGACCAGTTCGAGCAGTTCGGCATCGTCAACCATGTCGCACTTGTTCAAGAAGACGATGATGTAGGGCACGCCGACCTGGCGGGCCAGGAGGATGTGTTCACGCGTTTGCGGCATGGGGCCGTCAGCGGCGGAGCAAACCAGGATGGCGCCGTCCATTTGGGCTGCGCCGGTGATCATGTTTTTGACGTAGTCGGCGTGGCCGGGGCAGTCAACGTGGGCGTAGTGGCGGTTGGCGGTTTCGTATTCGACGTGGGCGGTGTTGATGGTGATGCCGCGTGCCTTTTCTTCCGGCGCTGCGTCGATCTGGTCGTAGGCCTTGGCTTCGCCGCCAAACTTGCGCGACAACACGGTCGCGATTGCTGCCGTCAGCGTGGTCTTGCCATGGTCAACGTGACCGATCGTGCCGACATTCACGTGCGGCTTGGTCCGCTCAAACTTGCTCTTTGCCATCTTGAACTCCTAACTATTTGATGAGAATGTCGGGATCAAACCCGTCGGGCACAAACCCGAATGACGCCACTACAAACTACACAATCAATGAAACTGGTGCCCTTTACGTGGATTGAACACGTGGCCTCTCCCTTACCAAGGGAGTGCTCTACCACTGAGCTAAAAGGGCATATTCACCGCCCGAACCATACTTCCGGCCCGCCCGGCTACTGATAAGCTTTCGTACTTCGCATTGCTTGCAATTTGGAGCGGGTGAAGGGAATCGAACCCTCGTCATAAGCTTGGAAGGCTTCAGCTCTACCATTGAGCTACACCCGCGCTGCCCTAGGACCCTCAGTAAAATCCTTGTGCTTCAACCTCGTCCAACTGCATTTCCCTGCCTTCCTCACACTTCGGCTGGTGGAGGGGGCTGGATTCGAACCAGCGTACTCGTAAGAGGGCAGATTTACAGTCTGCTGCCATTAACCACTCGGCCACCCCTCCGCAGGGAACCCCAAACTATAGATTAGTCGACCCTACTTGTCAACCCCAACTTGGGTTCGGGACACAGAAATTTTTGCCAACAGCCAAAAATATTTCCAGAAAATTTCCGGAATTTTTCCAGAATTTTCCAAGAAAACACGCAAAAATAACGCCGTATCAACAACAAAGCGGGCCCGAGGCCCGCTTTGGAAAGTGCTAATCTACCAAGATCTTACCACATGATCACGCGCTGATCCGGCGCCAGGTACATGGCATCGCCTTCCTTGACGCCAAAGGCATCGTAGAAGCCGGGCTGGTTGCGCACCGTGCCGTCGGCGCGGAATTGCGGCGGCGAGTGCGGATCGGTCTTGATGCGCACGATGGCGGCGTTTTCGCGCACCTTGCCGCGCCAGACCTGGCCGAAGCCGAGGTAGAAGCGTTGTGCGCCGGTCAGGCCGTCGATCACCGGGGCTTCCTTCCCGCCCAGGGACAGCTTGTAGGCCTTGTAGGCAATGGCCAGGCCGGAGTTGTCGGCGATGTTTTCGCCCAGGGTCAGTTCGCCGTTGACGTTGTAGCCCGGCACCGGCGCGTAGGCGCTGTATTGCTTGACCAGGGCCTTGGTCTTGGCTTCGAAATGCTCGTGGTCTTCCTTGGTCCACCAGTCGCGCAGGTTGCCGGCGCCATCGTACTGCGCGCCCTGGTCGTCGAAACCGTGGCTGATTTCGTGGCCGATCACGGCGCCGATGGCGCCATAGTTGACCGCGTCGTCGGCGTTGATGTTGAAGAACGGCGGTTGCAGGATCGCGGCCGGGAAGACGATTTCATTCATCTCCGGGTTGTAGTAAGCGTTCACTGTCTGCGGCGTCATGCCCCATTCGGTGCGGTCGATCGGCGTGCCGAGCTTGTTGATGTTGCGCAAGTATTCGAACTCAGTGGCACGGGCCACGTTGCCGATCAAGTCATCCTTCTTGATTTGCAGGGCCGAATAATCGCGCCACTTGGAGGGGTAGCCGATCTTGGTCATGAAGGTGGCCAGCTTGGCTTGCGCTTCCTTCTTGGTGGCCGGCGTCATCCAGTCCAGCGTGTCGATGCTTTGGTGGTAGGCCTCGAGCAGATTGGCCACCAGCTTTTCCATGCGCGCCTTGCTTTCCGGCGGGAAATACTTGGCTACATAGAGCTTGCCCAGACCTTCGCCGATCGAGCCTTCTTCGAGATTGACGGCGCGCTTCCAGCGCGGCTGCTGCTCGGGAATGCCGTTCAGCGCGGTGCCGTAGAAGGCGAAATTCTCATCCGAGAATGCCTTGGGCAGGTAAGGCGCGGCCGAGGACAGCACGTGCCAGTGGAAGTAATCCTTCCAGGCTGCCATCGGCGTGCTCTTGACCAGCTTGGAGAAGCCGGTCAGGTAGCTGGGCTGGCTGACGATGACGTAGCTCAGCTTGCCGTCGAGGCCGGCGTCGGTCAGGTAGGGCTTCCAGTCGTAGCCGGGTGTGAGGCCGGCCAGCTTGTCGAGTTCTTCCTTGTTGTAGGTCTTGAGCGGATCGCGGTTTTGCACCTTGGTCCATTGCAGTTCGGCAATCTTGGTTTCCAGCGCGATGATGGACTTGGCCTTGGTCTTGGCCGCAGCCGGCTTGTCGCCCGCCAGGGTCAGCATCTTGACGATGTGCTCTTCATACTTGGCCAAGGCTTCCTTCATCTTGGCGTCGTCTTTTTTCAGGTAGTAGTCGCGGTCGGGCAAGCCCAGGCCGCTTTGGCCGAAGTCGACCACGTATTTGGTCGAATCCTTGTTGTCCTGGTGCACGCCGAGGTCATACGGCGCGGTGATGCCGACGCGGTTGAAGTGGGCGATCAAGGCCGGGAGCTGCTTCTTGTCTTTCAATGCGGCAACGCGGTCGAACTCGCCCTTCAGCGGCGTCAGGCCGAGTTGCTCGAGGTGGGCTTCATCCATGAAGCTGTCATACAGATCGCCGATCTGTTGCGCTTCGGAACCGGGCGTCTTGCTGCCATCCTTCGATGCGGCTTCGACGATGGTGCGCAACTGGTTCAAGGAATTGTCGCGCAGCACGTAGAACGAACCCCAGGCGCTCTTGTCGGCCGGGATTTCGGTGTTCTTCATCCACACGCCGTTGACGTGCATATAGAAGTCGTCCTGGATGCGCACAGCATTGTCCTGGAATTGCTGCTCGATGCCGGAGTTCAGGGGCGCGGCCGTGTCGGCGGCCCAGGCGCTGCCGGCAAACAGCACGGCGACGGCGCTAAGTATGTAGCGATTCACGTAGGATGTCCTCATGTTATTGGTTTGCGGCTCATGGCCGGGGGGTTGCGTCTCTTGCCCGAAGGGTCCTCCTGGCAGCGCAATATTATGAACCGATTCCGTGGGCTGCGGCAGGCCATGAGACGAAACGGGGATTCGCGTGCATGAACCGGCAGCCGGCGTGCATGGGCGGTTTGGCCCAAAGGAAAGCCGGCATTCAGGCGAGGCTCAGGCGCGCAGGCGCGCCGCGACGTGGGATGGGGCGATGCCGTATTTGCGCAACACGGTTTGGTAGAGGTCGGACAAGGGCACCAGACGCGCATTGCCCGGATCGAGCTGACGGCAGCTTTCGATATACCAGCGCGCCTGTTCCGCCATATGATTGTCCCAGCCCTGGTTTTCCATGCATTTGAGCAAGGACAGGGCGGCATTGAATACGACTTGCGGGTTTTCCGGGAATTTGCGTGCCGCTTCGGTCATCAGGTCGACCGCGCCGCGATAGTCGCCTTGCTTGGCCTTGTCCGCACCTGATGTGACCATGTTCATCACCTGGCGCCGGCTTTCCTTGGCCATCGATTCGGCCAGGTCCTTGCGCCCGGCACGTTCGAACACCTTCATCGCGCGCGTCATGCCGGTGCCGTCGGCGGTGTTGTTCATGACTTCGAGCATCATTTCCGAAGCCTGGGCCTCCAGCTTGTTTTCCAGGCAGGTTTTGGCCATATCGAGCTTGATGCCGTTGGACAACGTCGCCCCGTGGCGGCTGGCGGCAACGGCGGCCGACAATTGCTCCAGTGCATTTTCCGTGTCGCCGTTCTGCTCCAGGATCAGGGCATTGGAATAGGCGCGGCAGGCTTCGGACTTGCGGTTGCCGCCCAGCGTCTTTTCCAGGTCGCGCACCACGGCAGCGGCTTGCTGTACGTCGCCGCGATGGACCAGGGTCTTGACCAGCTTGACGTGGTCTTCCGGGTCGCGGAATTCGGAGTAGCGCGCCTTGGAGACGACTTTCTGGAACGCGCTTTCGGCCAGGGCGACGTCGCCGGTTTCCAGCGCCACCTCGCCCAGTTCGCGCAGGCGCCGCACCACGTGCGGCGAAATCGCCACGGCGCTTTCCAGCACGCCCTGGGCCTGCGGGAAGGCGCCCTTGGCCACATGGGTCTTGGCCAGCCAGTCGTAGGCGTCGAGAAAACTGCGGTTTTCCGACACCAGCGACTGCAGCAGGCGCTGCGCCTCTTCAAAGCGGTTTTGCATGAACAGGGTCTTGGCCAGGCCCAGCCGCGCCCAGGCCACGGCCTTGGCCTCGAACAGCTGGCGGTAGAGTACTTCGGCCTCGGCCGGCTGGCCCAGCACCACGTGCAGCTCGGCGCGCAGGCGCATGAAATCGAAGGCAAAGCGCGGATTGGCCAGTTCGCTTTGCACGCAGGCTTCGATGGCCTCGGCCAGGCTGCCCTCGTCCATCAATCGATAGATCGGCATGAACAGGATGCGGCGTTCGATTGCGCGCTTGATGCGGTCTTGCAGCGCGTCGGCGGTGAAGGGTTTGAGCAGATAATCGGTCGGCGCCAGTTCGGCGGCGCTGACGACTTTTTCATAGCTGCGTTCGGCCGTGACCATGAAAAAGACGGTCCACAGCGGGATGATCTTGTTTTGCCGCAGGTCTTCGAGCAATTGCTGGCCGTCCTGCCCTTCGCCCAGGTCATACTCGCACAGGATGACGTCGAAGGGCCGGGTCTTGAGCGTGCGCAGGGCGGTGCCGGCGGAGACGGCATGGTCGATCTTGCTGATGCCGCACAGATTGAGCATGTTGTGCATGCTGCCGCGCATGCCCGAGTGCGGTTCGACGATCAGCGCGGTGATGGCGCTCAGTTCATCCTTCATGGTTCTGCCGGCTATCCTGTAATAGTTATGTAACGTCGGATTCCGAGTGCAGCTTTATAGTACTGCACATCGCAGAGGCAAAAAAACTTTCAGGACACGGTGTTGTGCCAAAGCTCGACATGCGGTTCCTGCACCACAACCTGATTGCGCCCGCCGCGCTTGGCGAGATACATGGCGGTGTCGGTGCGGGAAAACAGGTCGAGCACCGATTCGCCGCCGTTATATTGGGTCAGGCCGATGGAAACCGTCACCGGCGCCTTCAATTGATCGCTCCAGGCGTGCTGTTCGACCTTTTCGCGGATGCGCTCGACCGTGTTGAAGGCGGCGGTAAGCGGCGTATGCGGCAAGATCAGCAGGAATTCCTCGCCGCCATAGCGGCCGAACACGTCGAACTGGCGGATGTTATGGCGCGCCACGGTGGCGAAAGCGCGCAGCACTTCGTCGCCGGCCAGGTGCCCGACTTCGTCGTTGACGCGCTTGAAGTGATCGAGGTCGATCACCGCCAGGCACAAAGGCGTGCCGTTGACGTCGGCCAGCCGCTTCTGCTCCTCCAATGCCGCCACCATGAAGCGCCGGTTGTAGCAGCCCAGGAGCGGGTCGCGGCGCGCCTTTTCTTCGATGTTCTTGATTTTGAGCCCGGCCTTGTGCAAGGCGCTATGCAACTGGCGCACGCGGCCGGCCAGCAGCACGAAGCCGGGCAGGGTCATGCCGAGCAGGAACAGGCTCAGCAATTCGGGGCGCAGCAATTCGGGGTCGTGGCGCTCCAGGTGGTGCATGCCGATCACGGCGGCGAAACCGGCCAGCGTACCGGCGCACAAGAGCAGCATGGCGCGCCGGCTCATGTAGTACATGCCGTAGGCGATGGCCAGGAAGACGAATGCGGTGAACACGGGCCGGCTGTCGGGCGCGCAATAGACATCGATCAGCATCACGGCCAGGGCAGTGACGGCGATGGGCCCGGTCAGGCGCTTTTCGGCCTGGCGTTTGCTCGTGCTTTTGGCATAGGCCGCAAAGAACACCAGGCTCGCCACCAGCAGAAAGACGAAGGTGGACACCAGCACGGCGCGGCTGACCGCGCCGACCAGGTAAAACATGAAGAGCGCAAACAGATAGAGGCCGGAGAACCCGCAGCCGATCAGCAGGCGGCGCCGCAGACGGCCTTGCCTGAATTCCTTGAGGGGACGCGCGGCGTCGGTGGCACGCGAAGCGGGCGCTGTCTCATCCTGCCGCACCGTTTCGGGGAACACCTGATCCGTGGGCAACGTATCGCTGAACCCGGCCAACTCCGCTGTCGAATCGGGGATGGCATCGGTGGTCGTTGGGATATCTGGTTTACCCGCGCGTTGCATAAAATATATTGAAACCTACGCTATCCTGATCCTGCTTATCAAGGTGGGGGTTGTTGCGAAATCGGTGCGGCCGGGCGCAACGGCCAATTCTAATAAAACAGCAAGGAGTTGCCGCAACCCCTATTCGCCACAACCCCCAGAGGAGCCAGATCGCGTGGATTTCTCCGTGGATCTCTCATATGCAAGTCGATCAGTCCATGCTTGCGTTCTTGACTGAACATCCCTCGCTTTGATCACGACAGGCTCGTACGGTTTGCTGCGTCATGCATGCAGCAGACTATTCATTGTGCGCGAACCCGGGCGAAACGACAAGTGACGCGGCGAAGCCGAAGCTTCCTCATGAATCTTCCCTACAAGCGATGGCTGCGGTCGGCGCGGGCGAAAACCTCGGGCATGGTCACGCCCTTGCCGATCACGAGCACCTTGAACAGCTCGCCCATCTCGGCTGGTGAAGTGAGCCGCCCGATGGCATTGGTCTGGCGCAGATAGGTCGCTTGTTCTTCGGGTGACGTGCGCAGCAGGATCTCGCCCAGCCCGGCGGCGAGCAGGAAACCAGCCTGGCTGGTGTAGCCAAGCAGTTCGGCTCCGCCTTCGACGGCCGCCGTTGCCATGGCGGTAAAGTCAACGTGTGCCGTGATGTCTTGCAGGCCGGGCAGATAGAGCGGATCGGGATGGGCGTGATGGCGGTAGTGGCACATCAGCGTGCCCTGGTGGCGTTGCGCCAGATAGTATTCCGCTGCCGGAAACCCATAGTCGATCAGGATGGCGCAGGCCTTGCCGCCGGCTGCGAGCATCGCGCCCAACCCATGCATGAAGGCTTGCGCGTGCGGATGCACTTCGGTGAGATAGCCTTCGATCAAGTGTTCGGCCTCGGGAATCTGCTGCACCAGCTCCGCCAGGCAGGGGCGGTCTTCATAGACGAAGCGCCCGGCATCGACGCGCAGGCCGCGTTCGGCCCAGCCGTGGGCTGTCTTGACCACGAGCGTAGCGGGCATGGCATCGAGCACTTCATTGCCGACGACCACGCCGGAAAACGCTTCAGGCAAGTGATCGAGCCATTGCACCTGGGGAAAATCGCGCAGCAATTCCTGCTGGCGGCCGCGCAACTCGCCCGAGAGTTCGACAATGCCGTACGACTCCAGCGCAACACCGAGCGATTTCAATTCCGTCAAGATGTCGAAGGCGAGGCGACCCGTGCCGGCGCCGAACTCCATCAGGCGCGGCGCCGTTTGCGCCATCAAGCTTGCCGCCAGATTGGCCAAAGTTTTGCCGAAAAGCGGCGTAATCTCGGGCGCGGTTGTAAAATCACCGTCTTTGCCGAGTTTTGCCGCGCCGCCGCTGTAGTAACCGAGTCCGGGGGCATACAGGGCAAGCTCCATATACCGGGCAAACGATATCCAGCCGCCAGACCGGCGTACCTCGTCGGCGATGACTTGTTGCAGGGATGATGAGGCCGCGAGCGCTTCGGGACCCGGTTCAGGAAGTTGCAATTGCATAATCTGCCATCATACTGTTATTGATACTGTTGTTATAGAGGTCATTTCCCATCATGGGCATCACCAAAATCGCACTCGTCACAGGCGGCGCCAAACGCATCGGCCGGCATATTGTGCTGGCGCTCGCTGCACGCGGCTGGGACGTGGTTGTGCATTATGGCCAATCCGAGGCCGATGCGCTTCGCCTGGTGCAGGAAATTATCGCCTCAGGCCGGCGCGCCGCCGCCGTGCAATGCGACCTGGCCGATGACGCCGCGGTCAAGACGCTCCTGGCGCGCGCAACCGCGCTGCTGGGGCCGGTGTCTTGCATCGTCAACAATGCCTCGAAGTTCGAGCAGGATAGCGCAGCGGACTTTTCGCGCGCCGCGCTTGATGCGCACATGCATCCCAACCTGGTGGCGCCGCTGTTGCTGGCGCAGGCGCTCCACGGCGCCACGGCAGACGGCGAGCAGGCGGTGGTGATCAATTTGCTGGACCAGAAGCTGTTCAACCCGAACCCCGATTTTTTGTCTTACACGCTGTCGAAGTCTGCGCTTGCCGCTGCCACGACCATGCTGGCGCAGGCGTTTGCACCCAGGCTGCGCGTGGTGGGCGTGGCGCCCGGCATCACCATGCTCTCGGGCGACCAGAGCGGCGCCGGCTTTGCAAACGCGCATACCAAGACGCCGCTGGGCCGCTCCAGCACGCCTGAGGACATTGCCGCCGCCGTGTGCTACCTGGCCGAGGCGCGCGCCGTGACCGGCACGACCTTGCTGGTCGACGGCGGCCAGCACTTGATTCCCACCGAACGCGATGTGATGTTCATCGCGCAATAACTCCTTTTCAACACCATGCTCACTTCCCTTTCCCACCCGGCCCTGGCCAATTGCCGCCGCATGTTCCTCAAGAACTACGAGGTGCAGATCAATATCGGCGTGCACGAATTCGAGAAGAAGGGCGAGCAGCGCGTGTTGATCAACGTCGACCTGTTCGTGCCGCTCGAATCGTCGACGCCCAAGGGCGACCACTTGCATGAAGTCATCGACTACGATTTCATGCGCGACACCATTGCCAAGCGCATGGCGCAAGGCCACATCCATTTGCAGGAAACGCTGTGCGACGACGTGGCGCGCGCCATGCTGGCCCATCCCAAGGTGCGGGCGGTGCGTGTTTCGACCGCCAAGCCCGACGTTTATCCCGATTGCGATTGCGTCGGCGTTGAAGTGATCCATATCAAGGAAGCATGATGAGTAGCGCCGTAGAAAACGAAACCGCGGCCGAGGCCGCTGCGCTGTCGTTCAAGCAGACGGAGAAGATCGCCTACGAGAACAACAAGCTGCACAAGCGCTTGTGCCGCCAGGTGGGCCAGGCCATCGGCGACTTCAACATGATCGAGGACGGCGATCGTGTCATGGTTTGCCTCTCGGGCGGCAAGGATAGCTATGGCTTGCTCGACATCCTCTTGACGCTGAAGGAACGCGCGCCGATCCACTTCGACATCGTGGCCGTCAACCTGGACCAGAAGCAGCCCAATTTCCCGGCCCACGTGCTGCCGGAATACCTGACGAAGCTCGGCGTGGCTTTCCACATCGAAAACCAGGACACCTACAGCATCGTCAAGCGCGTGATCCCGGAAGGCAAGACGACGTGTTCGCTGTGTTCGCGCCTGCGCCGCGGCATTCTCTATCGCGTGGCCGACGAATTGGGCGCGACCAAGATCGCGCTGGGCCACCACCGCGACGATATCCTGGAAACCTTTTTCCTCAACATGTTCTTCGGCGGCAAATTGAAGAGCATGCCGCCCAAGCTGCAGTCCGACGACGGACGCCACATCGTGATCCGCCCGCTGGCCTATGTGAAGGAAAAGGACATGGAGCGCTATGCCGAGGTGAAGGGCTTTCCCATCATCCCGTGCGACTTGTGCGGCAGCCAGGAAAACCTGCAGCGCAAGCAGATCAAGGGCATGCTGCGCGAGTGGGACAAGAAGACGCCGGGCCGGGTGGACAACGTGTTTGCCGCGCTTGCCACCGTTGCGCCTTCGCACCTGCTCGACCGCACGCTGTTTGACTTTGCCAATTTGCAGATCAGCGACACGCCGGTTGAAGGCGGGGACATTGCGTTTGATGAAGAGCCGTGCTCGACGGGGGAAACCGTATCGAGCGTGATTCCCTTGCGCTCGCTCGACTAATCCTTCATCTCGGAGCCGCGCTAGCGCAGCAATTGCAGCAACGGCCCGACGTCTGCTTCGTAGTGGCGCCAGCGTTCGACTGAGGACTTGCTGATCTTTTGCCGCACCTGCCAGTTGCTGAAGGTGGTCACGGGGCGGGCGTTTTCATGGAAGCGCAGACAGGCGTCGTTCCAGGGCAGACCGAGGAAATCGATCATCTTGCGGCTCCAGCCTTCGTGGTCTTGCACCAGGCCCTCGTAGGGCACTTCCAGCATCGCGCCGGGCGGCAGGACGGCGCGCCAGTGGGCCATCAGGCTTTCATAACTCTTGTAGTGGTGCGCCAGGTCTTGCAGATCGTTGGCGTAGGCGTGGGTGACGTTGAAGCGCTGGAAGTAGATCGACAGGCAGGTGTCGAGCGGATTGCGCCGCACGTGGAGGAAGCGTGCGTTGGGGAAGGCGGCATGGATGACGCCGAGGTGGCGGTAGTTGGCCGGCATTTTGTCCACCACGCGCTGCGCGTTGGCGGATGCGTCATCGAGCACGGCGAGGTAGGCTTGCGCTATTTCGGCGATGGCGGCATCGCCCGGTTCGCCGTCCTGCAAGGCGCGTTCGATGCCGGCGGCCTGCCAGAACGATAATTCGCCGGCGCCATGCACCGCCGGATGCGAAGCCAGGATTTGCTCGGTCAGCGAGGTGCCCGAACGCGGCATGCCGACGATGAACACCGGGCGGTTTGAGGTGCTTGCGCCGGGGCGGCGGCGCTGCAGCCAGGCGGTGTTGCAGGTCCGCACGATGTGGTCGACGGCCTGGCTTTCCTGCTCCGGGCGATAGGGTGCACGCGCGGCCTGGTCGAGTTCGTTGGCGCGCCGGTAGTGCGGGAACGCCGCTGTGTAGTCGCCCACGTCGTCGCAGTATTTGCCCAGGGCGTAACGCAAGCCGGCCTCTTCGCGCGGCGGCAGTCCTTGCGAAGCCAGTGCCTGCGCCGAGGCGAACCAGTTGGCGTCGGCCGGTGTCATCTTGCGCAAATAGGGGATGCCGCTCCAGGCGTCGGTTTGCTTGGGGTCTTGCGCAATGGCGTCGCGCAAGGCCTGTTCGGCCAGATCGAACGCACCGCGGTCGGCGTGGAATTCGCTGGCCAAAACCAGGGCGCCGGTCATCCCGGGGTTGGCCTTCTGCGCGGCGCGGCAACTGGCTTCGGCTTCGTCCATGCGGCCCAGGAGGCGCAATACGCGCGCTTGATTGAAATAACCTTCTGCATAGCCGGGACGCATCGCCAATGTCCGGCGAAAGCCGGCCAGGGCGGCTTCGAATTGCCCCATTTCCTGCAGCAGCACGGCCTGGTTGCACTGGGCTTCGACGTAGCCCGGCTTCAGTTCGAGGGCGCGGCGGTAGGACGCCAGGGCTGCATCCGGGCGCAGCAGGTCGCGCAGGGCCTTGCCGAGGTTGTTGTGCGCCTCGGCATAGTTGGGCGCGAGCGCCAGCGCGCGATGGTAACAGTCCACGGCTTCGGCGAAGCGCCACTTGCCTTGCAGGGCATTGCCGAGATTGTTCCAGGCCAGGCTGTGCGCGGGCTTGATCTTGACGGCACGGCTGAGGCTGGCTATCGCATCGTCGGTTCGCCCCAGGTCGAGGAGGGTGATGCCTTGATTGCAGTGCGCGTCGGCCAGCCCGGGGTTCAGGCGCAGGGCGCGCTTGACGCTTTGCAGGGCCGCATCAAGCTGGCCTGCTTCGCGCAGCGCGCCGCCGAGGTTGCTGTGCGCTTCGGCATCGCCCGAGAGGATCACGGCGGCCTGGCGCAGGGCGTGCAGGGCATCCTTGCCCTGGATTTGCAGCGCCGCGCCCAGGGCTTTCCAGAGGAAGCCCGATTGCGGATGCCGGCCGAGCTGCGCACGCGCCTGCTGTTCGACCTGGGCATAGTCGCCCGCCTGGAACAGGGCAACCAGTTCCCGCGTGTCGAGCTTCCCGGCAGGCGCCGGCTTGCGCGCACCGGTGCCGGGCCTGGACTGACGAACCAGTTGGCTTTCCACGCGAAACTCCTCGATAGATTTTCGGAGTCTCAGTGTGGGCGATTTCTGCTGCCGCCTATCCGTGGAATTGACGGGTTTTCCTGCCCGATTGCTTCGCTTAGCCGGGTGGCGATGTGAGAATTACGGGCAGGCAACAGCGATTTGGCGATGCTTCGCTGCTACATTTCGCTGCTACATTTCGCGGCGATGGATTGGGGCCGCTTCAGGCGGGTAGCAGGCGGGCAGCAAGCTGGCCACAAGCGGCCCGCCCTGTGCATGCATCAGGGATTGGGGTAGTGCTTTTCGAGCACGCGATTGGCGTGGGACACGACTTCGTGATCCGGGCTGCTGGCGGCAGCTTCCTGGAACAGGGGACGGTATTGCGCCTGGCCCGAGCTGCCCAGCGCCTTGACCATCCAGGCCACGGCGTCGGCGTCGTCACCGCTGTGTTTGTTGTGGAAGTTGGCCTTGATCTCAAGCGCCATGGCGTCGAGCACGACCTGGTCCTTGATATCGAAGTAGACGCGCTTGGCGGCCAGGCGCTTCAACACGAGGTCGTTCGAATGCAGCATGTTCAGGAGGCGGTTGTCGTCGTCGCTGTATTGCGGATTGAACGTGGAGCGGTCGGAGATGATGGGGTTCCAGCGCGCGTAGTAAGGCAGGTCGGTGGTCGCGGTGCGGCCGTAGCGCGAGTAGCGCGAGTCGGCCACCACCTTTTGCAGGGTGGGCATGTATTTGGCCTGGCCGGAAAAACTCAATGCACGGATTTCATGATCGATCTCGTTGCGCTCGGCAGCCGAATCGGAAGCCAGTTCGGTGAGCAGATGCTGCTCGATCAGGTCGAACACGCGCGCATCGGAAATGCCCTTCCAGGCCAGGTCGTCCATGGCCTTGATGCGCACGTCTTTCGGGCCGCCGACGGCTTCGACATAGTGCGCCACATCTTCTTCGGTGGTGGCGGCGCCTGCCAGTTGCGATGCCAATGCCGTCAATACCAGTGCCAGGAGTTTTTTCATATTAGTTTTCGCAATCTACTTGAGTAATGGAATCGAAAACCGTAGTGTAAGGTGAAATTTGCGTTCCACCAAGCGACCCCGGAGTTCGGGACAATGCTTAGGAAAGTCTTGCCTTGGCTTGACCCGGCCGAGGTTTCGGCTCCGGGCAAGCTGCAGTTCAGGGAGCGATGCGGTTTATTTTTTTGATGTATCGCAAGACCGTTGGCGATCTGCCGGCGAACGCACCGCCGTTTGATTCAGATCAAACAGGCGGTCCGGCCGCGCGGCAGCTTCAAGACAGATTCGGCGCCAGCCAGCGTTCCACGTCTTCCTTGGGCACATGGCGCCGTTTTGCCATGTCGGCCGCCTGGTCGTCGCCGATCTTGCCGACGTTGAAGTATTTCGATTCCGGGTGGGCGAAGTAAAAGCCCGATACCGAGGCGCCCGGCGCCATGGCGAAGGATTCGGTCAGGTGCATGCCGATCTCTTCGCATTGCAACTGCTTGAACACGTCGGCCTTGACGGTGTGCTCGGGGCAGGCCGGATATCCCGGTGCCGGGCGGATGCCGCTGTAGCCTTCCTTGATCAATTCCTCGTTGCTCAAGTGTTCATCGGCAGCGTAGCCCCAGAGATCCTTGCGCACGCGCTCGTGCAGGTGTTCGGCGAAGGCTTCGGCGAGGCGGTCGGCCAGGGATTTGAGCATGATGGACGAGTAATCGTCGTGCGCGTCTTCGAAGCGCTTCTCGTATTTTTCGATGCCGATGCCGGCGGTGACGGCGAACATGCCGATGTAGTCGGCCACGCCGGAAGCTTTGGGCGCGATGAAGTCGGCGAGGCATTGGTTGGGCCGCGCGCTGCCTTCGATCACGGGCTTTTCGGTTTGCTGGCGCACGCCGTAATAGGTGAAGGCGACTTCCTTGCGCGACTCGTCGGTGTAGATTTCGATGTCGTCGTCGTTGACTGTGTTGGCGGGCAATAGCGCGATCACGCCGTTGGCGGTGAGCCAGCGGCCTTCGATGACTTTCTTCAAGAGCGCGCGGCCTTCTTCGTAGACCTTGCTGGCCGATTCGCCGACCACTTCGTCTTTCAGGATGGCCGGGAACGGGCCGGCCAGATCCCAGGTCTGGAAGAACGGGCCCCAGTCGATGTAGTTGGCGAGCGTGCCGAGATCAACGTTCTTGAACACGCGGCGGCCGATGAATTTGGGACGAACCACCTTGTCGAATGCCAGCTTGGCCTTGTTGGCGCGCGCGGCGGCCAGGCTCAGCATGGGCACGGCCTTCTTGTTGGCGTGCAGCACGCGCAGGCGTTCGTAGTCGGCAGCGACTTCGGCGACGTAGGGTTCGCGCTGCTCGGGCGTCAGGAGCGATTGCGCCACCGACACCGAGCGCGAGGCGTCGGGCACGTAGACCACCGGGCCTTCATAGTTTTGCGCGATCTTCACCGCCGTGTGCGCGCGGCTGGTGGTGGCGCCGCCGATCAGGAGCGGAATTTTCAGCATGCGGAAATGCGGGTCGCGCTGCATTTCCTTGGCGACGTGGGCCATTTCTTCCAGCGAGGGCGTGATCAGGCCGGAGAGGCCGATGATGTCGGCATTCTCGGCCTTGGCGCGGGCCAGGATTTCCGAGCACGGCACCATCACGCCCATGTTGACGACTTCGAAGTTATTGCATTGCAAGACCACCGAGACGATGTTCTTGCCGATGTCGTGCACGTCGCCCTTCACCGTCGCAATGACGATCTTGCCCTTGGGCTTGGCGACGATGCCTGTGCGAGCTTCGTCCTGCTTCTTTTCTTCTTCGATGAAGGGGATCAGGTGGGCCACGGCCTGCTTCATGACGCGGGCGGACTTCACCACCTGCGGCAGGAACATCTTGCCCTGGCCGAACAGGTCGCCGACGATGTTCATGCCGTCCATCAGCGGGCCTTCGATGACGTGGATCGGGCGGCCGCCACCGTCCATGACCTTCTTGCGCGCCTCTTCGGTGTCTTCCACGATCCATTGCGTGATGCCCTGCACCAGCGCATGCGCCAGGCGTTTTTCCACCGGGGCGCCGCGCCACTCCAGGTTTTGCTCTTCCTTCTTGCCGCCGGCCTTCAGGGTGCCGGCGAATTCGATCATGCGCTCGGTGGCGTCATCGCGGCGGTTCAGCACCACGTCTTCGACGCGCTCGCGCAGTTCTTCCGACAATTCGCTGTAGACGCCGACCATGCCGGCATTGACGATGCCCATGGTCATGCCGGCCTGGATGGCGTGATACAGGAACACGGTGTGGATCGCTTCGCGCGCCGGGTCGTTGCCGCGGAAGGAAAAGCTCACGTTCGAGACGCCGCCGCTGATCTTGGCGTGCGGCAGGTTTTCGCGGATCCAGCGCGTCGCGTTGATGAAATCGACCGCGTAGTTGTTGTGCTCTTCGATGCCTGTGGCGATGGCGAAGATGTTGGGGTCGAAGATGATGTCTTCGGGCGGGAAGCCGATTTCTTCGACCAGGAGCTGGTAGGCGCGACCGCAGATTTCAGTCTTGCGCGCGAAAGTATCGGCCTGGCCGGTCTCGTCAAACGCCATGACGATGACGGCGGCGCCGTAGCGCCGGCACAGCGTGGCCTGGCGCAGGAATTCTTCCTCGCCTTCCTTCATCGAGATCGAGTTGACGATGGCCTTGCCCTGCACGCATTTCAGGCCGGCCTCAATCACGCTCCATTTGGAGGAGTCGATCATCAGCGGCACGCGCGCGATGTCGGGCTCGGAGGCGATCAGGTTCAGGAAGCGCGTCATGGCCGCGACCGAATCGAGCATGGCTTCGTCCATGTTGATATCGATCACCTGGGCGCCGTTTTCCACCTGTTGACGCGCCACGCTCAAGGCTTCGTCGTATTGCTCGTTCAGGATCAGGCGCGCAAAGGCCTTGGAGCCGGTGACGTTGGTGCGCTCGCCCACGTTCACGAACAGCGAACTCTCGTCGATGGTGAAGGGCTCCAGGCCGGACAGGCGCATGGCGGTCGGTATTTCCGGCACCTGGCGCGGGGATATCGTCTTGACGGTCTCGGCAATGGCGCGGATGTGGTCGGGCGTGGTGCCGCAGCAACCGCCGGCGATGTTGACGAAGCCGCTTTCGGCGAATTCCTTCAACAGCGAGGAGGTGACGTCGGGCGTTTCATCGAAGCCGGTTTCCGACATCGGGTTGGGCAGGCCGGCGTTGGGATAGATGCAGACGAAGGTGTCGGCAATCGACGACAGCTCTTCGGCATAGGGGCGCATCAGGGCGGCGCCCAGGGCGCAGTTCAGGCCGACTGTCAGCGGCCTGGCGTGGCGCACCGAGTTCCAGAACGCCGGCACGGTCTGGCCCGAGAGGATGCGGCCTGAGGCGTCGGTCACGGTGCCCGAGATCATGATGGGCAGGCGGCGGCCGATTTCTTCGAAATAGGTGTCGATGGCGAACAGCGCGGCCTTGCAGTTCAGGGTGTCGAAGATGGTTTCGACCAGCAGCACGTCGGCGCCGCCTTCAATCAAGCCGCGCGTCTGTTCCAGGTAGGCAGTCACCAATTGATCGAACGTGACGTTGCGCGCTGCCGGATCGTTCACGTCGGGCGAGATCGAGGCGGTCTTGGGCGTGGGGCCGAGTGCGCCAGCGACGAAGCGTGGTTGGTCGGGCGTGCTGTATTTGTCGCAAGCCTTCTTCGCCAGACGCGCGGCGGCCACGTTCATTTCATAGGCCAGGTGGCCCATGTGGTAGTCGTCTTGCGCGATCGTGGTAGCGCCGAAGGTGTTGGTTTCGATCAGGTCGGCCCCGGCGGCCAGGTATTGCTCGTGGATTTCGCTGATGATGTGCGGCTGGGTCAGCGTCAGCAATTCGTTGTTGCCCTTGGCGAACAGCTCCTTGCCCGGTACTGAAAAGTCGGCAAAGCGCTCGCCGCGATAATCGGCCTCGGTCAATTTATAGCGCTGGATCATGGTGCCCATGGCGCCGTCCAGTACCAGGATGCGGCGGGACAGGATCTCGCGCAGGGTGGTTTCGGTCGGGGAAGGCGGCAAGGCGGTCATGACATTCTTTCGCTGAAATAAAAAACCCGGCAACGCACTAAAGACGGGGCCGGGTTCCTTGGTCCGCTTTAGCTGAATTTGTCAGGGTACACCCAGGTTGTAACCTGGATTGGGACCCATCGCGCCCGCAAGCTGGGGTTTGACTTGTTCAAAATCAAATCGGCGCAGGGAAAATTATAATGGAATCAAAAGAAGCGCCGCAAATTTATTAACTTTCTTGCATTTTGATAAACACGCAGATAGTCTTGCTCTTCTCTGGCAGGTTGCAAGGCGGGCTCGATCGGTACGTTCTCCTCATCGCATCACAATCAAGGGGTCGAAAGTGAGTACAGCAGCGCCGCTGCAACAAGCCGAAGCGGCATCTTCGCAGCAGCAGCAGATGTCCCGCTCCCCCGAACACATTTCCCAACTCGCAGACGACGGCAAGGAGTTTGCCGATGCCGGTCCGCAGGCCATTGCCCAGAGACGGCTGCAGGCGATTGCCGACAACAGCCCACGGGCCAGGCAACTGCAAGCCCTGCAACTGATGGCGCAGGCCGGCACCCAAGCCATGCAGCTCAAGGCGGCTTACGCCATGATGAATATGCCCGACCGAGCGCCCGCGAGCGAAACGCCCGCCCGGCCGGGGCAGACGAAGCATTTGCGGCATGAAGCGCGGCAAAGTCCGCCGGTGCAACTGCGCCCGGAAACCGTCCAACTGGCGATCAGTGAAAATCTCGCGGCCGGAACGCGGATCATGGTGGCCAATCCGGCTGCCCGCGACGCGGGGGACATTGGTACGGTCATTGGGCCGTCGACAGTGAAACCCTACTGCATGAGAGTGAGGTTCGACAACGAGCCGGACACGATCTACCGCGTGTACTTCCACGAAATCGTCGTTGTTTCGACGCCCGAGCAGCAGGACGGCAATGAAGACCAGCTCCTCAATGCGATGATTCTGGGGGCAATAGCAGCGGCCGAAGCAATCCCCGAGCAACTCGGCGCCGTCATGGAAACCGACAAAACGCCGGAAAACGACGGCGAGCTGGCCGTGCCGCCCGAACAACAATTGGCCAGGTGCAGGGCCGCCTGCGCCAATCTGTCTGCGGAAGAAACGGCGACCTACCTTTATACGACTTATTTCTTCGGGCCTTTGAACCGATATCTCCGCGACCGCGTCGCTCCGGCGCCCGAGATACTGGAGCTGATATCGGTAACGCATGCCCTTCTGATGCGGGCATTCGCGGGAACCGCAGGCGAGAAGCTCGTGCCGAGATTCAGAATGGAATTAAAGGCCGAATGGATCGGCGCCAAAGGTGTGGGAGACGAACTATCGTTTCCGGCATTCACCAGCACACATCCCGATCTGGAGAGTGTCAACGGCATGTGGCCGGACATCCAAAGCGGCGCGTTTGGGGAAATCGGGAAGCTGGCTTTGCTGGTTTTTGAAGGCAAGTCCAAAGAGTTGAATCCCCAGCAGAAATATTTCCCCAATGAAAATGAAATGATCCTGCCGCCGGGAATGAAGGCGACAATCAGCCAGAAATACGATATCGACTGGGACGAATACAATGACGATGGCGAATTTGTCAAAAAATGGGTGATTACCGTGTATCACCTGACGATGACTGAGGCGCCTGATGAGTTCATACCGCCGCTGCAATTCAACGAGGGCGGTTATGTCGTCATTTCCGATGACTGAGAGGACGAAAAAAAGCCCGCTTGGTAGCGGGCTTAAGTCCATATCTCTTTGAAGACATGGAGGAGACAGCTGAACTATATGTTTCCAACGATCATCTGACCACTTTCTTTTGGTCATACCCCATATTCACACGGTGAATATCACGGCGCGAGATATAAGGAAATCGAGGCGCCAGCAAGGATTGCGGGGATTTGCGAGAATCATGTTCCCCCACTTTGCAAAGGTAGAGCCATGCCTCTAGTCACCGTCACGCTGCGTCCGGGCAAGCCCAGGGAATTCAAACACGCCATCCTCGGCGCCGTCCATCAGGCGCTGGTCAACTCGGGTGTGCCGCAAACCGACCGGTTCCACCGCATCCTGGAACTCGATGCCGACCATTTCCGCTTTGATCCCGAATATCCCGACCTCGCCAGCCCGCGCACGGATGAGTTTGTCTTGATCGAGATCCTGTTGTCGGTCGGCCGCAGCGTCAAGGTGAAGAAAAAGATCCTGGGCGACTTGATGGAAGGCTTGCAAAAGGATCCGGGCCTGCATCCGGAAAACGTGATGGTGCATTTTAAGGAAACCGCCTGGGAAAACTGGTCGTTTGGCGGCGGGCGCCTGTTGCACACCTGAACTTCAGGCGAAACGCCTTCCTTCAAGAGGGAAGCCCTTGAGGAACTCGACGGCAGGCAGGCGCTTGCCGCCCGGTTTTTGCAGTTCGTCCACGCGCAGCACGCCGCTGCCGCAGGCAATCAGGACGCCGCCGCGTTCGTCGGCCGCCAGCACCGTGCCGGGCGCGGCGCTGGTCTCGTTGGCGGCGACGCCCGCGCGCCAGAGCTTGACGATGACATCCTCGACATTGCCGTGCGCACCGGGAAAGGGGTTGAAGGCGCAGATCTTGCGCGCCAGTTCGGCGGCGGGCAGGGAAAAATCGAGCGCCGCTTCTTCCTTCATGATCTTGGCGGCGTAAGTCACGCCGGCTTCGGGTTGCGGTGTGGCGGGCAGGTCGCCCTGCTCCAGCTGGTTCAGGGCTTGCACGATCAGCTGGCCGCCCATGATGGCGAGCTTGTCGTGCAGGCTGGCGGTGGTGTCGTCGCATTCGATGGGCAGGCGCTCGATCAAGAGCATGGGGCCGGTGTCGAGCCCTTCTTCCATCTGCATGATGGTGACGCCGGTTTCAGGGTCGCCCGCTTCGATGGCGCGGTGGATCGGCGCGGCGCCGCGCCAGCGCGGCAACAGCGAAGCGTGGATGTTGATGCAGCCGCGCGGCGCGATGTCGAGCACCGAACGCGGCAAGATCAGGCCGTAGGCGGCCACGACCATGACATCGTGCGGAGTTGCCTGAAGTAAATTATGTACTTCATGTGCTACGTCGGGGTATTTGCCGTCGAGCCGCAACGACTGCGGCTGCGCCACCGGAATGCCGTGCTTGACCGCATATTGCTTGACCGCCGAGGCCTGCAATTGCATGCCGCGCCCGGCCGGGCGGTCGGGTTGGGTCAGCACCAGGGGAATCTCGAAGCCGGCTTCATGCAGCGCCTGCAAGGCGGTGGCGGCGAACTCTGGCGTGCCGGCGAAGACGACCTTCATATCGGGCGTTGCCTCACCGCGCTGCCGCAGATTTGTCGCGCTTGGACTTTTCCTTCTGCATGTCGCGCTCTTCCTTGATCAGCTTGGTCTTGATGCGGTTGCGCTTCAAGGGCGAGAGGTATTCCACGAAGACCTTGCCTTTGAGGTGATCCATCTCGTGCTGGATACAGACGGCGAGCAGGCCGTCGGCTTCGAGTTCGAAGGGCTCGCCTTCGACATCGAATGCCTTGACCTTGACGCGCGACGGGCGCTCGACGCCGTCGTAGATGCCGGGCACCGAGAGGCAGCCTTCTTCATAGACTTGCCGGTCTTCGCTGGCCCAGACGATCTCGGGGTTGATGAAGACGCGCAAGTCGCTGCGCGTGTCGGAAGTGTCGATCACGACGATTTGCTCGTGCACGTCGACCTGGGATGCGGCCAAGCCGATGCCGGGGGCTTCGTACATGGTTTCGGCCATATCTTCGGTCAAGCGCTTCAAACGGCCATCGAAAACCGTGACGGGCTTGGCAACCTTATGCAGGCGCGGGTCGGGGTAACGCAGAATTGTTAGTAGTGACATACGGCTTTTGCGCAACAATACTTCCGGGAAAGAGCTTGGTTTCTCTTGCTAATTCAAGGATTTATGTGCAGAATTTGATTCAATTTGACAAGAGTTGTCACGCACGCCATTATGCAAGGACAACATTTTGTGGCGGAAATGCGTTAAAAGGGCCGGCGCGCTTGGACTGACTTACTTCAAGCCCATTCAAGCACTTGAGCCACACTCATCGGACATAACATGAAAAAGTTTAGCACAGCTGCCATCGTACTCGCTCTTGCCGCCGCTTTTTTGCCGCTGTCTGCTCAGGCGTCGGCGGCTGACGAGGCGCGCGTCGACCCGAATTCGGTGCAATGCACCTTCCGCAAGGATGCGCCGGATCAACACGTGGTGGTGCGCGGCGATACGCTGTGGGGTATTTCGGGCCAGTTTCTCGAGCATCCGTGGTGCTGGCCGCAGGTGTGGGGTTTGAACCAGGACCAGATCAAGAATCCGCACTGGATCTATCCGGGCCAGATCGTTTATTTCGACCGTGCCGCGGGGCGCTTGCGCCTTGGCACACCGGTGGGTGATGCGGGCGACGGCACGGCGTCGGACCAGGCGGTGCAACGCCATATCCGCACCCAGGGACTCGGCACCCAGGCGATCCCGAGCATTCCGGCCAATGTGATCGAACCGTATCTGTCGAAGCCGCTGATCGTCACCGAAAACCAAATGAACACGTCGCCGCACGTCGTCGCGATGGAAGAAGGGCACGTCAACGCCGGCAAGGGCGACAAGGCCTATGTGCGCGGCGACTTGAATGGCGAGACGCTGTTCCAGGTTTATCGCCCCAGCCATCCCTTGAAGGACCCGGCAACCAAGAAGATCATCGCCTACGAGGCCGTCTATGTCGGCACGGTGCGCATCACGCGCCCGTCCAAGAGCGACGACGTGGCCAGCGTGGCGGAGATCACCGAGGCGAAGGAAGAAATGGGCGCAGGGGACCGCCTGCTGCCGGTGCCGATCACCCCTTTCATCAATTATGTACCGCATTCGCCGTCGGGCCCGATGCTCTCGCGCATCGTGTCGATCTATGAAGGCGTCAACGATGCCGGACAAAACCAGATCGTCTCGATCAACGTCGGCAAACAAAACGGCGTGGACGTCGGCACGGTGCTGCAGCTATACCGCTTCGGCCCGATGATCGTCGACAGCACCGACAAGAAGAAGTCGATCAAGCTGCCCGACGAGCAATACGGTACGCTGTTCGTGTTCCGCGTGTTCGACAATATTTCCTATGCCTTGATCATGGAAGTGCGCAACACGGTTGAAGTCGGCGACGTCGCCAAAACACCGGAGTAAGCTTGACGGCATATGACGGGCCGGCCGCCTGGGTCCGGCTCGCCGGGACTCCCGGCGTCGGGCGGGAGACGGCGCGCAAGCTGCTCGGCGCGTTCGGTCTTCCCGAAAACATCTTTTCCGCTTCGCGATCGGCCTTGTGCGAGGTGGTTTCCGAGCGTATCGCAGCCAGCCTTGCGGGTGCAGTCTCTGCCGAGCTGCACGGCCTGATCGAACGCACGCTCGAATGGCAGGCTGCACCGGGCAATCGCATGGTCACGCTGGCCGACGCGGATTATCCGCCGCTGCTGCTCAATATTCCCGATCCGCCGCTGCTGTTTTATGCCAAGGGCAATTGCGCGCTCCTCTCCGAGTTGTCGGTGGCGATTGTGGGAAGCCGCAATGCGACGGCGCAGGGCGTGCAAAACGCCGAGAAATTCGCTGCATCGCTTTCCTCGGCGGGCTTGCATACGGTTTCGGGCCTGGCCCTGGGAATCGATGGCGCGGCCCATCGCGGCAGCCTGCAAACGCGCACAAGCGGGCAAGGCGGCGGATCATCATTCGGCTCAACCGTTGCCGTGATCGGCACCGGCATCGATATCGTCTATCCGGCACGCCACCGGGAGCTGGCGCATGCCATTGCCGCGCATGGCTGCATTGTGAGCGAATATGCGCTCGGCACGCCGGCCATCGCAGCCAATTTCCCGCGCCGCAACCGCATCATCAGCGGTCTGGCGCGCGGCACGCTGGTGGTGGAGGCGGCGGTGCACTCCGGTTCGCTCATCACGGCCAGGACCGCCATCGAGCAGGGGCGCGAGGTGTTCGCCATCCCCGGCTCGATCCATTCACCGCTGGCCAAGGGTTGCCACCAGTTGATACGGCAGGGGGCGAAGCTGGTCGAGTCGGCGCAGGACATTCTGGAAGAGCTGACGCCTTTTCTTTCGCACGCCCCTGTTGCCGCAGCGCCGGAGGCTGCGGTGCAGACCGAACATCCGCTTCTGGCTGCCATGGGCTACGACCCGGTCGATGCCGATACGCTGGCCGCACGCTGCGGCTTGGACCTTGCGGCGCTCAATGCCCGCCTGCTCGATCTGGAACTGGACGGGTTGATTGAGGTGTTGCCGGGAAATACATACCGGCGCCTGCAATAGCGCCTGTGCGCTGGTTGGATTGCCAACTATTACCGTATCGCGCGACTTTTGCCGAAATCTGCGTCTATAATGGGGCGCAGGGGGGCATTGGGCGGTTTGCCCGTGCTCACTTCACAACCCGAACCTGCTTCAAAATGAGCAGATGGCCGTGCACCGCGATGCGGGCGTACGGTTGCAGGAAAACCGGTGCGCAGCGACCGTGTTCATTTTGAAGCAGGTTCACAGGCGTAAAGAGAGAGCCATGTTCGATGTCCTAGTGTATCTCTACGAGACGTATTATCGACCCGACGCCTGCCCCGAACCCGAAGCCCTCGTCAAAAAGCTGGCGGCGGTCGGATTCGAAGACGAGGAAATTTCCAAGGCGCTGGGCTGGTTGACCGACCTCGCCGAGACCACCAACGAGTTCTCCGACCGCTATCCGCAGCAGGCGTCGTTTTCGTTCGGCACGCGCATCTATGTCGAGCGCGAAATGTCGCAGCTCGGCACCGAGGCGGTTGGCTTCATTCAGTTCCTGGAATCGGCTCAGGTGATCAATGCGATACAACGCGAGATCGTGATCGAGCGCGCGCTGGCGGCGGTCGAGTCGCCGATGCAGCTCGACACGCTCAAGGTGATCGTGCTGATCGTGCTGTGGAGCCAGGGCAAGGAGCCCGACAGTCTGATGTTTGACGAATTGTTCGTCGACGAGGACGAAGACGCCGAGCCACGGCTGTTGCATTGACGTCACACATTGGTGTTGGGCCATGCCTCTTTCGAGGCGTGGTGTTGTTTTGTCGTGCATCTTTTGCAAGACTTTGACATCGCCGCAACAGCTCCTATATATAGGCAGAAGCCTTCCCCTTGCGAATTCCAGCGCAACGCGCTTATCATTGGCCCCTAAATTGCCAAGCAAATTGCCTGTTTGACAGGATGGTTGGCGGCAACACTGTTACTTTTGCTGTTATTTTCGCTGTTATTTTCGCTGTTATTTTATTTATCGGCCCGTACCATTTTGCCTCGGCCAAAAGCCCGGGCTTGCATCTTTCAGGATCACCGTTATGACCAAAACCCTCATCATCGCCGAGAAGCCATCGGTCGCGAATGATATCGCGAAGACGCTCGGCGGCTTTACCAAGCACGATGAGTACTTTGAATCGGAGCAATACGTCCTTTCGTCGGCAGTCGGCCACTTGCTGGAAATCGCCGTGCCCGAGGAATACGACGTCAAACGCGGCAAATGGTCGTTTGCCCACCTGCCGATGATTCCGCCGCACTTTGCGCTGAACCCGATTGCCAAGACCGAGTCGCGCCTGAAGGTGTTGAACAAGCTGATCAAGCGCAAGGACGTGACAGGCTTGATCAACGCCTGCGACGCCGGGCGCGAAGGGGAGCTGATTTTCCGCCTGATTGCGCAATACGCCAAGGCCAAGCAGCCGGTGCAGCGCCTGTGGTTGCAGTCGATGACGCCGGGCGCGATCCGCGACGCCTTCGGCCACCTGCGCGACGACAAGGACATGCTGCCGCTGGCCGACGCGGCGCGCTGCCGCAGCGAAGCGGACTGGCTGATCGGCATCAACGGCACGCGCGCCATGACGGCCTTCAATTCCAAGGAAGGCGGCTTCTATCTGACCACGGTGGGCCGGGTGCAGACGCCGACGCTGTCGATCGTGGTCGAGCGCGAAGAGAAGATCAAGAAGTTCGTCCCGCGCGACTATTGGGAAGTGCGCGCCGAGTTCGTCTGCGCCGCCGGTATTTATGAAGGCCGCTGGCTCGACCAGAAATTCAAGAAGGACGAGACCGATCCCGAGAAACGCGCCGAGCGGCTGTGGAGCAAGGCTGCGGCCGAGTCGATCGTCGCGGCCTGCCGCAACAAGATGGGCACGGTCACGGAAGAATCGAAGCCGACCACCTCGATGTCGCCCGGCCTGTTCGACTTGACCAGCCTGCAGCGCGAAGCCAATGCGCGCTTCGGCTTTTCGGCCAAGAACACGCTCGGCCTGGCCCAGGCGCTGTATGAAAAGCACAAGGTGCTGACTTATCCGCGTACCGATTCGCGCCACCTGCCCGAAGATTACATGAACACGGTCAAGCAGACGCTTGAGACGATTTCGGAGAACCACAATTACCAGCCGTTCTCGGCGCAGATTCTGAACAAGAACTGGGTCAAGCCGAACAAGCGCATTTTCGACAATACCAAGATCAGCGATCACTTTGCGATCATTCCGACCACGCTGGCGCCGAAGAACCTGTCCGAGCCGGAACAAAAGCTGTACGACCTGGTGACGCGGCGTTTCCTGGCGATCTTTTTCCCGGCCGCCGAATTCCAGGTCACCACGCGCTATACCGAAGTCTCGGGCCATCAGTTCAAGACCGAGGGCAAGGTGATGACCAACCCCGGCTGGCTGGCGGTCTACGGCAAGGAAGTGGTCGACGAAAAGGATTCCGAGGACAAGGGCATGCTGGTGCCTGTCGCCAAGGACGAGAAGGTCAAGACCGACAAGGTGACGGCCAACGGCCTGGTCACGAAGCCGCCGGCGCGCTACACGGAAGCGACGCTGCTGTCGGCCATGGAAGGCGCGGGCAAGCTGGTCGATGACGAGGAATTGCGCGAGGCGATGGCCGGCAAGGGACTCGGCACGCCGGCCACGCGTGCGGCCATCATCGAAGGCTTGCTGAACGAAAAATACCTGCTGCGCGAAGGCCGTGAAATGATCCCGACGGCCAAGGCGTTCCAGCTCATGACGCTGTTGCGCGGCCTGGGCGTGTCCGAATTGACCGCGCCTGAATTGACCGGCGAATGGGAATACAAGCTCTCGCAGATGGAGCGCGGCAAGATCAGCCGTGAAGAGTTCATGCGCGAGATCGCGCAGATGACGCAGATCATCGTCAAGCGCGCCAAGGAATACGACAACGACACCATTCCGGGCGATTATGCGACGTTGAAGACGCCGTGCCCGAATTGCGGCAGCGTGGTGAAGGAAAACTATCGCCGCTTTGCCTGCACCAAGTGCGAATTCTCGATGACGAAGACGCCGGCCGGGCGTCAGTTCGAGATTGCGGAAGTCGAGGAACTGCTGAGCAATCGCACCATCGGCCCGCTGCAGGGGTTCCGTTCCAAGATGGGCCGGCCGTTTGCTGCGATCCTCAAGATTTCGCGCGACGAAGAGATCAAGAACTTCAAGCTTGAATTCGATTTCGGCCAGAACGATGGTGAGGGTGAAGACGGCGAAGGCGTCGACTTCACCGGCCAGACGCCATTGGGCGCCTGCCCGAAATGCGGCGGCGGGGTCTATGAGATGGGCTTGGCCTATGTGTGCGAAAACATGGTTGCCAAACCCAAGACCTGCGACTTCCGCAGCGGCCGCATCATCTTGCAGCAAGAGATTTTGCCGGAACAGATGTCCAAGTTGCTCAACGACGGCAAGACCGATCTGCTGCCCGGCTTCGTCTCGCAGCGCACGCGCCGCCCGTTCAAGGCCTTCCTGGTCAAGGGCAAGGATGGCAAGGTGAGCTTCGAGTTCGAGGAGCGCAAGGCCAAGGCGCCGGCGAAGGGCAAGGCGGCCAAGGACGAGCAGGAAGAGGACGCGCCCAAGGGCAAGAAGCCTGTCAAGGTTGCTGAAGCAGAAGCGGCGCCGGTGAAGAAGGTGGCGGCGAAGAAGCCGGCTGCCAAGACGGCGGCGAAAGCGCCGGCCAAGAAGGCGCCGGCAAAAAAGGCTGCCTGATTGCCGTAGCGCTCGGATCGGTAGGTTGTGCCGGGCGTCGCACGCTGAGCGCAACGAAGCCCAACATCCGTCGGTCGCGTTATCACTTTCGTTGAAATCGGAGCCGTAGGATTGTTGGGCTTCGCTGCGCTCAGCGCCAACCTACAAAATCATTGGTCGGCGACCGGCTCATAACGCCGTTCGCCGGTCGATGCCTGGTAGTACACCTGCACCAGCTTTCCGCTTTCGGGGTCGATGAAGCGCTCGTCGGTTGCGACCCAGCCCTCGCCTTCGCGCCTGGTAGTGGCGAGATAGCGCCAGCGCTCGAAGATGGTGGCGACGAACAGCACCGCGCCCCAGATCAGGACCGGCCACAGGACATGTGCCCCGTTGACGCAGGGCCAGAGGCCGATCAGCATCAGCACGACCGATAACGCCAGGACGAAGGCGCGCAGCATCTATTCCACCTTGTCGGCCACGACTGCCGTGCCGTAGGCGACGATCTCGCTCATGGTCTGGCCGATTTCGGAAGAGTCGAAGCGCATCATGACCACGGCATTGGCGCCCATGCGTTGAGCGTTCCTGACCATGCGGTCGACCGCGTGGCGCCGCGCTTCCTCCAGCAATTGCGTGTATTCGGTGATCTCGCCGCCGAAGATCGAGCGCAAGCCCGCCATAAAGTTGCCGGCCAGCCCGCGGCTGCGCACGACGACGCCGAATACCTGTCCCTTGACTTCCCTGACGCGATGGCCAGTCAGGTTTTCCGTTGTGACGACGATCATGTTTTCACCCTGTTGATATGTCATGGCGAGCGCTGTGCCCGCTTCCTCAATCTAGTCGCTGCAGTGCAATAGCGGTACGGTAATCGCCGGTAATTTTCACCAATGACAACTGCGGGTGCCGGTGTGATGATGGCCGTGCAAAATGACTAACCCCCTCTTCACATATTGGGCTATGATTAAGTTGCAAAAGTAACAAACGATCGTTTAACAACAGTTCGATTTCACTATAAGGGGATCCCTATGAACGACATCGTTGGAACCGCTCCCAGCAAAGACGATTGCACCATGGCGATGCTGGCCCATTTGCTTGGCATATTCTTCGGCTTCATCCCTTCGCTGGTTATCTGGCTGATCAAGAAGGACGAGTCTGCCTTCGTCGCCCAGGAAGCGAAGGAAGCGCTCAATTTCCAGATTACCTTGATCATCGGCTATGCCATCGCCGGGGCGCTCCTCATCATCTTGATCGGGGCTTTCCTGTTCCCGCTGATTTATGTCGTGAACATCGTGTTTTGCATCATCGCGGCCGTGGCCAGTTCCAAGGGCCAAGCTTACCGTTATCCGTTTGCACTGCGCCTGGTCAGCTGAAGCGCTGCGTAAATGGCTTCACACACCAGCCTGGAGAATTCGGGCTGGTGTGGTTGTTCACGGCAGGAGATTGTCGAACCTGACCAGCGCCCAGGCGTCGGTGCTGTAATTGCTGGTGACGTAAAGACTGGCGTCGAACGCCAGCACCACGATCGCACCGTATTCCTCGGGTGCGCTGCTGTTGGGTAGCACGACCGGCGTATTCGCCCCGGTGCCGCCGACCAGGGTCGTGACCTTGCCCTGGGGCGTGATCATGCGTGCCAATCCGGAGTCGGTGAGGTAGACATTGCCGCTGCCATCCACGCTCAGCATCGAGGGGTAGGCGAAGTTGGCGCCGCTGCCCGTTCCATCGACCACACCGCTTACGCCGACGGCGCCGGCCAGGGTCGTGACGCTGCCATCCGGTGTGATTTTCAGGATCACCTTGTTGACGGTATCCACAGCATAGACATTGCCGGCGGCATCGACGGCGATGCCGTTCGCGCCGCCATTGCATACGGTAATGAATCCCTCTTCGCCACCGACCAGAAATTGACCGGTCTCGATGCCGAGGCCGGAAGCCAACGTGCTCATGGCGCCGGAAGGCGTCACCTTGCGCACGATGCCGCTGCATGCCACGGTAACGTAGAGATTGCCCGCGCCATCGACAGCGAACTGCCGTGGAAACGCGGAGCTGCTGTTGTCGTTGTTGGCATTGGACGTCGGAGCATAGACGACGCTGGTCTGCCAGGGAGTGCTGACGGTGCCTGACGGCGTTACTTCGACGATGTTGCCGTTCGACTCCACATAGACGTTGCCGGCGGCATCGACGGCCAATCCGCCGGGTGCTCCCAGGTTATATTGCACAGTGGCGGCGGCCGTGTTTCCGATATAGATCGAGGCCGTGCCAGCCGGTGTAATCTTGGTGACCTGCTGCAGATTGACGTCGGCGAGGTAGATATTGCCCAAGGCATCAACACCGCCTGCGGAGGGCGTCGCTTCGACGTCGACGGGATTGCCGACAACGTCCAACTCGGTGGTGACGACGGGTGCCGGTGGCGCCGGCGGCGTCGACCCGGAGGTGCTCGTAGGCGTTGTGGCGGAACTGCCGGAAGACGTGGCGGCGCCACCGGAACCGCCGCCGCACCCGGCCAACGCGGCGCATAGCAGCAATAGCGACAAGCGGCTTGCCGTGAAATATTCTGCCTGGACTGTCATGAAGGCCTTCCTCAATTCTCAGATGAATAGGGATTTCTCAAATTGGGAGAAATCCTAACGGATCGGGTTGAGAAAGGATGTGCCGGGCATCACATAAATTGCAGAATTTGAAATATTTTTACAGGCATCATGCCGAGGGAGATTCGCCGGCACCGCCAAACGCGAGGCATCGGCATGGCATCAACGGGCCTTGGCGCGCAGCGCTTCCAGGGTCTTGGGCAAGCTGTCCTTGCCGAGCGAATCGACGATCCAGCCCAAGCCCATCGGCACGGGGCCGGGGTCGGAATAGACGTAATACTTGACCATGCTCTTGGTCTTGTCAGTTGCCAGCGGCTGCAAATCCCAATAGCCGCTGGTGTCGGCGATGGTTTCCTCCTGCTTCAATTCGGGCTGGGGCACAAGCTTCCAGGCCAGACGGCACAAGGCTGCTGTGTTTTTCGGCTCCATCCGCAAGCGGTATTTCTTGATCTTGCCCATGGGGAGTTTCAAGGTCATGTCGACCAATGCAAAGCTCTCTGTTGCCTGCACGACCCGCGCCTGTTCGGTGTTGGGCATGAAGCCGGGATAGGCGGCATAGTCATTGACGATGCCGCACAATTTCGGCACCGGCGCGGCGATGATGGTCTCGGCGAGATAGGCCTTGCCTGGCGCACCGGGCTTGCTGAGGTCGGTGACGTTGACCTGGGTTTCGGAAACCGCGTCGGCAAACGCGGCGCCGCAGAGCAGGATGGCGGATAGGGCGAACAGACGTATCGGCATGGCTAGCGTGATGAAGGTCGATTGGACAAATAAAACATGAGGCTCAGGCCGGCGATGCCGAACCAGTAGTCGGTGGGGAATATGCCGAGCCAGTGCTTGTGCCAGGCGACGCCGGCGGGATTGAATTTGTCGAGGCCATAGGCCGGGTTGCAGACGAACCAGAGGAAGTCTTCGCTGGTCCAGAACAGCATGAGGCAGGCGATCACGCGGCATTCGGCGCGCCACGACCAGGTGCCGGCGAACACCAGCGGGAAATGGAACAGCATGGCGACGAAGGGAAAGACCCAGGCGTGATAGCCGGTCATGGCGCGTCCGCCCCAGAAGATGTCGAGCAGCCAGTGATGCTCGATGCGCCAGGTGGGCAGATTGGCGGCCCAACCGCCGGCGCCTTCGATCTGGATTTCGACTTCGGCGAAGAAGAAGCCGAGCAGCATGGTGAAGGCGATCAGGCCCAGCAGGTGTTTCCAGCGCAGCGGTGTGTTCACGTCAGCCCCCCGAACATGGCATTGAGTACGGCATTGGCGGCATGCGGCCGACCCAATGCTTTGGCTTTTGCGCTCATTTGCGCCAGCCGATCGGGTTCGTTCAACAGCAGGCGCACGCGATATTCGAGCGTGACGGCGTCGTTGGCGCGCAGCGCCACGCCCTGCTCCAGCAGGAAGTCGGCGTTGCGCTCTTCCTGGCCCGGTATCGGCGAGTTGACGATCATCGGCAAACCCATGGCCAGGCATTCGGAGATGGTCAGGCCGCCGGGCTTGGTGACGACCAGATCGGCGCACGCCATCAGCCGTTCGACCTTGTCGGTATAGCCCTGGGCCAGCATGCGGCCGGGGTGGCGCGCCGCGATTTTCTGCAACGCGGCGAGCAAGTCGAGATTCTTGCCGGCCAGGACGACGAGCTGGAAATCGGGCGAGACGTCGAGCAATCGCGCGGCGACCGCATCGAGGCTGCCCAGGCCGGCACCGCCGCCCATCAACAGTAGCGTGGTGCGATCCGCGTCGAGGCCGAACTCGCGCGCGCAGGTTTGCCTGTCGTGCGCTTGCGCGAACACCGGCATGATGGGGATGCCGGTGACGTGCACCGTGTGCGCCGGCAAACCGAAGGCGCGCATGCGGTAGGCGATTTCTTCGTTGGCCGCGAAATAGCCCGCCATGTGGCTATGGACCCACATGCGGTGCAAGTCGAAATCGGTCACCTGCACCCACACGGGGCAATCGAGATTGCCCTTGCGCTTTTCGCGCGAGAGCAACTCGGCCGGCAGGAAGTGGGTACAGACGACGACGTCGGGTGCGAAATTGCGGATCTCTTTCAACAGCGCGCGCGTGGAAAGGTGTTCCACAGCGCGGCGGAATTTTTGCATCTTGCCGCCGGGTTCGGCGTCGTTGGTCAATTGATAGAGATAGCCCCACAGTGCGGGCTGGTGGTGGATCAGGCCGAGATAGAAATCGGTATAGAGCTTGCGAAAGCCGCCGGAGACGTAATTCATGACGTCGAGGTGCAGCACGGTGTGGCCGGTGGCGCAGGCGCGGATCGCCTCGGCGGCGCGCACGTGACCGGCGCCGACGGAGACACTCAGGAGCAGGATTTTCTGTGGCGGCATGGGATGGGAAAACTTCAGGACAGACCTCGGGGAAGCGGCTCGGGCAAAGCCGTGAGTGTAGCGGAATTCGGTGGCGCTTTTGTGAATGGCAAGGCGCGCCTGATGCATGGCGGCACGGCATGCCCGTGCGGAAAATGGCTTGCAAGTGGTACGTCGCGCGATAAGACCACATCGGATTCGGCGCAGAGTGGCTTGCTAGCGGCCGCTGTTGTCGCACAGTGTCATTCCCGCAACGGTTTTCCAGCTGTCTGCGAACGGCCTTGTGGTCTGGTTTGCCGCACTCAAGGTATGCAAGTGGTATGGCGACGAAAAGGCCGATAAGAAACCAGTTGACCTGTCAATCGGTGAGCGTAGGCTAGCTTCGATTTGTCGATTTGCGGCAAAGGATGGACGAGGACAAAAAAGTTTGACGAGCGGGTTGGAAAAAACACGGAGCGGGGAATTGAAATTTCCTGCCATCAATGACGAGGAGAGATGAGATGAAAAACAAGATCAATAGCACGGTAGTCGCCGGCCTGGTCGGCGGCATGTTGGCGGCCTGCGGCGGCGGTTCGCAGGATTCGCTCGATGCACAGCAGAAGGTGATGACGCGCAGCGTCAAGGCCACGCTGCCGGCCTGTAACGCGACATGGGTGTCGGCCACCGCCTACAGCGGCGGCGCCAAGGTCAGCTATAACAGCGTGAATTACACGGCCAACTGGTGGACCCAGGGCAACAACCCGTCGACCAATAATGGCGGTTCTGGCACGGGCGAGCCGTGGACTTCGAATGGCGCTTGCGGCAGCACGCCTACCCCGACACCGACACCGACACCGACGCCGACACCGACGCCCACCCCAACACCCACTCCGACGCCGACACCTACTCCGACACCGACGCCCACCCCGACGCCTACACCAACGCCTACTCCAACACCCACGCCAACGCCAACGCCCACACCTACCCCGACGCCAACACCCACGCCGTCGTGCTCGGCTTCGGCCTGGAGTTCAAGCGCGGTCTATACCGGCGGTCAGCAGGCGATCTATGACAATTACCTGTGGCAGGCTTCCTACTGGACGCAAAACAATACGCCGACGGCCGGCGGTTCCGGCCCGTGGAACCTGGTCGGCTATTGCGGCACCCTGCCGGGCAAGGCGTCTTCGGCACTGTTCGCGCCCTATGTCGATGTGACGATGAGTTACCCGCTCGCAGCCAATGCGGCGCAGGTCGGCTATCACTACACGCTGGCCTTCATCATCGACAGCGGCAGTTGCACGGCGTCGTGGGCCGGCACGATTCCGCTCTCGTCCAACCTGTACATGTCGGATATCGCGACCATCCGCTCGCAAGGCGGCGACGTGGTGGCATCGTTCGGCGGCGCGGCGGGCAGCGAACTGGCGACGACTTGCGGCAGCGCCAGCGCCTTGCAGGCGCAATACCAGAAGGTGATCACGCAGTACGGCTTAAAGCGCATCGACTTCGACGTCGAAGGCGGCGCCCTGGGCAACACTTCGGCAACGGCAATGCGCGACACGGCGATCGTGGCGCTGCAAAAGGCCAATCCGGGATTGCAGGTGTCGTTCACGCTACCGGCGCTGCCCAACGGGTTGACCTCGCAAGGCGTGAGCCTGTTGCAGGATGCGGTTTCCAAGGGCGTCAACATCACCAACGTCAACGTCATGGCGATGGACTACGGCACGGCCTATGACAACGGCGGGCAGATGGGCTTGGATGCGATGTATGCGGCCTGGTCGACCATGAACCAGCTCGAAGCGCTCTACCCCGGCCAGTCGCATGCCGCGATTGCCGCCAAGGTTGGCGTGACGCCGATGATAGGCCAGAACGACAACACTGCCGAAGTGTTCTCGCTGGCGCACGCGTCTTATCTGGTCTCGGCGGCCACGTCGAACGGCATCGGGTTCCTCGGCTTCTGGTCCGAGACGCGCGATACGCCTTGCCCAGCAGGCACACCGGCCACGCCGGCGCTGGGCAACTGCAACGGCAACGGGGCCGCGCAGTTCGCTTACGGTAACGCGTTCAAGTCGTTCTAAGCTTTAAAGAGCGGTCGAAAGGGAGGGTGGAGACACTCTCCCTTTTCTTTTGCGACTGCCGGCCGAGCCGCCGGTAGATCCTATGTATGAAGGCAGGTCGGTAAGAAACGCAAAAATTCCCTAAAGTGAAGTTCTCACACCAAACTTTAGGAGGAAGAAATGCGACCGACCTGCGAAGACGATTTTACGCCGGAAGAAGAGGTTCTGGCAGTGGCCTTGGAGCTGGCGAGCGGTTCCTGGAAGATAGCGTTTCAGGACGGCAAGCACGCCAAGCCGGCAGTATTGACGGTCTCGGCGGATCAACCGGC
>FTKD01002117.1_pt1 | contig 57032 bp, 49 predicted proteins | sample 1658191 | NCBI WGS metagenome assembly FTKD01 (sample SAMEA3914808, study PRJEB12502) | metagenome | biome: forest; material: soil | place: Canada | collected 2011-08-03 | depth 0.3 m
CTGCGCGCCGAGCTGCGCCGCCTTTTCCGCTGGCTGAAAGAAAAAGGCGTCACGGCGATCGTGACCGGCGAGCGTGGGGAGCGCACCCTGACGCGCTACGGGCTGGAAGAATATGTCGCCGACTGCGTGATCCTGCTTGATCTTCGCGTCGAGGAACAAATCGCCACCCGGCGCCTGCGCATCGTCAAGTATCGCGGCAGCGAACACGGCGCCAATGAATATCCATTCCTTATCGACAAGCAAGGCATCTCGATACTGCCGATCACGTCTTTGGGGCTTGACCATACGGTATCGAACGAGCGGATTTCCAGCGGCATTCCACGCCTCGATACCATGTTGAGCGGAGAAGGCTATTATCGCGGCAGCTCCATTCTTGTTTCAGGTACGGCCGGGTCGGGAAAGAGCAGCGTGTCGGCAAAATTCGTCGATGCCGCATGCGGCCGCGGCGAGCGCTGCCTGTACTTTGCTTTCGAGGAGTCACCGCAGCAAATCATGCGCAACATGCTCTCGATCGGCATTGACCTGGCTCCCTGGGTAGCGCAAGGTCTGCTCCGGTTCCACGCGTCGCGCCCCTCGGTGCATGGGCTGGAAATGCATCTGGTGACCATGCACAAGCTCATTCTCGAATACGAGCCGATGAATGTCATCGTCGATCCGATTTCGGCTTTGACTGTGGTCGGCTCGGACAAGGAAGCCAAATCGATGCTCACCCGCCTGATCGACTTCCTCAAGACCCGCAAAATTACGACCCTATTGACCGGAGTGACGCACCTCGGCGACAAATTGGAAGCAAGCAACGATGAAATTCCTTCGCTGATCGATACCTGGCTCAGCCTGCGCGACATAGAGCACCAAGGCGAACGCAATCGCGGCATGTACATATTGAAGTCGCGCGGCATGGCCCACTCGAACCAGATTCGCGAATTCATATTGAGCGACAAGGGCATCGACCTGTTCGACGTTTATCTCGGCCCGGACGGCGTATTGACCGGCGCCGCGCGCGTCGGCCAGGAAGCACTGGACAAGTCGAACATCGTCTCACGGCAACACGATATCCAGCGCAAGAAACGCGAATATGAACACAAGCGGCAAGCGCTGGAAGCCAATATCCTCGCGCTGCGCGAAGAGTTCGATACCGCCACTGAAATCATCGAAAGCCTTTCGGAAGAAGAGAAACAACGCGACGCCGTGATCATCCACGACCGGGCCGACATGGCCAAGCTGCGGCGCGCGGATCTTGCCGCCATCTAAGGAAGCATCATGCTTGAATTGATTGCAGGAACAGGAAAAATGCCCACACAAACGGGTGTCGCGGACAAAAAATGGATGTTGCGTCTCTATGTCGCCGGCCAAACGCTGAAGTCAATCGTGGCACGCGCCAATTTACATGCCATTTGCGAGCAGCATATGCCCGACAAGTACCATGTCGACGTGATCGACCTGCTGGAGAATCCCAGGCTGGCGAAGGACGATCAAATCATTGCCATACCGACCTTGGTACGCAACTCGCCGGTCCCCGTGAGAAAAATCATAGGGGACCTCTCCAACACGGAACGCGTCCTGATAGGCCTGGATATTCATCCTGCCGACGGGTGATGCGACAAGCCCATAACGGGACACCATGGGCTCAATGCGCAAATGGGCGGCAGGGGCTGCAATGCCCGGCGCCTGTTTTGAGCATTTGACCGAAGCGAAGTGCGATGAATCAGCTACCTGCCATCCGTCAATTTCCTACCGATTCTGCGAACGAAGTGGCTTGTTTACGTGTCCGTCTGCGTGAAGCGGAGGAAACGCTGGACGCGATACGCTACGGGCGGGTGGACGCCCTGGTGGTGTCCAAGAACGACGAGGACAAGGTGTTCACCTTGCGGGGCGCCGAGCACACCTACCGCATGATGGTCGAGGCAATGAACGAAGGGGTGATTACCCTGGCGGTCGATGGCACCATACTGTATTGCAACCGCTGTTTTTCCGACATGCTGGAATTGCCCCTGGTTGAAATCACAGGCAAGACTTTGCAGACGTTTGTCGTTCCAGCCAACATCGCCACAATCAACGGCATGCTGGATGGGACGGAGAGCAATAAAGCCGAGATCTGGTTGCTCGATGCCCATGGCGCAAAGCTTCCCGTTTTCCTGTCTCCCAAGATCTTGCGGATCAAGGACGAACCAACCGTCATCTACATGGTGGCGATGGATTTGACTTCTCACAAGCAATATGAAGCCAGGCTGGAATATCTGGCCAACTACGACGCCTTGACCGGGTTGGCGAACAGGAATCGCCTTCACGACCGCCTTAAGCAGGCAATCGTGTCGGCGGAACGTTACCGTCATCATGTCGCCGTCGCCTTTATCGACCTCGACCAGTTCAAATTCATCAACGACAGCCTGGGGCATCACATTGGCGACCAGGTGTTAAAAAGCGTCGCTGAGCGCCTGAATTCCTGCCTGCGGGAGAACGATACGGTAGCCCGCCACGGGGGGGACGAATTCGTGGTGGTAATCGACCATTCCGACGAAGCGGTCATTTCCCTGCTGATGCCGAGAATACTGGCCTGCATTGCCGAACCGATTGTGGTTGAGGACCACGAGCTGCAGGTTACTTGCAGCATCGGCTTCAGCCTTTATCCGATCGATGGGCTGGACGCCGACACGCTGTTAAAAAACGCCGATGCAGCGATGTATCGCGCCAAGGAACAGGGTCGCAACAACGTGCAGTTCTATACGGAAGAATTGAATCACAAAATAAGCAAAAGACTGGGTATGGAGTCCATGTTGCGGCATGCGCTGGAACGCGGCGAGTTCTTCCTGCACTACCAGCCGCAGGTCGACTTGCAAACCGGTTGCATCAGCGGCGTGGAAGCGTTGATTCGATGGAATCACGGAGCGGAAAGGATCATTGCACCGGCCGATTTTATTCCGCTGGCGGAAGAGCTTGGCCTGATCGTTCCGATAGGCGAATGGGTGCTTCGAACCGCCTGTAGGCAAATGAAAGCCTGGCAAGAAGCGGGTTTGCCGAATATCAGCGTCGCAGTCAATCTGTCGGCGCGGCAATTCAAGCAAAAGGACTTGGTGGAGATGATCGCAGAGGTACTGCGAGATGCCAGGTTGGACCCGCGCTATCTGGATATTGAGTTGACTGAAAGCATGGTGATGCACAACGTCGAGGCGGCGGTGATTACCCTCGGCAAGCTGAAGGACATGGGAATCAATCTGTCGATTGACGATTTCGGTACGGGATATTCCAGCCTGAATTACTTGAAGCGCTTTCCGATTGACGTTCTAAAAATCGATCAATCTTTCGTCAGGGACATCACCAGCGACGCCGCCGATGCCGCGATCGCACGCTCCATCATCGCGCTGGCGCATAGTCTGAAACTGAAGGTGATCGCGGAAGGCGTTGAAACTGCGGGACAACTGAATTATCTGGGCACACATCATTGCGATATCGTACAAGGCTACTATTATAGCCGGCCGATGTCGGCTGTCGCTTGCGGGCAGTTTCTCCTGCGCGGAAAAAGATTGACGCGGTCATTTGGCGGTCGACCGGTTTCCAGGCAATCATTGTTGATCGTCGATGATGACGCCAATATGGCATCTGCGCTGCGGCGTCTGTTTCGTCCGGATAATTATCAAATTCTAACCGCGAAGACGGCAACCGAAGGCTTCGAATTATTGGCGCGGCACGACGTTCACGTTGTCATTTGCGGTCATCGGATGGCAGGCACGAGCGGCACCGAATTTTTGAACAGGGTCAAGGATATCTACCCGAACACGGTCCGCGTCATGCTCTCCGGCTATACCGATCTGGAATCGATCATCGCAGCCATCAATCGCGGCGCAATCTATCGCTTTTTTACCAAGCCTTGGGATGACGACATATTGCGACATGATATTCGCGAAGCGTTCGAGCATCATTTGCTATTGTGCAACATGAAACCGAAAGATGAATCCGAATGTCGCATTCTGACAATCGATGCTTAGAGTTTGCCGAACCCGCAACATGCCCATCCGTGCCTGTTTTTCAACTAAAATTGGATGATCCAGGCAGAGAACCCACCCCCACAGCTCACGAGTGTTGAACCTGCATTATGGCAACCCCATCAAACGTTGCGAAAAATAGCCTGCCTGTGACGAGCCTTTTGACAATGTACGAGGTTGTAGTCGCGACACACGTGGCAATCTTGCGGGCAAAAACACCGGAGGAGCTTTATCGGTCGGTGTGCGAAACGATTGTCGAAAGCGGGCAATTCCTGCTATGTGCCATCGTCAGCCCGAATCCGATCACGTCGCGGATCAGCGTCGACGCGGCGGCAGGAAGCGCCGCCGGCGCACTACGCCAGGCCCACATGTTGACAGACGCGTCCCTGGCCGAGGAACGCGGCATTCTTGGCGAAGCATTTCGAACTTGTGAAGTAGCCGTCAGCAATGATTTCCTTGCGGATAGCCGGCTGGCGTCCTGGCATGTTGACGCAAGAAAGATGGGGGTGGCAGCCGGCGCGGCGATACCGCTGTCGGCTGACGAGACTCCAATAGGCGTGATCCTGCTTTATGCTCGCGCAAAGCACGTATTTGACGATGAGGTGATCGGCTTATTGCGACACATTGCTGAAAGTGTCGCCTCTGCGCTGGTTAATTTTGAACGTGAAATAGATCGCACATGCGCTGAGGACTCGTTACGGGCCAGCGAGGAGAAATACCGCACCGTTCTCGAGACCTTGCAGGAGGGGTACTACGAAGTCGATTTGAAGGGCCGGCCGATCCTCAACAACAGCGCCTATTTCCATATCTTCGGATATACCTCCAGCGACTTTGGAGAGTTCGACTACCGCAAGCACTACACACCTGAGATGTCAGCGGTGGTCTATGAAGCTTTTAATAAGGTTTACCGGAGCGGCGTATCCATTCCAAGTCTCTATTGGGAGTTCCAGCACAAGAACGGCAGTACCGTTCAGGTGGAGGGATCCGTTAACCTCATTCGGAATTCTAACGGTGAAGCCATCGGATTCCGGGGAATTTTTCGCGATGTGACGGCCAGGCTCAAGACCGAGGAGGCATTGCGCACCAGCGAAGCGCGGTTTCGCGCCCTCACGCATCTATCGTCCGATTGGTATTGGGAACAGGATGCTGATCTTCGATTCACATTGGTGGAAGGCCAGCACGACATAGACGATCCGATCCGGGAATTTGTCGTCGGCAAGCAATTGTGGGAATCGGGTTTCAATGTGGAAGCCGTCGACGGATGGGAACGACATCGCGAAATCGTCGCCGGCCGACTTGCCTTCCGTGACGTCGTCATCCATCGTGTGCTGCCCTCCGGCTCACCTATTTATCTCAGCATGTCTGGCGAACCCGTTTTTGACGGCCAAGGGAAATTCACCGGCTACCGCGGCATCTCTCGTGAAATCACGGAACAGAAAATTGCCCAAGAACGGATTCAGTACCTGGCGACGCACGACGGCCTGACCGGCTTGCCCAATCGCGTCATGTTCAGCCATCTGCTCAATCTTGGCATTCCATTGGCTGCGCGCAATCGTCGCAATTTCGCGGTATTGTTCATTGACCTGGACCGCTTTAAATTCGTCAACGATACGCTCGGCCACGACGCCGGAGACGGACTGTTGCAAGAAATCACGCGGCGGTTCAAGCACACCCTGCGTGCCAGCGACGTCATCGCCCGTCTTGGCGGAGACGAGTTTGTCGTGTTGATTCAGGAAATGACCGATGCGAATCAGGCGGCGACCGTCGCCCGCAAGTTATTGGTCGCAGCCATGGAACCGGTCACCCTGCTGGGGCAGGAATGCCGGGTTACCGCAAGCATCGGGATTGCCGTCTATCCTGATGACGGCGAAGACGAGCAGTCGCTGATGAAGAATGCCGACATCGCGATGTATCACGCCAAGGAAGAAGGCAAGAACAATTTCCAGTTCTTCTCCAAGGATATCAAATCGCATTCGCTGGAACGGATGGCCCTCGAAGCGAATTTGCGCCATGCCCTGGAACGCAAGGAGTTTTCCCTGCACTATCAGGCGAAGGTCGATCTCAAGAGCGGCAAGATCAACGGCGTCGAAGCTTTGCTTCGATGGCAGAATCCGGCCCTTGGTTCCGTTCCCCCGGTACAGTTCATTCCAGTTGCAGAGGATACCGGCATGATCGTCGCCATTGGTAAATGGGTGCTGGAAACCGCGTGCGCCCAGAATGTCGCCTGGCAGCGACAGGGCTTGCCGCCGGTTTGCATGGCCGTCAACCTGTCGGTTCGCCAGTTTGCCGACGAGCATTTGCTGGCCGACATTGCTTCTGCTCTGGAAAACAGCGGAATGGCATCCCATTTGCTCGAGCTCGAAATTACCGAGAGCATGGTGATCCATCATCCGGACAAGGCGATTCAGTTGCTGACAGCCATCAAGAATATGGGTGTCCGGCTCGCAATCGATGACTTCGGCACCGGCTACTCCTCACTTGGGCAACTCAAGCATTTTCCCATCGACACCCTGAAGGTCGATCGCTCCTTCATTCGGGATATTGAGACAAACCTGGGTGACAAAGCCATCACCGAGGCCATTATTGCCATGGCCAAGACCTTGAGCCTGACGGTCGTCGCCGAAGGAGTCGAAACGATGGAGCAAGCTTCGTTTCTGCGCGAACATGCCTGCGATGAAATGCAGGGATACTATTTCAGCAAACCGATCGATGGAACTGCGTTTGCGACGCTGCTCGGCAATAACAATGCGGGCGGGGTGTTGATTTGCATCCAAAACTGACCCACTGGGGATGCGGCTAATTTCTTGGACTGTTTTACGCCGTTAAGCCAAGGTGCTCACGATACTCGATGGGACTGAGATAGCCAAGGGAGATCTTGATCCGTTTTTCGTTATACCAACGAATATAAGCATCGAGTGCCTCAATGAACTGCGCAATGGTAGTCGAACGCCAATCCCTCGGATAGAACATCTCAGTCTTTAGCCTTCCGAAGAATCCCTCACAGGCGGCATTATCCGGCGAACAGGCTTTGCGCGACATCGAGCGGATCAGACTCGCGCTCCCAACCCGCGATAGCCAGCCAGGCCATCGGTAATGACCGCCCCCGATCGGAATGAACGATAGGTTTCTCATTGCCCTCGGTCACGGTCTCAATGGCCGCATCCAACATGGTGTTCACCAGTTCTGCGTCGGGGTTTGTGCCAATCGACCAGCTCACGACCATGCCATCGAAGCAGTCGATCATGGGCGACAGGTAAACCTTTCCGGCCGGGATATGGAATTCCGATATGTCGGTGAGCCACTTCTCGTTGGGTGCTGCAGCATGGAAATCGCGATTGATGATGTTCTCTGGGGCAGGACTTATTTCTCCAACGTAAGAGCGATATCTGCGCGGCTTGGGCCTGGCCGCGTGCAGTCCTTCTTGTTTCATGAGGCGCTGCACAACCTTCTCCGAGACGAACACCCGTTGCCTGTTCAACGAAGCTTGAATCCGACGATACCTGCAAGTTCGCGCCGTTGCGCTGCAAGGCATTCGTCACGGCTGTCATAATATTCCATCGTGCCATTAAGTTCGCGCCGCCCAAAATGCTTTGCCATCTTGCTATTCTCCTTTCGTTGATTTTGTCTTTGACGGTTGACTATCTGCACGAATTGCCGGTATGTCGTGATCTGCGTGACATCCACGCCCTCGGCGCGATATGCGGCGATTTCCGAGCCGGTGAAACGGATCGATTGATTGGTATAAAGCATTTGGTGTCCCTTTCGCAAAGTCGTGATCCATTTCACCGCGCAGGTTCATTCGTTCAAGTAGAGTCGACAATCAATGCGGACGCTTGCGCTTTGCAATTTCAGCATTCATTACCGCCGTAATGTTCTCAATCATTTCTTGGTCGCCAGTCACGATGCTGTGTGCAATGAATAACGTGGTGAACTGTGAACGTGTCATCGGCGCGTGCAGAGCAATGTGTTCGTTGAACGCTTTTGCAACCAGCGCGGCAGCGGGCCGATACAAAACAATTTCTTCGTCGGTCAATTGCACATTGCCGGATTCAAGTTCAATGGGCATGTTGGGTTCCTCCTATGTTTGGGTAACCATTTCATCAGGAGGTTTTCGATCATCAACCCCATTGCGGCGGGTACGGTACTGCGCTTTAACGCTACAACGAAAACGCCACGTAAAGGCCAGCCGAATTCGGACGCATTGCGGCGCGAAACGGCGCAGCACGGTTTGTAGCAGCGGTTCTTTGAACTATGCTGTAGTCGTTATAGCGACGGTTCCATCGCGGAACCCCAAGGCAGGCGCCCTTGGAGAGATAGCTTGCTCTCTTCCATGTCAAGCACTGAAGCCGGATCGTTTTTGGACCTTCCAGAATCGATCAGTCCGTCAAACCGGACATGTCGTAAGCACGTCCTTGCGCCGTGCGTTCTGTTGTATCGCGTACCGCTCCCCGAGGACGGTACGCCAGAGCGCATTGTCTTTGACAGGCAATGCCATGCGCCCGGCTCTTGGCGCATCCATAAAAGAGTTCTTCCGGCATGCCGGAACCTAGCCTTTGCGCCGTCAACTCTTGGCGCGTCCAGAAAAGAGAAGCAGAAGAAGTAAGTGAAGTCAAAGCGCGACCGGCGCCATGCTGGCCGTGAGTAGCCCATGCAGGCAAGCCAGCCTGCATGGCGGAACGCTTGCACGTTTCAGTCTTTATCGTACCGGCTCCCCGCTGGTGCGATGTAAAGCAACCCTGACGTGTACGTCGCAGCGGTATTGCAACGATGCGCACCAAGGTTTTTCCCCCTCGTGCGGTCGTGCCTCAAGCATGACAGGCACGCTACCGAGTCCTCCTTGTCGATGCAGGTTGCGCTTCATGCGCCTCATGCATTGATTCGTCTTTCGCCAAGTCCTGTGCCGATAGCGCCGGATGCGGCGATAGCGATTCACAGGCAGTGGAAGAGAGGCGGCGACCGTCACTGGCGCCACCGGCACAGTGACGGTCGCAAGTAGCACAGCCTGCGGCATTTGCAACCCGCGCCTGGCGCGGGTTGCAGCGGACCCAGCACAAGACATTTGCTATGCGAAGCGCGTAGCAAATTACGGTAACGCGGCAGAGCCGCGCTTTTCGGAGCGGGACAAGTGCAACGCGCTTGTCCCCGGTTGGTTCACGACACGAACTTTTTTCTCTGTTTTGCCAAGCAGTACCAAGCTACAAAGCAGGGCCAGCTTTATCGGCACTGCCAGCAGTATCAGGACGTGCGCGCGGCGCACTCCATCGGAACCCTGGGTCAAAGGTCCCCGCGTCATGCAGTTCCAACAGGAACGAGGGCGCGTCGCCAAATGCGTGCAGCACAGGCGAAGCAGCAACACCACTGCACAAACAGGACTAGTGTGTCCTGCGCTCCATTCAATCTCCATGCCGCTACGGCGCATGGTCGGAGCAGAAACACTTACCGAACCAAGAACACCGAATTGAAGCTTTGAATTGTTGATTGTCGATCTGCTGAATTGTTGAACTTTTGAATTTGCGAATGTTGATTTTTAACTTTTTACATTGCGGATGGGATTTGATCGGACTAATCGATTTCCCGTCGCGGAAAGGAAGCCACATCATGATTTATCGCGCCATTTGCTATTGCACGCACGAACGGATGCATGACGCACCTGAATCCGTTGTGTTCATTCAAGCGGTTACACGCGATGATGCCGCCGTGAGGCTAACGCATCTGCTGGCCGACATCTGGGATGTCCCACAGACGAGCGTGGAGTTCTACAACCTGAACGATACGCCCGAACTCTATGCCAGCGCCATAGGCGGTGCGAAAAGCGGCGATGCCCGCTATTTCGAGGTCGGTGTGCAAGGCGGCGCACCGATTTACCTGCTTCACGACGCGCCGCTGTTTCTGTTGCCGCCCAAGTCCAATCGGCGGCTACTCCATGCGTGGAAAAGCTTGTATGCCATGCCCGATTTTGTGTCGGCTGAGTAAGTTTAACGAGTCAAGTGCGACTGTGGCTGGACCTTGGTCATGCCGCAGTCGCATTGACGAACAGTAATCCGCCATTTCCGAGACTAAGGTGAGACTGATGCGCGACCGGAGAGCGACCGAGACGGCATGTGACGCCATGGAGCGTGCGTCCTTGCCTTTGATTTCAACACCTTATGTGCCAGTGCTTGAGCGCCGCCGGCGCAGCCTGCGGCCACGTTTTAACCAGTTGGCACATGACATCCGCGCGATCTGCCGGCGTAACCCCGAGGGTGGGCAACGGACGCAGGTTGACCGTCTGCGTACCTTGCTGCTGTGCGTGAAGCCGCTGGACCGCCGCAAGAAGGCCGTCAATCTCCATGCCGACGATATTCGCCTGCTGGTCCAGCAGTGGCATGCCAGGCAGCTGGCCTCTTCCACAATCCGCTTCCGGCTGCTTTGCCTGCGCTGGCTCGCCAGGAAAATCGCCAAGCCCGAGATTGTCGGGCCGGATCGCATGTACGGCGTGGACCGGAGACGGAAATGAGAGATTTGAATTGGGAACTCAAGGAACTGTGCGAGGACAACCTTGACGGCTCGTTTGCCACCCAAGACGGACGCGAACGCACGCTGACGGCGTTTGCCAACCTGATGGCGGCATTGGGCTTGACCAAGCTGACCTTGCGCGGCCTCAAGCCAAAACACATCGAATCCTTTGTCCGGCATCTGCAAGACAAGGGATTGGCCGACGGCACCATCAAAACGCAGATGACGCATGTGCGCTGGATGGCGGAAAAGATCGGCAAGCAAAACATCGTGGCCCGAAGCAATGAGGCTTACGGCATTGCCAACCGGGTGTATGTGACCAACGAATCGAAGGCGCGGGAGTTGACGGCGATCGAGTTGGACAAGGTGACCGATCCGTATGTGGCGATGTCGTTGCAATTGCAGGCGGCATTCAGCTTGCGCCGGGAAGAGAGTTTGAAGATACGCCCCGAGAAAGCCGACCGGGGCGACAAGCTGGTGTTGCAGGCGAGCTGGTGCAAAGGAGGCCGGGAACGCGCGGTCCCGATTCGCAATGACGTGCAGCGGCAATTGCTCAACCGCGCCAAATCGCTCGCCAAGGGCGGCAGCTTGATCCCAGCAGACAAAACCTACAAGGAACATTTGCGGGAATTCCGCACGCAATGCGAGCGCGCCAACATCCACAAGGTGCACGGCCACCGCCATCGGTATGCTCAGGAGCGTTACCGGGAACTGACCAAATGGGTCTGTCCAGCCTGCGGCGGGCCGAGAGCCAAGCAATTAACTGCCGAACAGAAACGAATCGATAAGCAGGCGCGCTTGACGATTTCGGCGGAGTTGGGGCATGGGCGCGAACAAATTACTGCCGTGTATCTGGGCCGATGAGAAATGAATACGCTCGATTTGCATCAGGCTGCGGCTTTCCTGCATATGCACCCGGAAGAAGTGCGTCGTCGCGCCAAGTTGGGATTGCTGCCCGGCGCCAAACCGGGCAAGGCATGGATTTTTATTGACGACGATCTTGCCGAATATGTGCGTTCGCACTATGCTATTCAACGGCAAGCGTTGCAAGTGACACCGAGAAAGGATGAATCATGTCACTCTACAAACGCGGTAGTACGTGGTGGATCGATTTCACCACAGCATCGGGAGAGCGCGTTAGACGCTCTGCTGAAACAGAAAGCAAGGCCGAAGCCAAAGAGTTATACGACAAGCTGAAAGCGGAATCATGGCGAGTTGCGAAACTGGGTGATAAGCCGAAGCGGACTTGGGATGATGCGGCTTATAGATGGTTGATGGAAACGCAGCACAAGAAGTCGCATCTCGACGATTTGCCGAGAATTAACTGGTTCCACCGGCATTTCAGGGGCAAGTTACTTGATGAGCTGACGCGTGAGGTGATTGCGCGTGTGGCGGAAATAAAGAGCAAGGAAACAAGCCCTTCTACGGCCAATCGGTTGCTCGCGGTGCTTCGTGCGATTTTGCGTAGGGCGGCCTTTGATTGGGAATGGATCGACAAGCCGCCTGTCATCAAATTGTATCGGGTGCCGAAAACGCGGGTGCGTTACCTGACGCCTGCCCAGGCGAGTATTCTTCTGAATGAATTGCCGGAGCATTTGGCGGACATGACGAAGTTTTCTTTGGCGACGGGGTTGCGCAAGGCGAATGTTACCAAGCTGGAATGGTCGCAGGTGGATATGGCACGGCGCGTCGCATGGATTCATGGCGATCAAGCCAAGGCGGGAAAGCCGATTCACGTTACCTTGAACGCCACGGCGCTGGAAGTATTGACCAAGCAACTCGGGAAGCATCCGGCATTGGTGTTTACCTATCACGGTAAGCCGGTCACCCAAGTCAATACCAAGGCATGGCATGCAGCATTAAAACGGGCCGGGATTGAAAACTTCCGCTGGCATGATTTGCGGCACACTTGGGCAAGTTGGCTGACCCAGCAAGGCGTGCCGCTTAACGTGATACAGGAAATGGGCGCGTGGGAATCGCCGGAGATGGTGCGGCGGTATGCGCATCTGGCCCCGGAACAGTTCGCGATACATGCCCGCGTCGTGGACGATCTGCTTAATGAAACAACTGCTGACACAATTACGTCACAGCAGAAGTGAAGCAGGAAAGAAAAAAGGGCTAGCAGTTTCGCTAACCCTTTGATTTACTGATGTTTTTTGGTGGTGATAGGTGGACTTGAACCACCGACCCCAGCATTATGAGTGCTGTGCTCTAACCAACTGAGCTATATCACCACAGAGCCGAGCATTATCGCGTCGCAACCCATATTTGTCAAGAGTGGGCGCGAAATCGCACCGTATTACCGGGCTGCCGTCCTTATTTGCCGATAAACTCGCCTATCTTGCGCGAAACCTGTGCTGCGGCGTCCGATGCCAGGCAATCGATGACAACCCGCTGCGGCATGGAGCGCAGCCAGGTGAGCTGTCTTTTTGCCAACTGGCGGGTGGCGGCGATGCCCTTCTCGCGCAGTGTTTCGCGGTCGCAGGCGCCATCGAGGTATTCCCAGGCTTGGCGGTAGCCTACGCAGCGCATCGATGGCAGACCCGGGTGCAGGTCGCCGCGTGCGCGCAGGGCGGTGACTTCTGCGATCAGGCCGTGCTCCTGATCTGCCAGCATGGCGTCGAAGCGGCGCGCGATGCGCTCGTGCAGCACGGAACGGTCCGACGGCTCAAGCGCCAGCGGCAGCAGGGTGAAGGGCAGCTCCGGCGCGGTCTTGTTCGACAGCAGCGACGACATCGGCTGGCCTGTCAATTCGATGATTTCCAGTGCCCGTTGAATGCGCTGGCTGTCATTGGGCTTCAAGCGTTCGGCGGTGGCGGGGTCGAGTAACACTAGCCTGGCGTGCAGCACCGGTACGCCGAATTGTGCGGCTTCGGCGTCGAGCCTGGCACGGATTTCGGGGTCGGCTTGCGGTAGTTCGTCCAAGCCATCTTGCAGCGCCTTGAAATAAAGCATGGTGCCGCCGACCAATAGCGGCAAGCTGCCGCGTGCGGTGATGTCTTCAATCAACCGCAGCGCATCCCGGCGGAATTGCATGGCCGAGTAGCTTGCGCTCGGATCGAGGATGTCGATCAGATGGTGCGGCGCCGCCGCTTGCTCTGCGCGCGTCGGCTTGGCCGTGCCCACGTCCATGCCGCGATACACCAGTGCCGAATCGACCGAGATGATTTCGACCGGGCGCTCCCGTGCGATGGCCAATGCGGCGGCGGTCTTGCCGGAGGCGGTCGGTCCCATGATGGCGACGGCCATCTGCTTGCCTGTTTTCATGCTCGTTGGCCGGGCTTACTGGTCACGCTTACTGGCCGCGCAGGAATAGTTTGTCGAGATCGGACAAACCCATCTGGATCCAGGTCGGACGGCCATGGTTGCATTGGTCGGCGCGCTCGGTTGCTTCCATCTGGCGTAGCAAGGCATTCATCTCGGGCTGGGTCAAGGCGCGGTTGGCGCGCACGGCGGTGTGGCAAGCCAGGGTGCCCAGCAATTCGTTGCGCCGCTCCAGCAGCACGCGCGAGCCGCCGAATTCGCGCACGTCGCGCAAGACGTCGCGCGCGAGGGTTTGCGCATCGGCGCGCTGCAATAGCGTGGGCACGGCGCGCACCGCCAAGGTGGTCGGCGACATGACGGCGATGTCGAAGCCGAGCGCCGACAAGGTTGCGCTGTTTTCCTCGGCTGTCCCGATTTCGATCGCGTCGGCGTAGAAGGTGACGGGAATCAGGAGCGGCTGTACCTGCAAATCCTTGGCGTCGAGCGCATTTTTCAGTTGTTCGTAAAGGATGCGCTCGTGCGCGGCATGCATGTCGACCAGCACCAGGCCCTTGCTGTTTTGCGCGAGGATGTAAATGCCGTGCAATTGCGCCAGCGCAAAGCCGAGCGGGAAATCATCGGCGGGCAGATCGCCCGCAGTTAGGCCGCCCTTGAGCGCGCGCTCCAGCGGCGCGGCCATGAGCGGCGCGGGCGCGGAAAACAGGGCGCCGTAGGCCGCGACATCCTGGCGCACGCCGGATTCATCGAATTTGCCGGCGAGTTGGTTGGCAAACGGGTTGGCAAATTGCGCTCCGAACGAGCCTTGCTGCTGGTCGCGGATCCAGGCCGATGCGGCCGGGCCGCGCACGGTGGCAGCAGGCGAGCCGTCGCGAAGGCCCGAATCGGCGGGCCAGTCGCTATTGCCCGCGTCAGCCGATGGCGCGGTCTGCGCCAGCGCGCGGCTCACGGCGTGGAATACGAACTGATGCACTGCGCGGCTGTCGCGGAAACGCACCTCGATCTTGGAGGGATGTACGTTGACGTCGACCAAGGCCGGGTCGAGATCGAGCGCCAGCACATAGGATGGATAGCGGTCGCCATGCAGCACGTCCTGATAGGCCGCGCGCACGGCGTGGGTCAGCAATTTGTCGCGCACGAAGCGGCCGTTGACGTAAAAGTATTGCGCATCGGCGCGTGCTTTCGATGCCGTGGGCAAGCCGGCAAAGCCGTGCAGGCGCAGGGGGCCGGCGGCTTCATCGAGCGCCAGGCGCGCATTGGCGAATTCGTCGCCCAGGATGCCGGCGCTGCGTTTGGCGAATTCGCTGGTCATCCAATGGTCGACGGTCTTGCCGTTGTGCGTCAAAGAGAACGTGACGTCGGGGCGCGAAAGCGCGATGCGGCGCACCACCTCGGCGCAATGGCCGAATTCGGTCTGCTCGGTCTTGAGGAATTTGCGCCGCGCCGGCGTGTTGTAGTACAGGTCTTGCACGTCAACCGTTGTGCCCACGGGGCCGGCCGAAGGCGTGGGACCGGCTCCGGGATTACCGGCGATTTCCCAGGCGTGGGCCGCGTCGGCGGTGCGCGAAGTCAGCGTCATGACCGAGACCGATGCGATCGAGGCCAGCGCCTCGCCGCGAAAACCCAGCGTGGCCACGCTTTCCAGATCGGACAGCGAGGCGATCTTGGACGTGGCATGGCGCGCCAGGGCCAGTGTCAATTGCTCGGCTGGAATGCCGCGCCCATTGTCGGTGATCGAGATGCGCTTGACGCCGCCTTGTTCGAGGCGCACGGTGATTTGCGTCGAACCGGCATCGAGCGCGTTTTCGAGCAATTCCTTGACCACGGCGGAGGGGCGTTCGACCACTTCGCCGGCGGCGATCTGCGAAATGAGATGGTCCGGCAGCGCCTGGATCGGGCGCGCGACGGAACTGGCTGCGATTTGGTTCATCCCGGCGATTATAACGCCTTGGCCGGTCAGGCTCTGGTGTATGATGGCGGCGCGAAAGGATGCGCCGGGCGCGATTGCCCATGATCGGCGCGGCGGGAAGAACGATGAATCTGGGGCAGTTGCTCGACCTGATCTTGCATGTCGATAAATACATGGGCGAGATCATTCGCCAATACGGCGCCCTGATCTACGTGCTGATTGCCGCCATCGTGTTTTCCGAAACCGGATTCGTGGTGTTGTTTTTCCTGCCCGGCGACACCTTGCTCTTCATCGGCGGCGCGTTTTGCGCCAGCGGGACGATGAATGTCGGCTTGCTGATCTTGCTGCTGATTGCGGCGGCGGTCGCCGGCAATACGCTCAATTACTTCATCGGCCGCTTCATCGGGCACAAGGTGTTTACGCACAATTATCGCTGGCTCGATCAGGACGCCTTGAGGAAGACGCACCAGTTCTACGAAAAATACGGCGGCATCACCGTGGTGCTGTCGCGCTTCGTGCCTGTGCTGCGCACGTTCGCGCCCTTCGTGGCCGGTGTGTCGGAAATGACCTTGACCAAGTTCCAGGCCTTCAACATCGGTGGCGCCGCACTGTGGGTGGGTCTCCTGGTCTCCCTCGGTTACTTCTTCGGCAACGTCCCGTTGTTTCACGATCACTTGAATTCCATCGTGCTGATCGGCACTGGCGCGGCCATCGTGCCGGTGGTGGCCGGCGCCTTGTGGCGGATGGTCCGCAAAGCGCGGCGCGGCAACTAGTATCGTCAAGCTGCCTGCCGACATGCCGCACGTCAAGCTGCTCACCCATTTTGCGGCGCCTATCGGCGGCGCGGCGTTCGCCTGAGTGCAGGTTTTCACTTTGTCCCTCCAGGCAACGCATTGTTTGTCGTCATCGATGCCGGCAAACACCGGCCGGGCGAACCCGCGCATCGCTGATTTTTTCGGCAAGGAATCGATCGCATCGCAAATCCATGCCTTTGCTATGGCAAGGCTAAGTCGGTTCTGGCATGATGCTGCGGTGCTGCTCCCGATGCCATGTGTTGCGTCGCGGGCGGTGCCAAAGATCGGAAGGCGATATTTGCTGGTTGGCGGCCAATGATCGCCAAAGCCGCGTAGCCCCCGTGCCATCGGGAACTATTCCAGGTTTTTACTGCCTTGCCAACGACACCATGAACGACACGAAGCATCATTTGGAGGCTACATGAATTCCGCTACCGAACATCCCTTGGCCAAGGTTCCGCAAGTCACGCTGGGTTTCTGGCTTATCAAGATTGCGGCCACGACATTGGGTGAGACCGGCGGAGATGCGGTATCCATGTCGATGAATCTCGGCTACCTGGTGGGCACCTTGATTTTCGCGGTTGTATTCATCGCATTCGTGGCGGCCCAGGTCAAGATCAAGGGATTCCACCCCGTGTTGTATTGGGCCACGATCATCGCCACCACCACGGTAGGGACGACGCTGGCCGATTTCGCCGACCGCTCGCTCGGCATCGGTTATGCAGGCGGTTCAGCGATTCTGCTGGCGCTGCTTGCCGCTTCGCTATTCGTATGGCATCGCACTCTGGGCTCGGTCTCGATCAACACTGTCTCTACGCCGAAAGCAGAGGCATTCTACTGGACCACGATCATGTTTTCGCAGACTTTGGGCACGGCGCTGGGCGACTGGACGGCCGATACCGAGGGCTTCGGATATACCGGCGCCGCCATTCTATTCGGCTCGGCTCTGGCCTTGATCGCTGCGGCATACTATTGGACCAGGATTTCGCACGTCGTGCTGTTCTGGGCGGCTTTTATCCTCACGCGGCCGCTTGGCGCGGTGCTGGGCGATTTCCTCGACAAGCCGCATGCCGCTGGCGGCATGGAATTGAGCCGCTATGCTGCGTCGGGGGTACTTTTCGCCCTGATTGCAATCTTCATGCTGGTATTTCCGCAACGCGCGGCCAGTAAAGCGCATTGAGGCCGCCTGGGTCAGCACGTGGGCAGGAAATTTCTTGAAAGGAAGAGGCGGGCCCATCTTGCTCGTGCAGGGCGGCCCATGCTCGCGGCGCTACCCTGCCTGAATTCAGACCGGCGCTAAAAGTGCAGCTGCAGGCCGAGATAACTGAGGAAGGTGTTTTTCTCGCTCAGCGTATTGCGCAGGTCGCGTCCGGCCGAGATCAACAGTGTGTAGTCCTCCGACAAGTCCCAGCGCGCGCCGAGGTTGGCAATCAACTCCTGGTGTGACGAATTTACGGCTTTCTCGTCGTGCAATTCAGCCATGACCTCGATGCCCTTGCGCACTTCGTGAGTCAGGACCAAGCCCGCAATCCAGCTGTCTCCCTGGCTTGCCGGACGTATCCAGCGGCCCACTTCGACGTTGATGTCGCCGCCTTCGATGCCATGCACGAATTCGAGCGGCAGCAGCACGGCCGTGCCGGCTTCGGCCAGGCCGCGGTGCGCCGCCGAAGGTGATGGCGCGAACTGATATTGCGGGTAGGTGGAAATCTGCCAGCCCTCGTCGCCTGCATCGTAGAAACGCCACCTGACGCCGAACAAGCCGTTGCCCAGGCCGCTGTGCGTGCCGGACGGGTCATTCTGGCGGACGAAGGGCATTTCCAGCTTGAGCTGGACCCGTTCGCCGATACCGTAGTTGAGGTCGATCAGCGGCAACTGATAGGTGTCGGCCGAGTCGGTATGAAACGATAGCGTGGCGAGATTGATTTCCCAGTGCCCGTCGCCGGGCGTGCCGGTGTCGTCGGTGAGCATGGGGGGACCGCCCGAAGCCCAGGCCGCCGAACCGTGCAGCAGGGCGGCGGCCAGCGCCAGCCGCCGCGCGTGTTTCGTCATTGACGTTCCAGCACCAGGATGCGGAAGGTGCCGGGGATGCCTTGGCGCCGCTCGCCGGCCTGGGCCGGCTTCATGTCGGCGACCGGCAGGTACAGCTTGTGCGTGGCGGGGTCGGCCGCGATGGTGCGGGCGCCGGCGGCGGTAGGAATCGTTGCCTGCGCCTGGAACTTGCCGGAGGCGTCTTCACCGACGACCGTGATGGTGCCGTCCGCGCCATTGGCCGAGAACACCTGGCCGTCGAGCCAGGCCGCGCCGTCCGGGCCGGCGCCGATGCCGACCTGCGCCAAGCGCTTGCCGTCGCCGGCGCTGACGATCATCATCTTGTTGTCGCATACCGAATACACGCGCTGCTGGCCATCCATGGCAAGGCCGCTCGGCCCGTCGCATGGCTTGAGGCTGTTGCGGCGCTCGACCTTCAGCGCGACCGGATCGAGCACCGCCAATTCGCCGGTGTCTTCCACGTTGAGATAGATCTTGCCGTCGCCGCCGGTTTGGGCATATTCGGGCCTGCCGCCGATGGCGACCGTGCCGGCCACCGTGCCGGATTTGGCCTCGATCACGGTCGCGTCCTTGGAACGGCCGTTGAAGGTGACGACGCGGTTGCCCTCGGCGGCGTACACGATGGCGTCGGGTCCGGTGCCGACCTTGATCGTGCTGCGCGTCTTCAAGGTCGCCAGGTCGAATACCGTGACGCTGTTGCTCTTGCCGTTGCTCGTGAAGCCCAGGCCGAGATCGCTCGCCACGGCGATGCCGTGCACGCCTTCGGTGTCGGCAATGGTGCCGATCACTTTTTCGCTTTGCAGGTCGATGACTTCGGTCTGCGTGCCATGCGAGACATAGAGCCTGTGCGCGGCACTGTCGAGGGTGACATAGTCCCAGCGTGCTTCGCCGCCGACGGCGATGCTATGCGTGACTTTGTAGCTCGGTGCGGCGGCCAGCGCACCGGCGAAGGGCAGGGCCAGTACGGCCGCGAGGATTTTTTTCATGGGATGCCTTAGGGGTAAATGCGATGCAGGTGAAATAATTAGTGCGGGGCGGCGAGCGGCAGGCAAACACGCACCAGCGTGCCGCCGCCGGTTGCGCCGGAGATGGAAACCCTGCCGGCCAGCTTGCCGACGATATTCTTGACGATAGACAGGCCCAGGCCGGAACCGCTTTCGCCGGTGCCCGTGACGCGGTAGAACGGATCGAACACCTTGGTACGCTCCTCGTCGGGAATGCCGGGGCCGTTGTCGCTGACTTCGATCACGGCCCAGGATTCTTCCACCGACAGGCCGACGTCAACCTTGCTGCCGGGCGCGCAATAGCGGATGGCGTTGTCGGCCAGGTTGCGCAGCACCGTGGCGAGATCGGCCGCATCTGCCGCGACTTTGAGTTCGCGGACCTGCGCCACGCCCAGATCGATGTTCTTCGCTTCGGCCAACGGCAGGATGTCTTCGAACACTTCGCGCACCACGGTTTGCAGATCGATGTCGTTCGGCTCCGCCCGTGGCGCCATCTGGGTGCGTGCCATCAAGAGCAACTGGCTCACCAGCGCACGGGCGCGCAATAGCCCCGCCTGCATCGCATCGAGCCGGCTGCGCGTGTCAGGCGGGAGATCGTGGATCGCCAGGTTTTCCGCTTGCAGCGACAACGCCGTCAGCGGCGAACGCAATTCATGCGCCGCATCAGCGACGAAGCGCCGCTGCTGTTCCATGGCTGCCGCCAGACGCACGAGCATCTGGTTGATCGAGGTGACGAAGGGGGTGATCTCGCTGGGCAGGTCTTTGCCGTCGAGCGGCACCAGGTCGGTCTGGCTGCGGCCATCGATTTCGGCCGCCAGCCGTGTCATCGGCGCGAGCAGCACGCGCAACAGGATCATGATTGCGGCAACCATGATCGGAATCAGGATCACCATGGGCATGACGGTGCGCCAGGCGGCGTGGCGCGCGATTTCATTGCGCAGCGACACGCGCTGCGCCACAGCCAGCCGTTTGCCCGTCTTCAAGGTCGTGACGAAGACGCGCCACTTCTTGGCGGCAGGCATCTGGTAGGTTTGCATGCCCAGCGGCAGGTTTTGCGGCAGCGCCACACCCGGCTCGGTGCTTCGCGCGATTTTTGCGCTTTGCCCGTCCAACACCTGAATTGCGATGTGTGCTTCCTTGTCGACGATGCCGATGCGCACGATGGGGTCGGTCTCTTCGAGTTCGATGCGCTTGGCGTCGATCATGGCGGCGATCTCGCGCAATTGGTCGTCCTGCAGTTCATTGGCGTCGTGGAAGGCGGATTGATAGCCTATCGTGCCGCCGATCGCTGTTGCGATCGCAATGATCAGCGCCAGCGAGAGCGCAAGGCGAAATTGCAGCGAGCGCGTCATTGGCTTTTGCTTACCATCCATCCCAACCCCCTCACGTTCTTGATGGCATCGGCGCCCAGTTTCTTGCGCAAGCCGTGGATCAGGAATTCTACCGCGTTGCTTTCCACTTCATGATGCCAGCCGTAGATGCGGTCTTCGAGATCCTGGCGCGACAGGATGGCGCCGGGCCGGATCAGCAAGGCCTCGATCAAGGCGAATTCCCGTCCCGACAGCCGCGTGGCCTTGCCGTCTGCGGTGATTTCGCGGGTGCTCAGGTCGAGCGAAAGCGTGCCGTTGTCGAGGGTCGATGCGGCATGCCCGTTGCGGCGCCTGACCACCGCGCGCATGCGTGCCAGCAGTTCCGTCATGTCAAACGGCTTGAGCAGGTAGTCGTCGGCGCCGAGGTCCAGGCCGGTGACGCGGCTCTCCAGCGCATCGCGCGCCGACACGATCAGGATGGGCGTGGTGTCGCCGGCGCCGCGCAGCTTGCGCAAGACATCGATGCCGTCTTGCCCCGGCAGGCCGAGGTCGAGCAGGATGGCGTCGTAGTGGTGGGTTTGGGCTGCGGTCAGGGCCGAGAGGCCATCGCGGGTCCAGTCGACACTGTGCTCGGCAGTGCGCAAGGCATACTCCATTGCGCTGCCTATCATCGGATCGTCTTCAACAAGCAAAACTTTCATGGTTCTGGATTGGTCCCGCGTCGGAAAAATCTTGGTGCGATCATTTGCGCAGGTACGCCTTTATATATATAGGCAGAGAAATCCATGCGCTTGAGATTGTAGGGAAGGATTCTTAGCCCAAAGTTAGCGCGGAACGACTTTCTGAAAATAAAAAAATCCGTTGCATCGCGGTCACACGGACGCGAATTTTATTTGAATCAAGCCACCTGTCAAAAATAACAGGCGTTGTCATAGGCAAAGCATCGATTGCCCGTGCCAGACCAGCTTGTCTTGTCATCGAGCTGAAATATTTTCGTCATAGCATTGAAATATTGACCACTTAGGATTCCCGTTTTTTCAAACCGGGAGCCCCAGATGAAAGCGTTTGTACAAAAGCCCTTTGCAAGGAACGTCATGAGCAGGAACGTCCTGCGTGCATTGTCCATCATGTGCATGATATCGCCAATCTTAGCGCCGATTTCCGCGCAAGCCCAGCAAGCCACCGATCTCGGTACGGTCAGCGGCTCGGGCAATGGCTCGGCAAGCACGCCCGTTCCGGCAGCGGCCAAGGTCGCCGTCTCGCAAGGTTCGCTCGATGCGCGTTCGGCGCAATCGATCGTCAGCGACGATTATGTGCGCAATTTCACCACGCCCGAGGCCGATTTCAGCCAGGTGTTCGAGATCACGCCGGGCGCTTTTTCCTACAGCCCGAACGGCGTCGGCAACGGCAATGCGGCCACCACGGTGCGCGGCTTGACAGACAGCCAATACCTGATCACGTACGACGGCATTCCGTTCAACGATACCAACGGCGTAAGCCACCACTCTTACGTCTTCTTCCCCGGCATGGCCGTTGGCGGCGCCGTGATTGACCGCAGCCCCGGTTCGGCCGCGACCATCGGCCAGGCCACCTTCGGCGGTTCGCTGAACCTGTTGTCGCGCAACCTCGAGCCGGGCCAGCGTTTTTCGCTGACGGGCTCGTACGGCTCCTGGGACACCAGGCTCGGCATCGCCGAATATGAAAGCGGCCAGATCGGCCCGGAAGGCCGTTCCAACCTGCTGGTCAACGTCCAGCAAATGAATTCGAACGGCTACGAGACGCTCGACTCGCAAGACCGCAAGGCGCTTTCGCTCAAGTACCAGTACATCGTGTCCCCGTCGACCGTGGTGACCTTCGTCGAATCCTACATGAGCGTGCGCAACAGCCAGCTCGATGCCGGCGCACCGATGCGTAGCCAAATCGCCCAGTTCGGCGACAACTACCTCAACGACAACGATCCCTCGACGTCGAACTTCTGGGGCTACAACAAGTACAACGTCCAGACCAATTTCCAGTATATCGGCGTCAAGTCCGATCTCGGCAATGGCTGGAAGCTCGACGACAAACTGTACAACTACGGCTACATCAACCACGAAAGTATCGGCGGCAATCCTGTAACCAGCGGGACGGTCGCGGCGGAAGATACCGCCATCGACAAGCTCAATGAATATCACACCACCGGCAACCTGTTGCGCGTCACGGACGATATCTCGATGGGCACCTTGCGCACCGGCTTGTGGACCGAATACGCCAACAGCAACCGCCATCAAATCCCGTCCGACGAATTGACCGGCTGGACCGATGCGTCCGCGCCGAATTTCAGCGAAACCTATGGTACGACCACGGTCCAGCCCTACGCCGAATTCGAATTCAAGGTCAACGACGACTTCAAGATCACGCCCGGCGTGAAGTACGCCTACTATCATCAGGATTACAATCACCTGCAATCCCTGAAGAAGACCGGCGCCTTGGGCGGCACGATCAACAAGAGCACGGACTCGATCACGGGCGGCCTGCCCAGCGTCAACCAGTATGTAAGCTACACCGACTGGTTGCCGTCCATCGATGCGCACTATTTTATCCAAAAGAACTGGGCCGCCTATGCGCAATACGCCGAAGGCGACCTGATTCCGCCGACTTCCGTGTACGATGCGAAGATCGCCGTTGCCAACGGCGTGGCGCTGCCCAGCGTCGCGCAACAGCCCAAGGCGCAAAAGTCGCACACCTTCCAGGTCGGCACCGATTACAAGTCCGACAGCTTTGCGTTCGATGCCAACCTGTACCACACCAAGCTCGACAATAGCTATAACTGCGGCACCGATCCGACCGATATCACGACCACGATCTGCGTGGCTGCGGGCGACGAAGTTACGCAAGGCGTGGAAGTCGAAGGCACCTACCTGGTCGGCGGCGGTTTCTCAATCTATGCCAACGCCACGCTGGGTACGACCAAGTACCAGGGCGGCTCGCTCGATGGCAAGTGGGCCGCCGGCGCGCCGGGCAACACCGAAACACTGGGCTTGATCTACAAGGATGGCGCCTGGAATTCGGCGCTCTACACCAAGCGCGTCGGCAAGGTCTACAACGATGGCGCGAATCCCGGTGATAACGCTTACGTGATCGATCCGGTGACCTTGACCAATCTGTTCGTCAACTACAGCTTCAAGATTCCGGGCAATTTCGCCAAGCAAGCCAAGGTGCAGTTGGCCGTGAACAACTTGTTCGACAGCCATTCCGTGACGGGCATTTCCGGCTCGGCTTCGTCGGCGAACCCCTCGCCGTCCGATTACATCTCGGAATTGCCCGGCCGCAGCGCGACATTGACTTTGACAGTGGACTTTTAAGCGTTAATTTTTGTTGAAACCCCGGGGGAGCTTGGGTGCATAACAGGCTCCTCCCCCATTTGAATTTTTGGAACATCATGGATATCTCTCATCTTCTTGACCTGGCAAACGATTCCGGCGGCACGCTTTACCTCATGCTGGTGCTGCTCCTGGTGGCGTTGACCGTTATTATCGAGCGCACGCGCTATCTTTCCTTCATGGAAAAAGGCGGCGCCTCGCTGATCGCCATGCTCAAGAAGGATGGCCGCAACGACGGCTTCGAACTCAAGGGCCGGTTTGCGCAGCTGCCGCACGCCCGACTGTTCGAGGTCTTGCACAACGAGCCGGCCAACGTCAACCGCGACACCTTCGACGGCCACCTCGAAGAAGCGATCATGCACGAAGTACCGGTGTTGGACCGCTCGCTGTGGATACTCGATACCGTCATCACGCTGGCCCCGCTGCTGGGCCTGTTCGGCACCATCATCGGCATGTTCAATGCGTTTCATGTGCTGGGCGATGCGCAAAACGGCGCGGCTCAGGTCACCGGCGGCATTGCCGAAGCCTTGATCGCCACCGCCTCCGGCCTGTTGATCGCCATCGTCGGCCTGGTATTTTTCAATGCCTTGCATACGCGGGTGCGCGTGGTGCTGCATCAATTGGAGACGATCAAGATCATGCTGGTCAATCGGCATGACCGCATCAATGGTTCAAATGGTACCAATGGCGGCAACGGCGATGGCCGCTCGGTGGAACTCGTGCGCAATTCGGCGAGGGCCTGAGATGCGTTATCTGGAAACAAAGAAGGCGCGCATCGAAATCATTCCGATGATCGACATCATGCTGTTTTTGCTGGTGTTCTTTGCCATGCTGACCTTACGCATGATTCCGACTTCGGGCCACGTCACGAAGTTGCCGACCAGCTCCACGGCGGCGACGATTCCGCCGCCCAAGTTGCTGGTTGAAATCAGTCCGGACGGCACGCTGCTGGTCGAAAATCAGGCGCTGACGACCACGCAATTGACCGATCTGCTGCGCCAGCGCGGCAGCGCCAAGACTGCGGTCACTGTCGCGGGCAACGATACTGCCTCGCTGCAGCAGGTCATGAGCGTGATCGACGCCATCAAGGCCGGCGGCGCCAGCGAAATCGCGCTCGCCACGCGCAACCACGCGAAGTAGGGCGCATGATGGCAGATACCACGCGCCCTTCGACACAACGGCGTGCGCTGCAGGCGTTCGGCATGGCGGCCTTGATAGAGGGGGCCATCGTTGCCGTCGCCGTGATTCTTTTGGCAGGCAGCCTGGCGAGCAAGCCGGCGATATCCGATCCGGTGCCGATCACGCTGGCTGACGTGCCGCCGCCGGAACAGCCGGCCGACCCCAAGCCCGTGCCGCCTCCGCCGACGCCGCTGCCGAAGCAGAAGATGCCTCTGAAGCCGGTCGAAGCGAGGCCGCAGGTACCGCCCGAGCCGGTCGCGCCGCCGGTGGCGCAGGCACCGTCGCCGATTGCCGCAACGCCGACGGCGTTCAGCGAGCCGGCGCCCGTGCCGCCGCCTCCACCGGCGCCGCCCTCGGTCAGCAAGCCGGATATCCAGGCCAGCTACGACGCCAAGGTCAGGGGCGCGGTGAATGCCTGGCATAGCGCGAACTATCCGGCCGCCGCCACGACCATGCATTTCGCCGGCAAGACCCAGGTGGAATTCCATCTGCGCGACGGGGTCATTGGAAGTGTGCGGGTGCTGACGTCTTGCGGCGTCGGCCTGTTCGATCAGGCGTCGCTCCATGCCGTGCAGGGGGCAAGCTACCCCGAAACGCCGGCGGAGTTGCGCGGGCATGATAATCTCTATCAAATCTGGGTTGAATACCGAAACTGAACTGGCGGCCCTTCGTGAAGATGGGCCGCCGATTTGACCCGGCGCAAGCTTTCCTTGGAGTCAGACACGATGTTTTCCACGCATTTCCTGCGACAGGCCTCGCTGTGCATAGCGGCCGCCGCCTTGTTTGGCGCCTGCGCCGACAACAAGACCGCCGACGACAGGCCCGGCCACGACAGCATGTTCATCGCCCTGGGCGAAGGCGGCACTCCGGTGGCGCGGGTGATTACGCGCGCCGCGGCCTGCCCCGGCATACGCATCGATGGCGCCGATTTCACGATGAATCTGCGCGCGCGCGCCGAAACGCTGCCGTTGCGGCCGACACGTTCTGCCGCCGCGGACAGCAAGCCTTCCGCTTTCCCCGTGCTGACCTGCGAAAAAGTCATCCCGCCGGGATCGAAAAACGTTTTGGTCGAAGGAAATATGCTGCCGCTGGCGCCGGCAATGGTCAATCGCATCGTCGTGATCGGCGATACCGGCTGCCGCATCAAGAAAAGCGATAACGCCGCGCAGGCTTGCAACGATGCCGCGCAATATCCGTTTGCCAGCGTTGCCGCCGCGGCCGCCGCCTGGAAGCCCGACCTCGTGGTCCATGTGGGCGATTATCTGTACCGCGAAAATCCTTGCCCTGAAGGCAATGCCGGGTGTGCCGGCAGCCCCTGGGGCTATGGCTGGGACGCGTGGCGCGCCGATTTCTTCAAGCCGGCCGAGCCGCTGCTGCACGCGGCGCCGTGGGTGATGGTGCGCGGCAACCACGAATCCTGTGCGCGCGGCGGGCAGGGCTGGTGGCGGTTGATGGATCCGCGCCCGCTGTTGCCGGGCCGCGATTGTGTCAACGCCATCAATGACGACAATGGCGACTACGGCGATCCCTATGCCGTGCCGCTGGGCGGCGGCGAACAGATCATCGTGTTCGACAGCTCGAACACACCGGGCAGCCCGGTCAAGCCCGGCGACATCCGGGAGATCAAATACGCCGACATGTATCGCAAGATCGATTTGCTGTCGCAGCAGGCCGGCTACAACATCAGCGCCAATCACCACCCCATCCTCGGCTTCGCCGCCAAGGATGGCGGCCGGCTGTTGCCGGGTAATGCCGGGTTGCAATCGGTGTGGGGCGATCTGAGTCCGACCTTTGCGCCGCCGCGCATCGACTTGATGCTCTCGGGCCACGTGCACGTGTGGGAGCAGGCGAGTTTTGCGGGCAAGCAGCCGAGCCAGTTCATTGCCGGCTTTTCCGGTACTGCCGAAGACGTCGTGCCCCTGCCGGCAAGCCTGCCCGAGGGGCAAACCCCTGCGCCGGGCGCGATCGTCGAGCATTTCTCTTCCTGGGTGGACGGCTTTGGCTATATGACGATGGAGCGCCGCGGCAAGGATGGCTGGGATGTGAAGATATGGAATGTTTCGGGACAGCAGGTCAACGCCTGCCGCGTCGAAGGCCGGCATTCCGTTTGCGACAAGGCGCAAGTGCCGCCGCACCCACCCAAGTCGTAAGCAATCCGCCCCGTGTTCGCACGGGGGACTGTCAAAATTCCTCCCAATCGTCGTTGCTGCCGCCCGGTTTGGCCGCTTGCCTGATGGCGGGCGGCCCGGCCTTGGCCGGTAAAGCCTTCGTCGCCTGCCGCATCGCCGCGGGCGGCGCGCCTGGCGCGGCGCGTTTGGGCGGTTGTGCGCGCGGCACCATCGCGGCATCGACCTTGAACACCGACACCACCATCGACAGGTTCGACGCCTGATCCTGCATGCTCTGTGCCGCGGCTGCGGCCTGTTCGACCAGCGCCGCGTTCTGTTGCGTCATTTCATCCATCTGTGTGATGGCGAGATTGACCTGTTCGATGCCCGAGCTTTGTTCCTGGCTAGCCGCGCTGATCTCGCTCATGATGTCGGCCACATGCTGTACCGAAGTGACGATCTCGTTCATCGTCGCGCCGGCATCGTCGACTTGCCTGCTGCCGGCCTCGACTTTTTCCACCGAGTCGCTGATCAGGGTCTTGATCTCCTTGGCCGCCGCGGCCGAGCGCTGCGCCAGGTTGCGCACTTCGGCCGCGACCACTGCGAAGCCGCGCCCCTGCTCCCCCGCGCGCGCCGCTTCGACGGCGGCATTCAAGGCCAGGATGTTGGTCTGGAACGCGATGCCGTCGATCACGCCGATGATATCGACGATCTTGCGCGAACTCTCCTTGATCGATCCCATGGTTCCCACCACGTTGCCGACCACGGCTCCGCCCTTGATCGCATGTTCGGACGCCGACACCACGAGCTGATTGGCCTGGCGCGCGTTTTCCGCATTCTGTTTCACCGTCGAAGTCAGCTGCTCCATGGTCGAAGCGGTTTCCTCGATCGAGCTGGCTTGCGATTCGGTGCGCTGCGAGAGATCGAGATTGCCCGTGGCGATTTCGTTGGACGCGGTCGAGATGGTGTCGGTGCCGGTCCTGACTTCGCCGACAATGCGCACCAGGCTGTCGTTCATATCCTTCAAGGCCTGCAGCAGCTTGCCCGTTTCATTGGTGGATTCGACGGCGATATGTTGCGTCAGGTCGCCCAGCGCCACTTTTTGCGCGATCGACACCGCCTCGTCGATCGGGCCCGAGATGGCGCGGATCAGCCAGGCGCCGACGAAGATACCGACGATCAGCGCGATCACGATGAGGATGGCGGAAACCATGAAGAATTGCTTGTATTCGCGTTGCGACTTTTCATACTCCGACTTGGCCACGTCGAGCTGCAGTTGGATCAACGCGTTGGCCGCACCGTTCAGTGCCGGCAGGTCGCGCGTCATCGCGCCTTGTATGATGTCGGTGGCCGTTTTCGTGTCCTGTGCGCGCAAGGCATCCATGGCCGGCTTGAGGGTGTCGGCGAGATAGCTCTTGCGAATCTCGCGGTATTTTTCGGCCAGTTGTTTTTCCTCGGGCGTCAGATACGTCGTCATATAGGCGGCAAAGGTCTTGTTGAGGTCGTCGATGCCGGCGGCGACCTTGTCCATCTCCGCGCCCGCCTGCGCAGGGTCGCCGCTGACCGCCTTGGCGACTAGGAATTGGTTGGAGTCGATGGTTCGCGCGACATGGTCCAGCTGTCCGAGGGCGATCACCCGGTCTTCATACACCGTCTTGAGCGAGGCGTTGACCTTCGAAATGCTGAACAATCCGCCTATTCCCACCGCGAGCATGATCAGCGAAAGCAAGGCAATGACGAATACCAACCTGGATTTGATGGACAGATTCTTGAGCATGGCGGTCCTCGTGATGTGTCAGAATTCTTCCCACTCGCTGGCATCGCGGGCGGGAGAATCATTGCGTCCCGCAGCGATTGCGCGCTTGGGACCGGCAGGACGGTCGTCGCGCGCCGGGCCGGTTCGCGCGGTCGCCAGGCTCGTCCCGGGTGCAGTGCGGGAAGCGCGCGGCGCGGCCGCAGGTGCAGCGGGTGCGGCAGCGGCTTGCACGATGGTGAATACGCTGACCGCCTGCGACAACGCTTGCGCCTGCTCCTGCATGCTTTTCGCCGCGGCCGCCGCCTGCTCGACCAAAGCGGCATTGTGCTGCGTCATTTCGTCCATCTGCCCGATCGCTTGATTGACCTGTTCGATGCCGCTGCTCTGCTCAGCGCTGGCGGTGGTGATCTCGCCCATGATGGCAGCCACCCGCTTGACGGAATCGACCACCTCCTGCATCGTGGCTCCGGCCGCATCGACGAGCTTGCCGCCGGTATCGACCTTTTCCACCGAATCGTCGATCAGGGATTTGATCTCCTTGGCCGCCGCGGCCGAGCGCTGTGCGAGATTGCGCACCTCGGTCGCCACCACGGCGAAGCCGCGGCCCTGTTCGCCGGCGCGTGCCGCTTCCACCGCGGCGTTCAAAGCCAGGATGTTGGTCTGGAACGCGATGCTGTCGATGACGCCGATGATATCGACGATCTTGCGCGAGCTTTCGCTGATCGACCCCATGGTCTTGACCACTTGCCCGACCACCGCGCCGCCCTTGCTCGCGATGTCCGAAGCCGTCAAGACCAGTTGATTGGCTTCCCGTGCATTGTCGGCATTTTGCTTGACGGTTTGCGTCAGCTCCTCCATGGAACTGGCGGTTTCCTCGAGAGAACTGGCTTGCGCCTCGGTGCGTCCCGACAAGTCCATGTTGCCCGCGGCGATTTCATTCGAAGCAGTGGAGATGGCTTCGCTGGCGGAGCGCACCTGGCCGACTGTGCGCGACAGGCTGTCGTTCATCGCGCGCAGCGCCTGCAGCAGGCGGCCGGTCTCGTCTGCGCGCGAGGTGTCGATGGCGGCGGTCAGGTCGCCTCTGGCCACGCGGTCGGCGATGTCGACCGCGTCGTTGAGCGGCGTGACAATCGAGCGCGTGATTGCTGTCGCGAGCCAGATGCCCGCGACGGCGCCGAGTACGCCCAGGCCTATCATCAGGTTGCGCGAGGACGCGATGTCCTGCGCCGCTTCCGCGCCGCTCGCATCGACCTGGCGCTTCTGCAAATCGACCAGCGACTTGATGTCGTCGAGCAGGGTGTCGAGCGCGGGAAACGTGGCGCTGTTCATCATCGCGGCAGCCTGATCCTTCTGGTCGCCTTCGATCAGGTCGGCCACCTGGATGAAGGAATTGGCGTAGGCCGTGCGCGCAGCCTGGATCTTCGCCAGCGCGCTTTTCCCTTCCGGCGTGGCGACGAGTTTGCCCAGGCCTTCCAGGGCAGCGTCGATATCCTTCTTGTCCGAATCGATGCGGGCGTAGCTCTTGGCGCGCGCGTCGCGGTCGGGCAGGATGAATAAAGCCAGGGTGCGCCGCGCATCTTCGCGCGCTGCCGCGTCGATCGTGTTGGCGGCCGCGGCGCCGGCCCAGTCCTGCCGCACAATCTTGTCGTTGACTGCGCGAACCGCTTCGAAACGGGCGATGGAGACCACGATCATGGCCACCATCAATGCCAGCAGAATGGCGAAGGCCGCGCGCAGCCGGGTACTGATGCGAATATTGTCCATGCCTGTGAACGCCTTCCTCGCCGGTCGGGACCGGTCGTGATGATGATTGAAGTTATGTCGCCTCGACCAGCCCCATCTCGGGGCTGGTCATCAGCTTGTCGATGTCGATCAGGATCAGCAGGCGTTCTTCCAGTGTGCCCAGGCCGATCAGGAAATTGGCGTTGAAGGCCGTGCCCATCTCGGGCGCCGGCTTGATCTGGTCGGGCGTCAGCGTGGTGACGTCGGACACGCTGTCGACCACCATCCCGACCACGCGGCCCCCGATGTTGAGGACGACGACCACGGTGAATTGATCATAGGTCGGTTCGCCCAGGCGAAATTTGATGCGCATGTCCACCACGGGCACGATGTTGCCGCGCAGGTTCACCACGCCTTTGACGAATTCGGGCGCGTTGGCGACACGCGTCGGCGTCTCGTAACCGCGCAACTCCTGGACCTTGAGGATGTGAATACCGTATTCTTCCTTGCCGAGCTTGAAGGCGAGGAATTCGTTGCCGCCCTGGTCTGTGGCGGCGGGTCCGGCAGCGGATGTCTGCATCATGGACATATCCTTCAAAATGAAGTTCGATGCCGTTTTGCGAAGCAGGAAAGGTTTGGCGGATTTCCGACCCGCCACAAAAGAGTAGCAGAGACTGGGCGTTTGCGCGATGCGTTCGGCCCCATTTTTGCACTGTGGAGAATCCTAAGCAACACTTGCACCGTCAATGCCACGGAAGATGGCGATGACGAAATATAAATTTCACATTTTGGCGCGTCGACCGGGCGCTGGCCCGTTCAAGCCAAGCGGTTTTTCGCCAGCGGCGGGTTCCTGGCGAAATACTTCTTAATCCCCTTCAACACCGCCTCGGCCATCTGGTCCTGATAGGCGTCGTCTGTCAGCTTCTCTTCTTCTTCGGGGTTCGAGATGAAAGCCGTCTCGATCAAAATGCTGGGGATATCGGGCGCCTTGAGCACGGCAAAGCCCGCCTGCTCGACCGCGCCCTTGTGCAGCTTGTTGATGCCGCCGATTTCGCCCAGCACCGCCTTCGCCAGCTTCATGCTGTCGTTGATCTGCGCCGTAGTGGAGAGGTCGAGCAGCACGCCGGCCAGTTGCGCATCGTGCGATTTGATATTGACGCCGCCGATCAGGTCGGCCGCATTTTCCTTGTTGGCCATCCAGCGCGCAGTGGCCGAGGAGGCACCCTTCTCCGACAGGGCAAATACCGAAGAGCCGCGCGCAGTGGGTTCGATGAAGCCATCGGCGTGGATCGAGACGAACAGGTCGGCCTGCACCTTGCGCGCCTTTTGCACGCGCACCGGCAAAGGCACAAAGAAATCGGCGTCGCGCGTCAACATCACGCGCATGTTGGGCTGACCCTCGATCTTGGCCTTGATGCGCTTGGCGATTTCAAGCACCACGTCTTTTTCGCGGTTGCCGCCGTGGCCGATGGCGCCCGGGTCTTCGCCGCCGTGGCCCGGATCGAGCGCGATCGTGATCATGCGCGTGACTTGCGGCCGCTCGCTCTCCAGGTCGGCCGTTTCGCCGCGCTTGTTCAGCACGGCGTTCGGGGTCGACGGCGGCGTCGGTGTGTCGGCGCGCTTGTCCTGCGACCATTCGCCGCGCGCGATCAGGGCTGCAATCGGGTCGGGCGCATTGACCGGGTAGAGATCGAAAATCAGGCGATGCTGATAACCGCCCACGGGCGCCAGCGTGAACACCTGCGGATTGACCTCTTCCTTGAGATCGAACACCAGCCGTACCACACCGGGGCGATTTTGCCCGACGCGCACCTGCTTGATGTAGGGATCGTCGCCCTGCACCTTGGCCACCAGGTCCTTCAGGGCCGCGTTGAGCTCCAGGCCTTCGATGTCGACCACCAGGCGGTCCGGATTTTTGACCAGGAAGTGCGTCGCCTTCAAGTCGCTGTCGTTTTCCAGCGTCACGCGCGTATAGTCTTCCGAAGGCCAGACGCGCACGGCCAGAATTTGCGCGGCACGTGCCGGCAAGGTGGAAAATACGGAAAGTAGCAGGGTGGCGCCGGCTTTCAACACCGTGCGACGCGAGGTGTTGTGTGTAGAGCGGGGTTTTGCGGCGTGCTTCAAAGCGGACTTCACAGGTTGGGCGCGAATTTCAAACGGTCCAGGCAGCGCGTGCCCTTGGCGGACAATGCCTGCAATTCTACCTCACGTCCCTCGCGGCCATCGCCCGGCAGGGCCAAATACACCGCGATGTCGGGTGCGGGCAACACCGATTCGGCCTTTTCCGGCCATTCGACGATGCAGACGTTGTGTTCGTTGAACTCTTCGCGGAAGCCCGCGTCAAGGAATTCCTCGGCGCTGCCCATGCGGTAGAGATCGAAATGGATCAATTGCAAGGGCCGCCCGGCAATGGTCAGCGCATAGGGCTCGGCCAGCGTATAGGTCGGGCTCTTGACGTGGCCTTTATGCCCGGCGGCATGCAGCAGGGCGCGCGTCAGCGTGGTCTTGCCGGCGCCAAGGTCGCCATGCAGGTAGATCGCCAGGCCCGGTTCGAGCGCCTTGGCCAGTGCGGCGCCCAAGGCCATCGTGCCGGCTTCGTCGTTCAGGTGATTATGAGTATGCTGCATCGAATAGAATAGATAGATTACTTTCGCCCTCATTATGCAAGAAAACCGCCCCATCGACCTCGAAAACCTGGCTTCGTCCATCAAGACCTGGGCGCGCGAACTGGGTTTCGCCGGCCTGGCCGTGGCCGACGCGAAGCTGGCCGACGACGGACGCGGCTTGCAGCAATGGCTGGATAACGGCTATCACGGCGAAATGGATTACATGGCCGTGCACGGCAGCAAGCGCGCCCGGCCCGCCGAGCTGGTGCCCGGCACGGTGCGCGTGATCAGTGTGCGCATGGACTATCTACCCGCTGCCGGCGGCGCCGGTTGGCGCGAGGCGGAACAGGCACGCCTTGAAAAGGGTGATGCGGCAACGATTTCAGTCTATGCGCGCGGGCGCGATTATCACAAGGTCTTGCGTGGCCGCCTGCAGCAATTGGCCGAGCGCATTGCCGACACGGTCGGCCAGTTCGGCTATCGCGTTTTCACCGATTCGGCGCCGGTGATGGAAGTTGCGTTCGCGGCGCAGGCAGGCCTGGGCTGGCGCGGCAAGCACACGCTGCTCTTGAACCGCGAAGCGGGTTCGATGTTTTTCCTCGGCGAGATCTATACCGATCTGCCCCTGCCCGTCGATGCGCCGATCGGGGAGCATTGCGGCACTTGCAGCGCTTGCCTGTCAGCCTGCCCGACCGGGGCCATCGTCGCACCCTACAAGGTCGATGCACGGCGCTGCATATCCTATTTGACCATTGAATTGAAAGGTACCATCCCGGTCGAGTTCCGTCGTGCCATCGGCAACCGCGTGCTCGGCTGTGACGATTGCCAGCTTGTGTGTCCGTGGAACAAGTTTGCGCAGCGTGCCGTCTTGCCCGACTTCGACGTGCGCAACGGCCTCGATGGTGCAACGCTGGTCGAACTGTTCGCCTGGAGCGAAGAAGAGTTTTTGCACCGCATGGAAGGCAGCGCAATACGGCGCGTCGGCCATGAGCGCTGGCTGCGCAATATCGCCGTGGCGCTCGGCAATGCGGCGACTACGGCCGAAGTTGTGGCGGCGCTGGAGGCGCGGCGCGATCATTCATCCGAACTGGTGCGCGAGCACGTGGCGTGGGCATTGACACAACATGCTTGTGCGCCATGAGGTAAGAAGTCATTTCAAAAAGACCATGGCGTCGTTGCCACTCCTTGTCGTACAGTCGTACTGCCTGCGTCGTGGCGCCTAGCCCTGCTCATTTTGAAATGACTTCAAAATGCTGCGGCGCACATTGCTATTCGTTTAATTGATTTCGATGTCAACTACCGTAAGTACCCCTTGCTGGCAAGCACACTGTTGTAGATTGGTCGCGCTTCGTCATCCGCACGTAAAATTACTGGCGCATTACACGAGCCTTTTGGTAAAGTGCTGACTACTCGATTTTGCTCAAGGTTTCAGCAGGGGCGCAACACGAAGAAGAATCAACTATACGATTAGCCTGGCAGTGCGTGATTTTGAAGGCGGCGGGGAAATAATAACGGTATCGATACCGAGGATGTACGAGGAGACGTGCGTTTCACATAAAGCCGATGGGGCGCAAGCCAACAAGCGGCAGGGAACGCAAGCCGTATTTTAAGGCGCATCGCGAGATGCGCCTTTTTTATTTGCCGCCTTATTTGCCACCTTATTTGGCGAATTTATTTTCCTCTTCGCAAGCCGTATCGACATGCAGGACAGACGCGAACGCGCATTACATTGCCTGACGCCGTTATACTCTGCGGGTCATTCACCCAAAAGGTATCGCCATGCTCAAGCTCCACGGCTTCCCGGTCAGCAACTATGTCAACATGGTGGAATTCGCTTTGCTGGAAAAGGGCATTCCCTACGAATACGTTCTTACCTTCCCCGATCAAAGCGAGGCATTCCTGGAAAAGAGTCCGCGCGGCAAGGTGCCGGCGTTGGAAACGCCGCATGGGTATCTGTCCGAAGCCAGCGTGATCATGGAATACCTCGAAGACCTCGGCCAGGGCAAGCCCCTGCTGCCGGCCGATCCCTATGCCAGGGCCAAGGTGCGCGCCCTGGTCAAGCAGATCGAGATTTACATCGAGTTGCCGGCCCGTACCTGTTTTGCCGAAGCGCTGTTCGGCGGGAAGGTGCCCGATGCGATCAAGGCCAGGGCCAGGGAGGAATTGATCGCCGGTTTCGCCGCGATCAAACGGCAGGCCGCGTTTTCCCCGTATATCGCCGGGGCCGAATTCACGATGGCCGACATCATGTTTTATTTCGCCGGCGATCTTGCCTCATCGGTCGCGCAACGCCTGTTCGACTTGCCGCTCCTGGATGAACTCCCCGGCGCCAGAAATCTGCTCGACCAATTGAAACAGAATCCACACGTGCAAAAGCTGACGGCGGCGCGCGAAGCCGGCTTGCCCGGCTTCGTCGCGGGAGTCAAGGCGAAGATGGCGGCCAAGGCGTGAGCATGACGGCTCAGGCGCTATAATCGCTGCATGGACAAGAAAGCCGCCCCACACGCCATGTTTTCCGCCATTGTCGAAGCGCCCTTCGGCGCGGTCGGCGTGCGCACCGAAGCGGGCAATGTGCGCGAACTGGTGTATCTGCCTTCCACATTCGACGAAAAGGCGCCCGGCGACGCCATTGCGGAAAAAGCCGCACGGCAGGTCGAGCGCTATCTCACCGAGCCGGACTTCCGCTTCGATCTGCCTCTGGCCAAAGTCGGCACCGAATTCCAGCACAAGGTGTGGGAAGTCATCTCTGCCATTCCGCGCGGCGAAGTGCTGACCTATGGCGAAGTCGCCAAGCTGATCCGCTCGGCGCCGCGCGCCGTGGGCCAAGCGTGCGGCGCCAATTGGTATCCCATCGTCATTCCCTGCCATCGCGTCACGGCCACCGGCGGCCTGGGCGGCTTCGCCCATCATGACGACGAAACGGGCTTTCACCTCAACGTCAAGCGCTGGCTGTTGCGCCACGAAGGGGCATTGTCGACCGGCTTTGATTTCGATGGGCCGCAAACCCGCTGAAAAACCCGTGATATCCGCCGACAGCCAGGCGCTGATCGACGAATTCTGCGACACGCTCTGGCTCGAAGACGGCCTGGCGAAGAACACGCTCGAGGCCTACCGGCGCGACATGAGCCTGTTCGCGCACTGGCTCCACGGCGACAATGGCAAGGCGCTCCTGGCGGTCGAGCCTGACGACCTGAACCGCTATTTCAGCGCGCGCCACGCCACCACCAAGGCGACCTCGGCCAATCGCCGGCTGGCGGTATTGAAGCGGTTTTATCAACTGGCCCTGCGCCAGCGCCACATCGCCGCCGACCCATGCCTGCGCATGAAGTCCGCCAAGCAGCCGCCGCGCTTGCCCAAGACGCTGACCGAGGCCCAGGTCGAAGCCTTGCTGGCAGCGCCGGACGTAGCGACACCGTTAGGTCTGCGCGACCGCACCATGCTTGAACTGATGTATGCCAGCGGCTTGCGCGTGTCCGAACTGGTGCTCTTGAAGATCGTCGAAGTCGGCATGAACGAAGGGGTATTGCGCATCACCGGCAAGGGCAACAAGACACGGCTCGTGCCTTTCGGCGAAGAGGCGCGCAGCTGGATCGAGCGCTACCTGCGCCAGGCGCGCGGCGCCATCCTGGCCGGGCAGGTTGACGATGCGCTCTTCGTCACGGCACGCGGTGGAGCCATGACGCGCCAGATGTTCTGGAGCCTGATCAAGAAATATGCCTTCAACGCCGCGATCAAGGCGCCGCTTTCGCCGCATACGCTGCGCCATGCCTTTGCCACGCATTTGCTGAACCACGGCGCCGACCTGCGCGTGGTGCAACTGCTGCTTGGCCATGCCGATATCTCGACCACGCAGATCTATACCCACGTCGCGCGCGAACGCTTGAAGCAACTGCACGCCCAACATCACCCCCGCGGGTAGTAAAATAGCAAGGGCTTATGCAAAGCTGCCCCGGCATTGTCGGGTAGCCTGACCTGGGCAGCTTTGCATAAGTCCCATAGCAATAAAAACGCATCCCGCAGAGAACACACCTACATGAAATATCCTGTCATCGACACCCAGATTTCACCCGAAGGGCACCTCGAAATCCTTTCCAAGTCCGAAGTCGCCAAGCTGCGTGATACCCACCAGGGCGGCTTGTACCGTCTGTTCCGCAATTGCGCGCTGGCTGTCCTCAATTCCGGCAACGATCTGGACGACGGCAAGGAATTGCTCGAGCGTTATTCCTCGTTCGAGGTCGCCATTGTGCAACGCGAGCGCGGCATCAAGCTCGACATCAAAGGCGCGCCAGCCGCTGCCTTCGTCGACGGCAGGATGATCAAGGGCTTGCACGAACATGTCTTCGCCGTGCTGCGCGACGTGATCTTTGCCAATCACGAAATCGTCGATAACCCGCTGTTCGACATGTCGTCGTCCGAGGGCATTACTGACGCGGTATTCCACATTTTGCGCAACGCCGGCGTGCTGACGCCGTCGAACCAGCCGAATCTGGCGGTATGCTGGGGCGGCCACTCGATCTCGCGCGGCGAATACGAGTACACCAAGCTGGTTGGCTACGAGATGGGGTTGCGCGGAATGGATATCTGCACCGGCTGCGGACCCGGCGCAATGAAGGGGCCGATGAAGGGCGCCACCATCGGCCACGCCAAGCAACGCATCGGCGGCGGGCGTTACATCGGTTTGTCAGAGCCGGGCATCATCGCGGCCGAAGCGCCGAACCCCATCGTCAACGACCTCGTGATTTTGCCGGACATCGAGAAACGGCTCGAAGCTTTCGTGCGCCTGGGCCACGGCATCGTGGTCTTCCCCGGCGGGGCCGGCACGGCTGAAGAAATCCTTTACATCCTGGGCGTTTTGTTGCATCCCGATAATGCAGACATGCCGTTCCCGCTGATCTTCACTGGCCCCGAGAGCGCGCGCGCCTACTTCGAGCAGATCGATCAATTCATCGGCGCCACCCTTGGCAAGGTCGCGCAAGACCGTTACCGCATCATCGTCAACGATCCGGCCCGCGTGGCGCAGGAAATGCAGGAAGGCATCAAGAAAGTGCGCGAGTATCGCAAGGACCACGCCGATGCCTACTATTTCAATTGGCACCTGAAGATCGATGAGGAGTTCCAGCACCCCTTCCTGCCTACACACGAGAACATGCGCAATCTCTCGCTGCACACGGGCCAGGATACGCACCTGCTCGCAGCCAATCTGCGCCGCGCGTTTTCCGCCATCGTCGCGGGCAACGTCAAGGAACAGGGCATACGGGCCATCGAGGAACATGGCCCGTTCGAAATCAGCGGCGACGCGACGTTGATGCAGCGCATGGACGAACTGCTGTCTTCGTTCGTTGCGCAGCATCGCATGAAGCTGCCGGGCAAGACCTATACGCCGTGCTACCGCGTGGTGAAATAGGGCGCAACGTACATCGGATGATATTGTGAGCAAGCAAAGCCTGGACCGCATCCTGCAGTCGCAAGGTGTGGGTACGCGCAAGTGGTGTCGCGAGCTTGTCGCCGACGGCGAGATAGCGATAGGCGGCGAAGTCGTCACCGATTATCGCGCAAGCTACGACACCGATGGCCTGGCCTTCACCCTGTTCGACGAGGAATGGATTGTGCGCGAGCACGTCTACATCGCGATGAACAAGCCGCCCAACATCGAATGTTCGCGCAAGCCCAGCCACCGTCCCGGCGTGTTGACGCTCCTGCCCGAGCAATTCACCTGGCGCGAGGTGCAGCCCGTGGGCCGGCTCGATCACGATACGACCGGCATGCTGCTGTTGTCGGACGACGGCGCGTTCATCCACGCGCAATCCTCGCCCAAGCGCCACGTGCCCAAGCTTTACCTCGCCACCACGGCCGACCCGGTCACCGAAGAGCTTGTGGCGCAATTGAAGCGCGGCGTGCAATTGCACGACGAGCCGGCGCCGTTGGCTGCACAATCTTGCCGCAAGGTGGACGACCATCGCATCGAGATCGTGCTGGAGCAAGGCAAGTATCACCAGGTCAAACGCATGCTGGCCGCTGCCGGCAACCATTGCGCTGCCCTGTGCCGTATCGCCGTGGGCCAGCTCACGCTCGAATCGCTTGGACTGCAGGAAGGCGAGTGGTGCTACCTCGATCAGGCGCAGCTCGAGCTGCTCCGTTGATCATGGCACAACAGGGGCAAAAATCGCGGCAAAAACTCGTCGCGCCGTTGCCGGTTCGCGATGGCGTCGGCCCCAGCTTCCTCTGGATACCGGAGGGGCGCTGGGACAACCTGCGCCACTTCCTGCGTGAACGTTTTGCCGACGTCGAGCCGGCAAGCTGGGAAGTGCGCCTGGCCCGGGGCGAGGTGGTCGATCTGCACGGCAAGCCATTGACGGCGCATAGCGCGGTCGCGCGCGGCATGTGCATCTTCTATTACCGCGATGCCGGACCCGAGACTGCGATTCCGTTCGAGGAACGGATACTGTTTCGCGACGAGCACATCGTCGCCGTCGATAAGCCGCATTTCCTGCCTGTGACGCCGGCCGGCCGCTTCGTCCATGAGACCTTGCTGGTGCGCTTGCGCAAGAAATTCGGCTGGGATGAACTCGTACCCTTGCACAGGCTCGACCGCGAAACGGCGGGCGTGGTGTTGTTTTCGCATGACCCGGAAACGCGCGGCGTCTATCAGGCCTTGTTCCGCGAACGCGTCATGGAAAAGGGCTACGAGGCGCTCGCGCCGTTTTGCGGTGCGCTGCAATTTCCGTACGTGCGCAAAAGCCGCATCGTGCCAGGCACGCCATTTTTCCGCATGCGCGAGGAAGAGGGCGAAGCCAACGCCGAAACCCGCATCGACGTCATCGAACGGCGCGGCGACCACGCCTTGTACCGGCTTGAACCGGTCTCGGGCAAGCAGCACCAATTGCGCGTGCACATGGCTGCGCTTGGCATGCGTATCGTCAACGACGATTTTTATCCTGATGCCGGCCCGTGCAAGGGCGACGATTTCAGCCGACCCTTGCAGCTGCTCGCGCGCCGGCTGGCGTTTGACGACCCCTTGAGCGGCGAGCGGCGTGTCTTCACCAGCGGCAGAATATTGGAAGGAACACCATGAGAACCACCAGGGCCACGGCCGCAGTCGAGCGGCTCAAGAGGCGCAGCGGCAATACGCATTACAAGATGGTGTTGAACTCAGCCGGCTGGCCTTATCTCGTGCTCGACGAGGCCGGCAAGCAAACTGCACTGTGCGCACCAATGGCAATCGAGGATTTTGTGCCTTTCGTCAATGCATTCGGGCCGCAGGAAAAGAAACGCCAGACCAAAAATGACATTGCTTTCGAGGCGCAATTGACCAGGAAGACGCCGGGGAAGGAATAAGCATGCATACGAGTTTCTGGGAGCAGGACGCCATGCTCGATGCCGATTTCATCGTCATCGGCGGCGGCATCATCGGTTTGCAGACTGCCATCGAATTGCGCGAACGCGCACCCTCGGCTTCCGTGATCGTGCTTGAGCGCGGCTTGCTGCCATCGGGCGCATCGAGCCGCAACGCCGGTTTTGCCTGTTTCGGCAGCCTGACCGAGATTCTTGCCGACATCGGGGAATTGGGCGAACAGGCGGCGCTCGGTATTGTCGAACGGCGCTGGCGCGGCTTGAACCGGTTGCGGCGCCGGCTCGATGACGCAGCGCTCGGCTTTGAGTGCTATGGCGGCAGCGAATTGCTGCGCGAACAGGATCTGCCCGCGCTGGAGCAATTGGATGGCCTCAACGACAAGCTGAAACCCATGTTCGGCCAGTCGGTTTTTTCGCTCGACGAGCAAGGTTTGCGTGCGAACGGCTTCGCGAGTCGGGTCAGGGCATTGGTGCATAGCCCGCTCGAAGCGCAAATCCATTCCGGGCGCGCCATGCGCTCACTGGCCAGGCTGGCGGCGCAGAAGGGCGTGGAAATCCACACCGGCGCCGAAGTAGTGGGACTGGAACAGGGCGGCGGTTCGGTATCGATTGCCGTAGCCGGCGCGCGCAACTTGCGCTTCCGTGCGGCGCGCGTGGCCTTGTGCACCAGCGGATTTACGGGGGGCCTGTTGCCCGAATGCGGCATCGTGCCGGGGCGTGGCCAAGTCCTTGTGACGGCACCGATACCCGGTTTGCCCTGGCGCGGGACCTATCACATGGAACAGGGGTTCTATTACTTCCGCAACGTGGGGGAACGTGTGCTGCTGGGCGGCGCGCGCAACGTGGCGTTCGAGGCCGAGGCGACCAATCAGATGGAATTGAGTGCGCCGATCCAGCAAGCGCTCGAAGCCCTGCTGAAGGACACCATCTTGCCGGGGCGCGAATTTTCCATCGAACACCGCTGGGCCGGCATCATGGGTTTCACCGAGCGCGGCTTGCCCGAGGTGAAAATGATGGGCGATCGTGTTGCGCTTGGCTTCGGCTGCAACGGCATGGGCGTGGCCTTGTCGGCCGACATCGCTGCGGAGACGGCCGAATTGCTCATTGGTTAATTTTTTTGCAATAAAAAACGGGCTGCAGGTATTTCACCGTGCAGCCCGTCTTAATTACAGCGTGCGTCGATTACTTCTTGGCGCGGCTGGTGGTTGCCTTGGTCGTGTTTTGCGCGAACTGGGTCACGGCGGTGTCCACGTTCGATTGCAGCACTTCAGAGGCCTTCTTGGCGCTCTTGCTGAATTGCTCGTAACCGGCGTTGGCATTGTCGATCGCGGTCTTGAAGAAGGCCACGGCCTTTTCCGAACCGGCCGGTGCGTTCTTGGTCACGGCGTCGATGAACTCGCTGACCTTGCGGCTGTTTTCAGCGATTTGCTCTTCGGCGGCCTTGGTCAGCTCGGCTTGCACGGAGGAAGCGATGCCGGCAAGCGTGCGGCTGTAAGCCAGTGCCTTTTCAGCGGCGGGCTGGGTTTGGGCCGAAGTCAGCGTGAAGAATTCCTGCGGGTCCTTGGCGGCCAGCAATTGCTTGGTGGCGGCGGAGGTTTCTTCGAACGAAGCCTTGGCCGTGTTCAGGTTCAGGTCAACGATCTTGGTCACGCTGTCAAAGGCGCGAGTGGTCAGGGCGCTCAAGGCAGCGATCTGGGCTTCGAAATTGGTCTTGGCAGCAGCCGAAAATTGTTCGGGAGTGGTGTACATGGTGGTTCTCCTAATAATTAGTCAATGAGAGCAAATGAGAGCAAATAAGCAATCGGGTTAGACGCTATTGTGCGCCGCAACAATTCCATTTTATCTGCTCGAACACTAATGTCAAGCGATTTTTTGTGCGTCGCACAAAATTCCCCACATTTTTCTGCATTTCCAAGCAAGAACCTTTCAGCAAGGAATGTGCCAAGCTGCGTATCTGAGTGTTGTCATTCTTCTCTATAGCAGCTGTATTTACCAGGGGAATACCGGATATTCCGCTTGTGATGGACATTCGAAAGCGAGGTACGAACCATGATTTTCGCCCCGCGCTTGTGCAAAGCGGCAAACTTGGGGCGGACGGCATAAAATGCTTACCAGAAATGCACCATCCGGGTACACGGGACGCACTTAGCCCGGTGATGGCGCGATAATGACGACTGATAGCGAGTTGAGTTGACCCATGAGCAAGAAAGAACACGTTTCGGAAACCCCGGCTACGCAGTTTTTGCGCAAGCACGGCGTGGCCTTTACCGAACACCCCTACGAGTATGAAGAGCATGGCGGCACCGAAGTGTCCGCGCGCGAACTCGGTGTTGATGAGCACCACGTGGTCAAGACCCTGATCATGCAGGACGAGGCGGCCAAACCGTTGGTGGTCTTGATGCATGGCGACCGCAAGGTCTCGACCAAGAACCTGGCGCGCCAGATCGGCTGCAAGTCGGTCGAGCCATGCAAGCCCGAGGTAGCCAATCGCCATTCAGGCTTCCTGGTTGGTGGCACGTCGCCCTTCGGCACCAAAAAGGTCATGCCGGTCTACGTCGAAAAAACCATCCTCGAACTCGACAGGATCTATATCAATGGCGGGCGGCGTGGCTACCTGATCGGCATTGCGCCCGCAACCATGCAAGCCGTGCTCAAGATGACGCCGGTCGATTGTGCCTTGCAGCAATAAAAAACCGCAGTCGCCCGCTGGCAGCGGTCGCGCTTGCCGGTATCATTGGGCGCAACAACATTGGGCGCGGTGTGTGCTGCCCTGAACAAAGGAATAAAGAACAATGAATACATTGGGTTACGCCCTGTTGGCCGGCCTGGCCGCCTACCTGCTTGGATCGGTCTCGTTTGCCGTTGTCGTCAGCAAACTGTTTCGCTTGTCGGACCCGCGTACCTACGGCTCGAAAAATCCCGGCGCGACCAATGTGTTGCGCAGTGGAAATAAAGTGGCCGCGCTGGTGACACTGCTGGGTGACGGCTTCAAGGGTTGGCTCGCGGTGCGGCTCACCTTGCAATTCGGTGGACAATTCGGCCTCGGCGACCGCGCATTGGCGCTGGTGGCGCTGGCCGTGTTCCTGGGACACCTTTGGCCGCTGTATTTCAAGTTCGTCGGCGGCAAGGGCGTGGCAACGTTTTTTGGCGTCATGCTGGGCTTGAACGCCTTGTGGCTGGGGCTGCCTTGCCTCTTGACCTGGCTCGTGGTGGCGTTGATTTCGCGCTATTCCTCGCTGGCCGCGCTGGTGGCAAGCGCCGCTGCGCCGCTCTACCTGGCGCTGTTTGATGAGCATTTGAATTACACCGATTCGGTCATGCTGTCGGTCGGCGTGATGACGCTGTTGTTGTTCTATCGGCACCGCCAAAACATCGGCAAGCTGCTCTCGGGCAAGGAAAGCAAGATCGGCTCGAAGGCCAAGAAGGCGTAGGCTAGTGCCTTTTTCATGTAGGGTGGGTGCAACCCACCAATGCCTATTGAAATTTGTTTGGAGCGCTGGTGGGTCGCACCCACCCTACGTTTCGATGAACGATTGGATCAGGCCGCCTGCAACTCATCGAGCGGCCAGCGCGGCCGCACGTTGAAGGCATAGTCGCGCTTAGCGGCGGACGGATTGGCCGCAAGGCGCAGGGCGCCGGCAAAGGCGATCATCGCGCCGTTGTCAGTGCAGAACTCCAGTTCGGGGTAATACACGCGGAAGCGTTTTTTCTGTGCCGCCGCATTCAGGGCTTCACGCAATTGCCGGTTGGCGCCGACGCCGCCGGCGATCACCAGGCGCTTCAAGCGCGTTTCCTTCAAGGCTTTCAGGCATTTGGCCACCAGCACATCGACGATGGCATCAACGAAGCCGCGCGCGATGTTGGCCTTGTCCTGTTCGCAAATGTTGGTCTGTTGATTTTTCGCCACCGTCAACACGGCGGTCTTCAAGCCGGAAAAGCTGAAATTCAAATCCTTCGAATGCAACATGGGGCGCGGCAGCTTGTAGGCTTCTGGGTCGCCGAATTCAGCCATGCGTGAAATCGCCGGCCCGCCGGGGTAGCCCAGGCCGAGCAGTTTGGCTGATTTATCGAAGGCTTCGCCGGCGGCGTCGTCGAGCGTTTCGCCCAAGAGTTCGTAACGCCCCACGCCATCGACCCGCATCAATTGCGTGTGCCCACCCGACACCAGCAGGGCGACAAAGGGAAATTCGGGGGGGCTTGATGCCAAAAGCGGCGAGAGCAGGTGGCCTTCGAGGTGATGCACGCCCAATACCGGCTTGTCCAGCGCCAGGCCCAGGCCGCAAGCAATCGATGAGCCGACCAGAAGCGCGCCGGCCAGGCCAGGTCCCTGAGTATAGGCAATGGCGTCGATCTGTTCCGCTGCGACGCCGGCAGTAGCAAGCACCTGCTCCAGCAAGGGAATCGCGCGCCGGATATGGTCGCGCGAAGCCAGTTCGGGCACCACGCCGCCATATTCCTCGTGCATCGCCACTTGCGAGTGCAGCGCATGCGACAGCAGGCCGCGCTCGGTATCGTAGAGCGCGAGGCCGGTTTCATCGCAGGAGGATTCGACACCGAGGACAAGCATTGAGTGGAATTGTGCGGGTTGCAAAGCGCCATTTTAAAGGATTTGCCGTTCGTGGCCTTGCAAGCCGGCAATCGACAGGCTTCAGTGTAAGCTGTAGCCTGTTTTTCACGGAAATTCATCAGCATGACCGAAGCCTTCGCCGCCGCGCGTTTCATCAAGGAGATCGGACGCGGCAAAAAGGGCGCGCGCAGCCTGTCGCGCGCCGATGCCTCCATGCTGTACGAAGCCATGCTCGACGGCCGCGTGTCCGATCTCGAACTCGGCGGCATCATGCTGGCCATGCGCATCAAGGGCGAGTCGGGCGAGGAAATCGCCGGCTTTCTCGAAGCCGCGCATGGCTCGTTCGCGCCGCTAGACGTGCCGCCGGGCGCTGCGGGTCAGGCGTCTGATTGTGCGCCGATCGTGATTCCAAGCTACAACGGTTCACGCCACATGGCCAACCTCACGCCCTTGCTGGCCTGTCTCCTGGCGCGCGCCGGCGCACCGGTGCTGGTGCACGGCGTGAGCGTTGATCCGGGACGCGTCACGACGGCGGAAATCCTGCGGGCCATGGGGCAGGTGCCGGCGGCCAATAATGCAGAAGCGATAAGTCTGTGGTCCGAAGGCAAGCCTGCCTTCATGCCGGTGGAGGTGCTCGCGCCCAAGATGGCGCGCCTGTTGGCCGTGCGCCGCATCCTCGGCGTGCGCAATTCGACGCATACGCTGGTCAAGCTGCTGCAACCCTTTGCGCGGCCGGCACTGCGGCTCAATTCCTATACCCACCCGGAATATTTCGCCATGCTGAGCGAATATCTTGCCACGCTGGCGCCAAGCGACCAGGGCGACGTGTTCCTGATGCGCGGCACCGAGGGCGAGACGGTTGCCAATACGCGCCGCGCGCAGCAGATCACATGGTTTCACGATGGGCAGAGCACAGTGCTGGTCGAACGCGAGGAGCCGAGTGACGACGTGCCCGCCCTGCCGGCATCCGATGCCGCGACAACCGCGAATTGGGTCAATGCCGTGCTGCGTGGCGAGCAAGCCGTGCCCGCCGCCATCGATGAACAGGTGCGGCAATGCCTGCATGTGGCGCGGCAATTGCGCGCCAAGGGCGGCGCATGAGCCAGGCCTACGATGTTGTCGTGATCGGCGCCGGCGCCGCCGGCATGATGTGCGCCGCCGTGGCCGGGCAGCGCGGCAAGTCCGTGATCCTGATCGACCACGCGGAAAAGCTGGCCGAAAAAATCCGCATCTCGGGCGGCGGGCGCTGCAATTTCACCAATCTGCACGCCGGGCCGCAAAATTTTTTGTCGCAGAATCCGCATTTTTGCAAGAGCGCGCTGGCGCGTTACACCGCGCAGGATTTCATCAACCTGGTCAAGCGCTACCGCATTCCGTTTCACGAAAAGCACAAGGGGCAATTGTTTTGCGACCGCTCGGCCGAAGACATCATTGCCATGCTCAAGGCCGAATGTGACACCGGCAAGGTGGAGTGGCGCATGCCGTGCAAGGTTGGCGGCGTAGCAAAAGAAAACAACGGGGAGGGCGAATATTTTCTCGTTACGGCCGAAGGCGGGCCGGTGCGGGCACGGCAGCTCGTCATTGCCACGGGCGGCTTGTCCATCCCCAAGATCGGCGCGACCGACTTTGCCTATCGCGTCGCCAAGCAGTTCGACCTGAAGATGGTGGCGCCGCGCCCCGGACTCGTGCCATTGACTTTCGACGAAGCGGCATGGCAGCCCTTCGTGCCGCTGGCCGGCATGTCGCTGCCGGTGGATATCGAAACCGGGGAAAAGAAAAATCGCGGCTATTTCCGCGAAGACCTCTTGTTTACCCACCGCGGCCTGTCCGGTCCGGCGGTATTGCAGATATCGAGCTTCTGGGAAGCGGGCATGGCCCTGACGCTGAACCTGCTGCCTGAAACCGACTTGGCGGAAGTGTTAATAGAAAGCAAATCCAGCGTCAAAAAGAACCTCGGCAATTTCCTCGCCCAATTCCTACCCGCGCGGCTGGCAGAAGATTGGCTGCTTGCCAACGATTTTCAGCTAGGCGCCCGCCTGCCGGATATGCAGGACAAGCAACTGCGCCGGCTCGGCGAATCGCTCAACCGTTGGCGCATCGCACCCAACGGCTCGGAAGGCTACCGCAAGGCCGAAGTCACCCGCGGCGGAATTGATACCCGGGAGCTGTCGCAGCAAAGCATGATGGTCAACAAAGTCCCGGGCCTGCATTTCATCGGCGAAGCGGTCGACGTGACGGGTTGGCTGGGCGGCTATAACTTCCAGTGGGCCTGGGCTTCGGGCTTCGCCGCCGGTTCGGCCATCGATTGAAAAACAACAAGCCGGGTGAAAAGGGCGTAAAAGCGGGCTTCCAATTTGCTGTTGAAGCTGCTATACTCGCTGTCTTCCCTTAAAACCCTTACCCTGGTTTAGAGTAATACATGACCACTATTCGCCTTAAAGAAAACGAGCCGTTCGAAGTCGCCATGCGCCGCTTCAAGCGCACCATCGAAAAAACCGGTCTCCTGACCGAGTTGCGCGCGCGCGAGTTTTACGAAAAGCCGACTGCAGAGCGCAAGCGCAAGCTGGCTGCTGCCGTGAAGCGCCATTACAAGCGCATCCGCAGCCAGCAATTGCCCAAGAAGCTCTACTAAAAGCGACCAGGTATTTCGCCGGACGGATCACCGTGCGGCCATATTGCAAACCCGCTCCGGTGTCGGTCCGCAGCGGGTTTTGGCTTTTTCTACAGGGTGCCTCTAAAATTGAGCGAGCTGGCCTGGCTCAGGCCGTGCGGCGGATTTCAGAGGTGCCCAATAGTTCGATTGCCCTGACATTATCAATAGCGAGGATTGCATGAGCCTGAAAGCACAGATCCAGGAAGACATGAAAACCGCCATGCGTGCCAAGGAAACGGCGCGGCTGGCCACGATACGTCTTTTGCTTGCTGCCATGAAGCAGCGCGAAGTCGACGAGCGCATCGAACTGACCGATACCGACGTCCTCACCATCATCGAAAAGATGATCAAGCAGCGCAAGGACTCGATCACCCAGTACGAGGCCGGCGGCCGTCAGGATCTGGCCGACGTGGAAAAGGCCGAGATGGACATTCTCTCCACCTACATGCCCGCCGCCTTGTCGGACGCCGAAGTGCAGGCTGAAGTTGATGCCGCGATGGCCGAGACCGGCGCCGCCGGCATGCAGGACATGGGCAAGGTCGTCGCGCTCCTGAAGGGCCGGCTTGCCGGCCGTGCCGACATGGGCAAGGTCTCGGGCCTGGTCAAGGCCGCGTTGTCGAAGAAAGCGTAAGTCTGGCGCAACCGGACGGACTTGGCTTGCGCTGACAGGGAGCAGCGGTGATTCCACAATCCTTCATCCAGGATTTGCTCAACCGCGTCGATATCGTCGACGTGGTGGGCCGCTACGTCCAGTTGAAGAAGGGCGGCGCCAATTTCATGGGCCTGTGCCCGTTCCACAATGAAAAGTCGCCCAGCTTCACGGTCAGCCCGACCAAGCAGTTCTACCACTGCTTCGGCTGCGGTGCACATGGCACGGCGATCGGGTTTTTGATCGAATATTCCGGACTGGGTTTTGTCGAGGCGGTCAAGGATCTGGCGCAAAACGTCGGCATGGTCGTGCCCGACAACGAAGACAAGCTTCCCCCGGCGCAGCGTGCCGAATACCAGGCCAAGAGCCTGGCCCTGTCCGAAGCGATGACGCAGACATGCGACTTTTACCGCCACCAATTGCGCGGCTCGGAGCGGGCCAAGAACTATCTCAAGGGGCGCGGTCTGACAGGTGAAGTCGCCGCGCGCTTCGGGCTGGGTTATGCCCCCGACGCGTGGGATGCCTTGCGCAACGTATTTCCCGACTATGAGCTGGAAGCGCTGGTCGAAGCCGGACTCGTGATCCACAAGAGCGAAGAGGCCGGCAGCGGGCGCAAGCGCTACGACCGCTTCCGCGACCGCGTCATGTTCCCGATTCGCAACGTCAAAGGCCAGGTGATCGCCTTCGGCGGACGCATTCTCGACGCCGGCGAGCCAAAGTACTTGAATTCCCCCGAGACACCCTTATTTCAAAAGGGTAGCGAGTTATATGGCTTGTTCGAGGCACGGCAAGCCATCCGCGAAGCGGGATACGTGCTGGTCACCGAAGGATACATGGACGTGGTCGCCCTGGCACAACTGGGTTTTCCGCAGGCCGTGGCCACGCTGGGCACGGCTTGCACGCCGGTCCATGTGCAAAAATTGCTGCGCCAGACCGATACCGTGATCTTCAGTTTCGACGGCGATTCGGCAGGGCGGCGTGCCGCCCGGCGTGCCTTGGATGCCAGCTTGCCGCATGCGAATGACAATAAAGTCATCCGCTTCCTGTTCCTGCCGACCGAGCACGACCCGGACAGCTATATCCGCGAACTCGGCACCGAAGCGTTTGAGCAGCAGGTCAAGGATGCGATGCCGTTGTCGCAATTCCTGCTGCGCGAAGTGACTGCCGATAATGATATGGGCACGCCGGAAGGGCGGGCCCGCGCGCAATTCGATGCCAAGCCGCTGTTGCAGGCGATGCCGCCGTCGTCATTGCGCCTGCAGATCGTGCGCAGCCTGGCCCAGGCCACGCAGACCACGCCGGCCGAGATCGAAACGCTGTTCGAGCTGGCCCAGCCGGTTGCGCACAAGCGCTTGGCGCCACCACGAGTCAAGCGCAACGCGCCCGTGGGATTGGAGCGCCAGATCATGCGCCTTTTGGTGGCGCACCCGGTGATGATGGCTGATTTGGACGATGCGGCGCTTGATGCGCTGGCCTATGTCGCGCCGGAAAGTGCCGAAATGTTTGCCCAATTGCTATCGGCCGGCACGCAAATGGGCGAGAGCGCGAACTTCGCCGTGTTGTCGGAATACTTGCGCGCTGCCGGATCGGACTTCGAGCCGTTGATCCGCGAAATTGCCGCCGAAGCCAGCAGCGACCCAGCTTTGGCCCGCTTGGAGCTTGCGGGGGCAATTCGGCAGATTAAGCTGCAAATGATCGCGGCGGAGCTTAAACAGTTAACCAGCACCGGCTCGCTTGACGAAGAATTGAAGCTGCGCTACCACGAATTGAGACAACAGCAAGCAATCTTGCAGCGCGAAGCGGCGAACGAGGCGGGCAACAGTCAAGGCTGACAGACTGCCTGGAATTTGGTCAAAAATAGGCTATGTGATATACTGAAAGGCTTTTTATTCAGTACCTTACGACGTAATCGCGTCGCAATTCGAGAAGCCCATCCTGCGTTAAAAGAGATTCATTCAGAGATTAACCCAGAGATTGCCCCGATTGAGGAAATTGGTTGAGCAACTGTTGAAAAGCAGTTGAAAAAGGTAGGTTCCGGCATAAGGGTACACCCATAAGCCGGTAGATGCACAGTCGGCCCGTCCGTGCACCGTCAGCAGTAGGCTGCAACAATGACGATGCATATCCGGGCATTTAATGCTTGTTGATTCCATGGCGAACGCAATGAAGAAACCCGCGAAAACTCCGACAACTCCCGCAAAGAAACCGGCCGCATCCAAACCGGCAGCCAAGCCGGCCGCCAAGCCTGCTGCAAAGACTGCAGCCGCAAAACCAGTTCCCAAGAAGGCCGAAAGCGTCAAGTCAGCAAGCGCCAAGACTGCACCTGCATCGAAGAGCGCGAGCAAGGTTGTAACCAAGCCCGCATCCAAGCCTCTACCTAAAGCCAGCCCCAAGGCAGTTCCTGCCAAGGCCGCGGCCCCGGTGAAGGCCAAGCCCGCCGTGAAGGCGGAGAAGACGGTTGTGGCACCATCGAAAGCCCCTGTGACAGTAAAGAAATCCGAACCAAAGAAGGCTCCGCCCGCCAAGGCCGTCGCCGAAAAAATCGAAAGCAAGCCCGAGGCCAAGGTCTCGCTCGCCATCACCGCCACGGTTAGCCAGACCACCGATGCTGCCACCCTGGCTGCGATCGACACGTCGGGCTACGTGCTGCCGTCGGTGAAAGTGCCCGGCCGCCGCGGCCGCAAGCCCAAGGAGTTCCAGCCCGAGAACGATGAAGTCGCGGCGTTGAACGCCGTCGAGCGCGCTGAGTTGAAGGCCGTCGACAAGGCCAAGGCCAAGGACCGCAAGGCCAAGGAAAAGGCCCTCTTGAAGGACGCTTTCTCGTCCGACACCGAGGCCACCGAAGAGGAACTCGAACGCCGCCGCCAAAAGCTCAAGACCCTGATCAAGCTGGGCAAGGAGCGCGGCTTCCTGACGTATTCGGAAATCAACGACCACCTGCCCGAGAACATCGTCGATCCCGAAGCCATTGACGGCATTATCGGCACGTTCAACGACATGGGCATCGCGGTCTATGAGCACGCGCCCGACGCCGAAACGCTGCTCTTGTCCGACAACGTCGCCACGGTCGCGTCAGACGACGATGCCGAAGCGGCCGCCGAAGCGGCGCTCTCGACGGTCGATTCCGATTTCGGCCGCACCACCGACCCCGTGCGCATGTACATGCGCGAAATGGGTTCGGTCGAGCTGTTGACGCGCGAAGGTGAAATCGAAATCGCCAAGCGCATCGAAGAAGGCCTGAAGGACATGATCCAGGCCATCTCGGCCTGCCCGACCACGATCGCCGAAATCCTGCAAGCGGCCGACCGCATCGGCAACGATGAAATCAAGATCGACGAAATCGTCGACGGTTTGGTCGACATGAACGTCGACGAGCCGGCGCTTGCCGCCGCGTCGTCTGACGACGACGAGGAAAGCGACGACGAAGAAGAGGAAGAAGAGGAAGACGAAAGCAATGCCTCGGGCGCGGCCGGTTATTCGGCTGAACAGATCGAGCAACTGAAGCGCGAGTCGCTGGCCAAGTTCGCCAACATCCAGACCCAGTTCGACAGGATGCGCAAGGCTTTCGAAAAGGAAGGCTACAACTCCAAGTCCTACGTCAAGGCGCAGGAAACGATCTCGGCCGAACTGCTTTCCATCCGCTTCACCGCCAAAATGGTGGAAAAGCTGTGCGACACGCTGCGCGCCCAGGTCGACGAAGTGCGCCACATCGAAAAGCAGATCCTCGAACTCGTGGTCAACCGCTGCGGCATGCCGCGCGCCCACTTCATCAAGGTCTTCCCGGGCAATGAAACCAACCGCGAATGGATCGACGGCGAAGTCAACGGCGGCCATCCGTATAGCGCCGTGCTCGGCCGCAACGTGCCCGCCGTGCAGGAACTGCAGCAAAAGCTGATCGACCTGCAGGCGCGCGTGGTGCTGCCGCTGCCCGACCTGCGCGACATCAACCGCAAGATGGCCGCCGGTGAAATGAAGGCGCGCAAGGCCAAGCGCGAAATGACCGAGGCCAACCTGCGTCTCGTGATCTCGATCGCCAAGAAATACACCAACCGCGGCCTGCAATTCCTCGACCTGATCCAGGAAGGCAACATCGGCCTGATGAAGGCAGTGGACAAGTTCGAATACCGCCGCGGCTACAAGTTCTCGACCTACGCTACGTGGTGGATCCGTCAGGCCATCACGCGCTCGATCGCCGACCAGGCGCGCACCATCCGTATCCCGGTGCACATGATCGAAACGATTAACAAGATGAACCGCATCTCGCGCCAGATCCTGCAGGAAACCGGTGCCGAACCCGATCCGGCCACCTTGGCGATCAAGATGGAAATGCCCGAGGACAAGATTCGCAAGATCATGAAGATCGCCAAGGAACCGATCTCCATGGAAACGCCGATCGGCGACGACGACGATTCCCATCTGGGCGACTTCATCGAAGACAACAACACGCTGGCGCCGTCCGACGCAGCCTTGCACGCCTCCATGCGCGGCGTGGTCAAGGACGTGCTGGATTCGCTCACACCGCGCGAAGCCAAGGTGCTGCGCATGCGCTTCGGCATCGAAATGTCGACCGACCACACGCTCGAAGAAGTCGGCAAGCAATTCGACGTCACGCGCGAACGCATCCGCCAGATCGAAGCCAAGGCGCTGCGCAAGCTGCGCCATCCTTCGCGCTCCGACAAGCTGAAGAGCTTCCTCGAGGGGAATTAAGCCAATTGGCGGGCGGGGTATTCCTCCCGCTTGGCCAATTGGTTTATGATGCACGCGTTCTTTTTCTTTCAGGGCCTCTAGCTCATGCTTGGTTAGAGCAGCGGACTCATAATCCGTTGGTGCCGTGTTCGACTCACGGGAGGCCCACCAATAAAATCAAGGACTTAGGTGAAAATCTAAGTCCTTTTTTCGCTTCTATGGCGTGGTCCGGTACAATTTCGGTACAGTAAGCAAAATTTGACAGTACTGGAGATTGCATGGCGACCATCGTGAAGACCCCCTCGGGCACCTGGAAAGCGGTCATTCGCAAGGCTGGATGGCCTACATCTATCAAGACGTTCCGACTGAAAAAGGACGCCGAGGATTGGGCGCGTCGCGCCGAAGATGACATGGTGCGCGGCGTCTTTATCCAGCGTGCGCCATCGGAGCGCTTGACGTTCGAGAAGGCGCTGAAGCGCTATCTATCCGAGGTCACGCCAACAAAACGCCCGCTCACTCAAAATGCCGAGCATAAGCGGTCAGTGCCACTCTTCCAATTCTTCGGCAAGTATTCGCTGGCGGCCGTTACCTCGGACCTCATCGCCGAATACCGCGACAAGAGGCTTGCCGGCGAAGACCGCATGAAGGATGGTAAGCCAAATCCACTGCCGAGAGCTGCCAACACCGTCCGTCTTGAGCTGGCACTGCTCGGCCATCTCTTCACCATTGCAGTGAAGGAATGGGGTCTTGGCCTTTCTTTCAATCCAGTGCTGAACATTCGCCGCCCTGCGCCAGGACCCGGCCGCAATAGGCGGTTGACCTTGGATGAGGAAAAATTACTGCTGGCCGCTGTCGATAAACATTCAAATCCAATGTTGAGCTGGATTGTGCGTATCGCCATCGAAACCGGAATGCGCTCGTCCGAGATATCAACGCTGCGTCGTTCGCAAGTAATGCTCGACAGGCGAATTGTGCGACTCATTGAAACGAAAAATACGCTACCTCGGACGGTTCCGCTCTCACTGGCGGCGACGGAGCAGTTCCGGCTAGCGTTGAATAACCCTATTCGGCCCATCGACACAGACCTGATCTTTTTCGGGGAACCTGGCAAAGATGGTAAGCGCCGGCCGTACAATTTCAACAAGGTATGGGTTGATCTCAAGAAGACTATCGGCGTCACTGATTTGAAATTTCACGACCTTCGGCATGAGGCCGTGAGTCGCCTTGTCGAGTCAGGGTTGAGCGACCAGGAAGTAGCTTCCATTAGCGGCCACAAATCAATGCAAATGCTCAGGCGATATACACATCTGAGAGCTGAGGATTTGGTAGCTCGGCTGGATGGTGTCAAGAAGGCTGAGCTCGCAATAGATGAACTGGCGACTGTCAGCCAACCAAAGAAAGGGTCGATATGAATATGTCCCACACTGTACCAAAATGGACCCAGGACGAAGCTATTGCCTTTGAGTCCGCTTGTGAATGTATCACCGACCTGATCGGCATTCTTATGGCGGCGGTTTATCAGGAAGAATCAAATGCGACGCCAGATAGTCAACGACTGCTCGAACTGAACGCGGCAGTATCGCGTTCATGGCAGACTCGTGAACGATTGGGCGTTCACAACCATTCTGGAATCGCCCGCATTCGTGACGAGTACGGCTCAAAAATTCGCGCTTGGCGCGAGTCTGAGAAAGTGGATCGTGCAAACGAAGCTGTCTTGCAGGATTTGCTCCAAGCTACATATGCATGTGTTTGAAGCTATATCACGTCAATATCGATCACAGCTAGAAGGAATTCATGCAACCAGTTATCATTTGGTGAGTGCGTAACGTAGGATCGGAGAGCGAGTATGCCAGTAGAAATTATTTCATCTATCAAGGGATGCCTTGACGCTGTTGAAACCAGCATGTCGCCACTCGATGAAAACAATTTTTCCTTCGGCCTTGAAGCGCTCGTAGATGAACCAAAATCCCTGACTGTTAACGAACGCAAGGGATGCCAAGCTGAAATATTCGGCTTACGTTTCATTGCATTGAATACTGATCCGCGACCACCTTGGGATATCTATTTTGGCCCTATGTCGTCCATGATGACGAATGATGGTGTTGAAGTATATCAGCCAGACGCACGGCAAATTGATTTGGAAATTATCCAATATTGGAAAGACCGATATGCCCAAACGCCGCACCTGACACTCCGTGCCCGTTATGCTGACCTCGCTTGGGAAATCGGTCGGTTGTGGAATAAATGTCACCCAAACGAAGCTCCCATTGAGCGCCCCAGAACGCTCGCTCAAGGAGCCATCAATGCATATCTTGAAGTCGTAGAGAAGAATTCTTTTGTCGATAGTAGCCAAGCATGGAGATTCCTTGGACGCGCTCTGGAATTGGCGATATATATCAAGGACAATATTCTTGTTGATCGCGCAAGGAGTTTGACCTTCTCACATCAACGCGAGCAGATGAAAGCAGGCGAATCCAGTATTTGGCAGATAGATAATTTACTGTGGAAAAATAGAGAAAATTTGACGTTATCGGACTTGGAGCGTTCCGAGTTGATAGACTGGCTGGAGGCAAGTCTTGCTGTCCACGCAAACATTGAAGACGCTGAGCGATTCGATCCACACCAAGCGCTGAGTGCAGCCGATAGAATCGGTCGCTGGTTGGCAAAAAGTGACATCACAAGATGTAGTGCTGTTCTCCAGACTGCAGGAGCTGCGTTTGAGGCAATAGCCAAGAAAGCCGACGCACTTACGGCGATTTCGTGGCTCGAAACTCTGATTACGAAATATCGCGTTGCCAATCTCGAAGTAGATGTCGCTCGGGTCGAATCTTCAATACGTGCGCGAGCGGATGAGGCACAACGATCGATGAAGCAATTGTCTGTGGGCATCGAGGTTCCCCAATCGGAAATGGAGGCATGGCTTGATGAACTCACTGCAGGTTCTGCGGAGCTTGCTCTTGCACGCATTGCTGTAAATTTAATGACTAGCGAAGCGACACTTCGCAGCATGGTCGAAACGGCGACCGCTAATGCGCCGCTTCAAGCACATCTACCGCTCGCTATTATGGGCAAGGATGGATTTACTGCTGCCACCATTGGATCGGTCAAGGATGACATGCCCGGCCGGATGATCAACCAAGCTGCTACGTTGATTGGTGCTGGGGCACCGTGGGTTCACCAGGCTTTGGAGCATGGAAAAGTTAGGTGGAACATCAATGCGGGTGATCTGCTTGCCTTCCTTGCGCAAAGTCCGCTCTTCCCATCGCATACCCACGTTTTACTGAAGTACGGAATCGATGCATGGTTTGAGGAAGATGCCGTTAAGGCGATACATATTTTGGTGCCACAGGTTGAAGCGGCATTGCGATCCGTTTTGGTATCGATGGGGGAGTCCGTGATGCAGCCGAGCAAAGATGCTGGTGGGCTTGAAGCAATTGGCATGGGTACGGTACTTCACCACAAGACGTTCATGGAAAAGTTCGATTCGACAGCTCGCCACCATCTTCGCGCACTTTATACGCATCCCAAGGGAATTAACCTGAGAAATAAAATTGCACATGGCATTGCCGGCGAAAATTTGTTAGGTCGCGGC
>FTKD01081253.1_pt1 | contig 56763 bp, 54 predicted proteins | sample 1658191 | NCBI WGS metagenome assembly FTKD01 (sample SAMEA3914808, study PRJEB12502) | metagenome | biome: forest; material: soil | place: Canada | collected 2011-08-03 | depth 0.3 m
GTCATCGGCGAGACGCATCGACGGCATCGCAGTGCAGAGTTCCTGAAGTTCCTGCGCACCGTCGAAGCCAACGTCCCACCACTACTCGACGTCCATTTGGTCATGGACAACTACGGAACACACAAGACGACATCGATCAAGGCGTGGCTCACTCGGCATCCGCGTTTTCACGTCCATTTCACGCCGACTTCGGCGTCGTGGCTGAACCAGGTTGAGCGCTGGTTCGCAACGCTGACACAGCGCTGCATTCGCCGAGGCACGCATCGCTCGACGCGCGAACTCGAACAGGCTATCAGTCAGTATGTCGCGGCCAACAACGTCAGCCCCAAACCGTTCGTCTGGTCGAAGACCGCTGACGACATCCTCACCAGCATCGAACGATTTTGTCTACGAACTTCTAACTCACAACACTAGCGAAGCTGTCATCCTGCGACTTCGCGCAGGATGACGGGCTCCGCTGCGCGCGCGAAGGGTCAGCAGTTGCCCTGCGCGTACAGGCTTTCGGGACTGATGCGCACACGCAGCCGATGGCCCTCGGCCGGCCCGGCGATTCCGCGGTCGCGTCCGCTGGCCTCCAGCAGCAGCGGCTCGTCCAGCGGCTCGCCGCGCCGGCCCAGCAGCACGGCCACCTGGGGCGCGTCCGAGTCGGCGGTGCGCCGTACGACCACCGCCACCTCGCCGCCGTGCAGCCGCACCAGGCTGCCGGGCGGATGCGCGCCGAACTCGGTGATCAGCGCCAGGGCGAACGGGTTGCCGCGCTCCAGCACCAGCAGGTCGCGCGCGGCGCGTGGCGGCGGCAGGCTGTCGCGGCCGCTGCGGCCGGCCAGCTTGGCGGTGTAGACGTCCACGGTGCGCAGCGCGTTGGCCATCTCGCCCACCTCGACGATGCCGGACGGATAGCCGCCGCCGCCCGGACGCTCGTGGTGGTGTTCGACCGCCCGCAGCCATTCGCGGTCGGTGACGCCGCTGGCCTCGAGCATCGCCAGGCTGGTGGCCGGATGCATCTGCAGCGCGTGGCGCTGCTTGGGGCCGGGCAGCCGCGCCAGGTTGGCCATGCGGTCCTGCAGTTCCAACATGCCCACGTTCATCGTGAACGCGGCCTTCACCAACGTGAGGCAGCGCGGCACCGGCCAGCCCAGTCGCGTGGCGATCAGCCAGGCCGCGGCGGCGGCGTGCAGGCTGCGCACGACGCCGTAGGGCGCCTCCTCGTCCGGCGCCGGCCGCACCAGCAGGAAGATGGCCAGGTCGGGGGCGAGCGCGGTGAGCGCCGCCAGGTCGCGGGCCGTGCCGTCCAGCGCGGCGGGCGCGTCGGCCGCGGGCATGCGCGCGAGTATGCGCGCGAGGCTGGCGGCCAGCTCGTGCCAGCGCGCGAGGAGTTGCGCGGGCGAGGCCGCGTCGGGCTTGGCGGGCGTGTCGGCCAGCTCCTCCACGTCGACGCAGGCGCCGCCCACCACCAGCGCCTCCAACTGCTCGGCGTCGCTGACGACCTGGTCCTTGGCGAGCAGCAGCCGGCTCGTCGCGTCGCGGATGCTGAAAGGCAGCGGCGTGCCGAGGCGGATGCGATGCTGCACCCGGGTGAGCGGACAGAGTTGCATGGCCTCCTCCGATGGCGATGGAACGGTCTCGGGCCGGGCAGTCCCCGTGCCCGACGTTGCCAAGGTGGGCGCGGTAGACTTCCCTGCACTGAAAGCGCGCGTGAACACGGCACGCCCCGATTCTGCGCCCGGCCGGCGTTTGCCGCAGGGCCCCGCGCCTCCCCCACCTTTTCCAGCGCCCCGAAGGCGCCGCCGCCTCCATGTCCGTCTCCGAAGCCGCGCTCACCGCAGCGCTCGCCACCGTCATCGACCCGCACACCGAACAGCCCTACACGGCGGGTCGCCAGCTGAAGAACCTGCGCGTGGGCGCCGACGGCGCGGTGGCGTTCGACATCGAGCTGGGCTATCCGGCGCGCAGCCGGTTCGGCGCGGTGCGCGATGCGCTGGCTGCGGCCGCCAGGTCGGTGGACGGCGTGTCCAGCGTCGCCGTCGAGGTCTCCAGCAAGGTCGTCGCGCACCAGGTGCAGCGCGGTGTGGCCCTGCTGCCCGGCGTGGCCAACGTGATCGCGGTGTCGTCCGGCAAGGGCGGCGTGGGCAAGAGCACCACCGCCGTCAACCTCGCGCTCGCGCTCGCGGCCGAGGGCGCGCGCGTGGGCCTGCTCGACGCCGACATCTACGGGCCCAGCCTGCCGCTGATGATGGGCCTCTCCGACCGGCCCGAGTCGGAGGACGGCAAGACGATGAAGCCGCTGGAGAACCACGGCGTCAAGGTGATGTCCATCGGCTTCCTGGTCGACCCCGAGCAGGCGGTCGTCTGGCGCGGCCCGATGGCCACGCAGGCGCTGGACCAGCTGCTGCGCCAGACCACCTGGGGCGAGCTCGACTACCTGGTGATCGACATGCCCCCGGGCACCGGCGACATCCAGCTGACCCTGAGCCAGCGCGTGCCGCTCACGGGCGCGGTGATTGTCACGACGCCGCAGGACATCGCGCTGCTGGACGCGAAGAAGGGCCTGAACATGTTCGAGAAGGTGGGCGTGCCCATCCTGGGCATCGTCGAGAACATGGCCGTCCATGTGTGCACGAACTGCGGGCACGTGGAACACATCTTCGGCGCCGACGGGGGCAGGCGCATGGCGGGGCAGTATGGGGTGCCCTACCTGGGCGCGCTGCCGCTCACGATGCGTATCCGCGAGCAGACCGACTCCGGCACGCCGACCGTCGCGGCCGAGCCCGATGGCGAGATCGCGGCGCTGTACAAGGCGGTGGCGCGGCAGGTGGCCGTGGTCGTCGCCCGGAAGGCCAAGGACTTCTCTTCGAAGTTTCCGACGATCAATATTTCGAAGACGACCTGATCGTTGGGTTTGTCGGTTCGTGAGGCGCGCCGACTCAGGCGCGCGGGGTGCGCTGGGTCAGGCGTGCGGTGTGCGGTGTGCGCTGGGTCAGGCACGACTCACCGGGGGAGCTTGTTTTGTTCGTGTCCCCCGGCCTGCGGCCTCCTCCTTTTACCTCACAAAACAAGCTCCCCCGCCTCGCCGTGCCGAACATGGCGGGGAGGCGCACAACATTCGCGGGGGAAAGGCATCCGTTTTAAGTAAGGGGGTTTGGCCTCGGCGGGCCATCGAGGCCGCGCCGAGGCCCGCGGCCAGCCGGCTGGCGGGGCGCCGGGCTTGACGCGAACCACGAATCGCGGCGCCGGCGTTCCTTTTCGTGATCGACGAGCACAACGCCTGCGCCGCGCGGCATGGGCTGGTGGACGCTGGCCAACCCTCGTCAGAAGGCAGAAGGGCGGGTGCCGCACTCGTCAATCACGACAAGGAGCACCGGCATCGCGATGCGAAGTTCGCGTCAAGCCCAGTGGCCAGCCTTGGTGCCGGCCGCGGGCATCGGCGCGGCCTCGATGGCCCGCCGATGCCAAAACCCATTACAAAGCACTGGACTCTTTCCCTCAGCGAATGTTGTCCGCCGGCTTGCCATGCTCGGCACGGCGAGGCGGGGGAGCTTGTTTTGTGAGGTAAAAGGAGGAGGCCGCAGGCCGGGGGACACGAACAAAACAAGCTCCCCCGGTGAGTCGTGCCTGACCCAACGCACCCCGCACCCCGCACAACGCCAAAACGCCAAAAAACTCAGATCGCCGATTCGATGGACTTGCGCAGTTCAGCCGGCGCCGTCGGCCCCCGCGAAGGCGACCCCACAGCCAGCGCCGTGAGCTCCACGTAGCGGATCAACCCGAGCATCTTCTCGTTGCGCGGCGCGCGCTTGCCCACCGACTTGGCGAGCTTGACCACCTCGCCGCACAGCTCGCCGATCTCGGTGCGGCGGCCCAGCGCGATGTCGTCGGCCATGCTGGAACGCGCGCGCGGGTCGATGCGCAGCATGCGGGCCGCGAGGATCTTGAAGAGCGGCGTGGGCAGGCGCATCAGGCGGGGCAGCCAGCCCGTGGGCACCGGCGTCACCTTGACCGTGCGCTGGCGCGCCGCGGCCAGCACGGTGAGGCCTTCCTCGATCAGCGCCGCCGTCGTCGCGCGCAGGTCGGGGTCCAGCAGCTCGTCGCGCAGCGGCAGGCCCGACAGCGCGTTGACCGGGTTGTTCAGGTTGAGCAGCAGCTTGCCCCACTGCACCGCGCGGATGTCCTTGTGCGTGGACGCCGGCAGGCCGGCCGCGGACAGCGTTGGCAGCCAGGCGTTGGTGACGTCGTCCTCCTCCAGCGCCAGCGTGCCGCCGCTGCCGCGCAGGAAGTTGCCGGGGCCGATCTCGGCCACGTTGAAGGGCACCATGGCCGACAGGAAGCGCAGGCGGGCCGCCACGGAGCGCGCCACCTCCGCGTTGTGCAGGCCGTTCTGCATGCACATCACCAGCGTGCCGATGGGCAGGGCGCGCGCGAGCGCCGTGGCCGCCCGGGGCGTGGCGCTGCTCTTGACGCACATCAGCACCAGCGAGATGCCCAGGCCGGCCGGTACGTCCTCGTGCAGGCTCAGCATGTCGGGCGAGACCGTGGCCGACGTGCCGTCGGACTCGGTGATGGTGAGGCCGTGCGTGCGCAGCTGGTCGAGGACGCGAGGGCGCCCGACGAAGTGCACGTCGTGGCCGGCGAGCGCCAGGCGCCCGCCGAGGTAGCAGCCGATGGAGCCCGCGCCCATGACGAGCACGGGACCGATCGGCGAGACGTCGGTCAGGATGAGGTCAGCCACGTCGCTCGGGCGTGGCGGCCAGCCCCGTCGGTTGGGTATCAGGCAACGGGATGCGCAAGGTCACGGAGGAGAGTGGGGCCGGTGCGTCGTTCGATCTCCTGCGCCAGCGAACGGCACAGGCCGGCGGCGAAGAGGGCCTCGCCGACGATGAACATCGGCCCGACCAGCAGGCCGACCAGGTCGTCGACGAACGCCGGCTTGCGGCCTTCGTAGTAGTGGCCGATGAACTGGAGCACCCAGCCGGTGATGAAGGTGACGAAGCCGCAGGCGAGCCAAGCGCCGGTGCTGCCCACCGCCAGCGGATGCGCGCCCCAGATCAGCAGGCCGTTGACCGCGGCGGTGGCCAGGCCCAGCAGCAGGTTGCCGCGGGTGAGGTACCAGGCGGCCGTCACGCCCCACAGCACCCAGGCGGCGGTGAGGTGCACCGGGGCGATGTCGAACTGGGCGCGCGCGGTGAAGATGCCGATTGCGAACACGATGAGGGGAATGCCCACGAAATGGGTGGCGATGTTGCGGCGATCGCGGTGATACGCCGCGTACTGGACCATCAGTTCGGTGGCCGGCCGGAAAGGACTGGGCATGATCGGTTCTCCTGCTGGATCTGGCGGTTCGAAATTGGGCGCCTCGTGGACGCGCCTGCTCGACCGCAGCTGCAATCGTAGTGGAGCACGCGCCTTGCCGGCTGTCAAAAGCCGGGCACGCCGCGTCTCACCCCCGATTCTCGCCCATGCGCGCCGGATCGCCATGGCCGGGTTCGCCCTAAACTCCGGGTAACGGTACGGAAGTCGACGACATACGAGGCGATGGAAAACAAATCCCTGCTGGATTGGCATTCGATGTTCATGGGCGTGGCGCTGCTGGCGGCGGCGCGGTCCAAGGACGCCCGCAAGCGCAACGGCGCCTGCATCGCCAGTTCCGACTACAAGATCCTGGGCGTGGGCTACAACGGCCTGCCGCGCGGCTGCGACGACGAGGATCCTGCCTACTGGGCCGACGACGACCAGGATCCGCTGCACTCGCGCCACAGCTACATCGTGCATGCCGAGGTCAACGCCATCCTGAACTGCGTGGTGCTGCCGCTGACCGGCGGCACCATCTACGCCACCCAGTTCCCGTGCCCGCGCTGCGTGCAGTCCATCATCCAGGTGGGCATCCGGCGCGTGGTCTACCTCGAGCAGAAGCCGCACCAGGTGGCCGCCATCGCCGCGGCCAACAAGATGCTCAGGGATGCCGGCATCGAGGTGCACGCCCTGGCCGAGCTGGAGGCCGAGTCGCCGACCTGGTCGTCGCGGCTGGAGGAATTCATCCGCGACAGCCGGCAGCCCGGGGCGGGCGAGTCGCCGCCCGGCGATATCTAGCCCGGATCCGCGCGCTTTTTGCGCGCCTTTTGCGCACCTTTTCCGGGGATCGGCCTCGGGGCCGGTGCCGCACCATCGAGTCGTGGAATCCAGAGTCCCTGGACGTCCGCAACCCGGAGGTGCATCCCGTGACCCCTGTTCCCCAGATCAACGATCTCCAGCAGACGCCCAAGGATTTCCTGCCGTTCGACGCAGCGATGGCCGCTCGGCCGCCGCGCGCCAGCCGCTCGACGATCGCCGGCTTCAGCACCACGCACATGCAGGCCGACGAGCTGGGCGTGGGCGCGTTGCTGCGCTTCAAGTCGATGATGGCCGTCGAAGGCCAGACCGTGCACCTGGCGCGGTTGTGCTACGACAAGCTCTACGCGTACGAACGCATCGCCACGGCGCATTCGTGCAGCGACGAGGGACTGCGCCGCCTGGCGCTGGAACTGTTCCAGATCTATCACCGCCGCGAGTCGGCCGGCCTGACGATCCTGTGACCTTCCATGCGTAAAGCCCAGCAGACGCGCTCGCTGGTCGCGGCCTGGTTCGACTTCCTGTCGCCGGCCGAGATGCCCGTGGCCCAGACGATCCACAAGACCGTCCTCGCGGCCGTGGGCGACCTTACCGAGACCGTGCGCCAGGGCAACCTGCTGCTGTCGATGAACGGCGAGCCGCTGCTGGCGATCGCGCCCGGGCGCGGCCAGGTGAGCCTGCTCGTGTTCAATGGCAGCGACGTCGAGGCCACGCTGGGCCCGCTGGAGGGCGTCGGCCGGCGCCAGCGCCAGGTGTCGTTTCCCAGCTCGAGCCCGGTGGACGTGGCGCGCGTCGAGGCCGTCGCGCGCGTGAGCGCCGATGTGGCGCGGCGGCGGCAGGGCGATCCCGGCCTGCACTGATCCTGCCGCGGGCAACGAAAAAAGGCGGGACGCGTGACGCGTCGCCGCCTTTCGCTTTTTCCGGCCGGGAAGATCAGGCCGTCGCGACGGTGAAGCGGGCGCGCACGTGCCTGGGCGACTCGATCTCGTCGACGATGGCCACGGCCAGGTCGGCCACCGAGATGCCGGCCGGCGCGGCGCCCGCCATCAGCAGGTCTTCTCCGCCGACGCGGTACTTGCCGGTGCGCTCGCCCGGGGCCAGCAACGCCGGCGGGCTCAGGAACGTCCACTCCAGCGCGGTGTTGCCGCGCAGCGCGGTGAGCGCGTCGCGCGCGGCCTTGGCTCCGGGGATGATGTTGGCGGGCACGTGCGAGGCGAACTCGGGCGTGTCCACCATCTGCACGCCGGGGGCCACGAACAGGCTGCCGGCGCCGCCGACCACGAGCAGGCGCTTGACGCCCGACTGCGCGACGCCGGCGTCGATCGCGGCGCTGCCCTTCATGAACTGCGCGTAGAGGTCGGGCGCGTCCCAGCCCGGGTTGAACGCCGAGATCACGGCGTCGTGGCCGCGGACGGCCGCGGCGACGGCGTCGGCGTCGTTGGCGTCCAGCGCCTTGGCCGTGAGCTTCGGGGCGGCGGCCAGCTTGGCCGGGTTGCGCACGAGGGCGGTGACGTCGTGGCCACGTTGCAGCAGTTCGGCGGTGACGGCCGTGCCGACGAAGCCGGTGGCACCGATGAGGGCGATCTTCATGATGTGTTCCAGGTTGTCTGAGGGAATGGCGCAACGATACCGACTTCACAATCCGTCCGGTAGCCGGCTAAGATCACCATCACCTTGAAGTACAGCTTCACAATCCATGGATGACCTCAAACCCCTGGCCGTGTTCGCCGAGGTGGTGGACGCCGGCTCGATGAGCGCGGCCGCGCGCCGCCTGGGCATGAGCCCGTCGGCGGTGAGCCAGACGATCCGCGCGCTGGAACAGCAGGGCGGCGTGACGCTGCTGCATCGCTCCACGCGCAAGCTGGCGCTCACCGAGGCCGGCGAGCGCTACTACCCGCATTGCCAACGCATGCTGGAGGCCGCGCGCGCCGCCGCGCAGTCGCTGCAGCAGGCGCGCGACGCGCCCACCGGCGAGCTGCGCGTGTCGGCCCCCGTGGGCTTCGCGATCCACGTGGCGCCGGCGCTGGCGCCGCTGCTGGCCGAGGCGCCGCAGCTGCGCCTGCGCCTGCTGGTGGACGACGCGATGATCGATCTCATCGACGCGCGCATCGACGTGGCGATCCGGATCGGCCGCCTGGCCGGTTCGACCTGGATCGCGCGTCGGCTGTGCGACTTCGACACCATCCTGTGCGCGTCGCCCGACTACCTCGCGCGCGCGGGCACGCCCGTGACGCCGCAGCAGCTGCCCGCGCACCAGTGGCTGGCCTTCGGCCGGGAGGCGGCCGCCAAGGGCTCGCCCGACGGCCTGGCGGGCGCCGCCGGCGCGGAGCCCGCGGTGCCGGCGCGCGGACTGGGCAAGGCCGGCATGGCCACCTCGCAACCCGTGACGATGGTGCTGGACGCCCGCTCGGGCGAGACCGAGCGCCAGCGCATCCACGTGCAGGCGCGCATCGCCAGCAACAACCAGATCTCGCTGCAGCAGATGTGCGAGCACGGCCTGGGTATCGCGCACCTGGGCTACGCGGACGTCGCGCCGGCGCTCGCGCGCGGGGCCCTGGTGCGCCTGCTGCCGCAGTGGCGCTTCGCCTCGATGCCGGTATGGGTCGTGACGCCGCGCCGCGACGAGGCCGAGGCGGCCAAGGTGCGCGGCGCGGTGGAGCACTTCAAGCGCTACTTCGCGGCCTTGCCCACCGCCGCGGGCTGACGCCTGCCGCCGGGGCACAGCGGCTGCGCCTTGGCCGCCACCTGCACCCCGAACAGCACGCAGCACCACGCCACGAACACCCACAGCAGGAAGGCCGGGATGCAGGCGAGCGCGCCGTAGGCCGACAGCGACACCGAGTGGCTGAAGTACAGCGCGCAGCCCTGCCACGATCCCCACGCGGCGATGCCCGCGGCCAGCGACCCGAAGGCGCTCGCGCGCCAGCTGAGCGCGTAGCCGGAGAAGGCGCGCAGCGTCACGATCAGCACCACGCCGGTGAGGACGAACGGGTAGTTGATGCGCGAGAAGTCGCCGGGCAGCAGCGCCAGCAGCGCGGCCAGCGGATGCAGCAGCCCGAAGGCCACCAGCGCGAGGGTGGGCGCCAACACCAGGAACGCGCCGTAGTGCAGCAGGCTGGTCGTGAGCGAGCCCTTGGCGCCGCAGATCTTCTGAATGTGACCTTCCAGCTCGCGCGCCATCAGCACCAGCGTCAGGCAGAAGCCCGCGAGTCCCAGCACGCCGATATTCTGCGTCACCTGCGCGGCGGCCTGCAGCATCAGGTTGACCACGTCGCGGCTCTGCGCTGGCAGCAGGTACTGCGCGAGCACGTCCTCGAACTGCGCGCGCGTGGCCTCCGACACGCCGTAGAAGTTCATCACCCGCAGGCCCACGGTCATCAGCGGCACGAGGGCCAGGACGGAGGTGAACGCGAGCGAGCTCGCGCGGATCAGCGCCTCCTCGGTGACGAAGGCGAACAGCGCGTCCCAGACGACCTGCGCGCCGACCACGAGGCGGTGAACGGGACGGCGCCAGCTCCAGCCGTCATGCGACGGATCGGGCGCGGTCCATTGAAGCAGCAGCTTCCAGAATTCCATCGGCGGGGCTGTACTGGCCGGTCGTTTCAGACGCCGTTGGAGCCCGGCGCCGCCACCGAGTTCCCTCAGGTGGGGAACGTGCCCGGCAGCAGGATGTCCTTGGTCACATCGCGCACGTCGCGGTGCCCGCAGAACGCCATCGTGACGTCCATCTCCTTGTACAGGATCTCCAGGCACCTGGTGACGCCTTGCTCGCCCATCGCACCCAGGCCGTACAGGAACGGGCGGCCGATCATCGTGCCCTTGGCGCCGAGCGCCACGGCCTTGAGGACGTCCTGGCCGGAGCGGATGCCGGAGTCCATCCAGACCTCGATGTCCGTGCCCACGGCGTCGGCGATGGCCGGCAGCGCCTCGATGGTGCTGGGCGCGCCATCGAGCTGGCGGCCGCCGTGGTTGGACACGACGAGCGCGTCGGCGCCCGATTGCGCGGCCAGGCGCGCGTCCTCGACGTCCATGATGCCCTTGAGGATCAGCTTGCCGCCCCAACGCTTCTTCACCCACTCGACGTCGGCCCAGCTGAGCGCCGGGTCGAACTGCGTGGCCGTCCATTCCGACAGCCGGCTCACGTCGCCCACGCCCTCGACGTGGCCCACGATGTTGCCGAAGCTGCGCCGCTTCGTTCCCAGCATGCCCAGGCACCAGCGCGGCTTCGTCGCGAGGTTGATCAGGTTGGCGATCGTCGGCTTGGGCGGCGCCGACAGCCCGTTGCGCACGTCCTTGTGGCGCTGGCCGAGGATCTGCAGGTCCAGCGTCAGCACCAGCGCGCCGCACCTGGCGGCGCGGGCGCGCGCTATCAGGCGCTCGATGAAGCCGCGGTCGCGCATCATGTACAGCTGGAACCAGAACGGCGCGCTCGTGTGGGCCGCGATGTCCTCGATGGAGCAGATGCTCATCGTCGACAGCGTGAACGGCACGCCGAACTTCTCGGCGGCGCGCGCGGCCAGGATCTCGCCGTCGGCGTGCTGCATGCCGGTGAGGCCGGTGGGCGCCAGCGCGACCGGCATCTTCACCGGCACGCCGATCATCGTGGTGGCCAGCGTGCGGTCCTCCATGTTGACGGCCACGCGCTGGCGCAGCTTGATCTTGTGGAAGTCGCTCTCGTTGGCGCGGTAGGTGCCCTCGGTCCACGAGCCCGAATCGGCGTAGTCGTAGAACATGCGCGGCACGCGCTTTTGCGCCAGCACGCGCAGGTCTTCGATGCAGGTGATCACGGTCATTGGTGGCTTGTCTCCACGCCCTTCGGCGCCTCGCGATGGTAGCGCGGGCGAGAGCGCCGTGCCCGGTCGCGGACGTCAGGTACTCGTGAGCGCGGGGCAGCATGTGAACCGGGCGCCGGGATGGTGTAGGCTGGCGGCCCTCGACGCAGGGAGACATCGCATGGCCACCGTTCGAACCGGAAACAGATCCGTCCTTCTCGTCGTCGACTTCCAGGTCGACGTGGTCAAGGACGGATGGGACGCGTCGCGCGTCGGCGCGAACCTCGCGCACGCGGTGGCGCGCGCCCGCACGCAGGGCGCGCCCGTGGTCTGGGTGCAGCACGAGGACGACGACCTGGTGCACGGCAGCGCCGGCTGGCAATTCGCGCCCGTGCTCGTGCCCGCGGTCGGCGAGACGCGCATCTACAAGAAGTACAACTCGGCCTTCGAGGAGACGCCGCTGGAGGCCGAACTCGCGCGCCTGGGTGCCACGCGCATCGTGCTGGCCGGCGCGATGACCAACTGGTGCATCCGCTCGACCGCCTACGCGGCGCTGGAGCGCGGCTACGACCTCACGCTGCTCAAGGACGCCCACACCACCTCCGACCTCGACATGCGCAACGGCACGGTGCGGCCCGCGCAAGGCATCGTCGACGACCTCAGCGTGGCGATGAACTGGGTCGACTATCCGGGCCGCGTGGCCAAGACCGCGACGGCGGCCGAAGTCGTCTTCTGAGTCAGAACAACGTCGGCTCGTCCGGCCGGTCGTCCTCCGCCTTCTTCGGCCTGGCCGCGCCCGCCTTGGCCTTGCCGGCCCGCGCCGGCGCGGCCACGCCGGGGCGCGAGAGCGAGCCCACGCGCACGCCCAGCAGCCGCAGCCGCCGCGTCAGGTCGACGCGTTTCAGGCATTGCCCGGCCAGGTGCCGGATCTCCGCCGGGTCGGCCGTGGGCACGCTGACGGACTGGTCGCGCGTCACCGTCCTGAAGTCGTCGAAGCGCAGCTTGATGCCGATGGTGCGGCCCACGTAGCCCTTGCGCGAGAGATCGGCGGCCACCTGCGTGCACAGCTGCGTGAACACGTCGCCCAGTTCGGCGCGGTCGCGCTTGGCGTGCAGGTCGCGGTCGAAGGTGGTCTCGCGGCTCATCGACACCGGCTCGCTGCTGGTGACCACCGGCCGCTCGTCGACGCCGTGCGAGACGTCGTGCAGCCACTGCGCGGTGTTGGCGGTGAAGTGCTGCACCAGCCAGTCCATGTCGCGCGCCGCCAGCTCGCCGATGGTGTGGATGCCCAGCGAGTCGAGGCGCGCGCCGGCCTTGGGCCCGATGCCGTTGATGCGGCGCACCGGCAGCGGCCAGATGCGCGTGGGGATGTCCTCCATCGTGAGCACCGTGAGGCCGTTGGGCTTGTCGAGTTCCGACGCGATCTTGGACAGCAGCTTGTTGGGCGTCACGCCCACCGAGCAGGTGAGGCCGGTGGCGCGGTGCACGTTGTTCTTCAGATCCAGCGCGAACGCGCGCACGCCGCCCAGCGGGTCGTGGCCGATCGTGTCGCGGATGCCGGGCACGTCGGTGAGGTCGATGTAGATCTCGTCGATGCCGCGGTCCTCGATCACCGGCGCGAGCTCGGCCACTGCGGCCTTGAACTTGCGCGAGTACAGGCGGTAGCTGTCGAAGTCCATCGGCAGCAGGACGGCATGCGGCGCCAGCGCGGCCGCCTTCATCATGCCCATGCCCGAGAACACGCCGAACGCGCGCGCCTCGTAGGTGGAGGTGGTGACCACGCCGCGGCCCGCGTAGTCCTCGAGCCGGGCGAACTTCCATGTGCCGTCGTCCTGCATCACCGGCGTGTGGCGCCGGCCGCCGCCCACCACCGCGGCCTGGCCGCGCAGCATCGGGTAGCGCAGCAGCTCGACGGACGCATAGAACGCGTCCATGTCCAGGTGCGCGATCACGCGGGGCTGCGGGTGGCTCATGGCCGACATTCTGTATGAAAGCACAGGGTTTCGAGCTGGGTCGCGATCGATACAGGTGTTCACAACTTCAATAAAAATGTGCTAAACGCACATCTATACTGGATCGACACCTCCAACGAATCCAGGAGACCTGCCATGAAACTCTCGATCCTGTCCGCCTGCTCGCGCCGCACCTCGGCGTGGGCCGCCTTGTCCGCCACGCTGGCTGCCGCGCTGCTCGTTGCCTGCGGCGGCGGTGGCGGTGCCTCGACGCCGTCCACCGGCACGACCTCCACGCCCACGTCGGTGTACGCCGCCGGCCCGATCACCGGCTTCGGCTCGGTGATCGTCAACGGCGTGCGCTTCGACGACTCGGGCGCCACGATCACCGACGACGACGGCAACGCCGTGGCGGAATCCGCGCTGCGCCTGGGCATGCAGGTCGAGTGCGCGGGCGGGCCCGGCAGCGATGACGCGCACGGCGTGGCGCACGCGATCCTCGTGCACAGCGCGCTGATCGGCCCGGTCAGCGCCGTCGACACCGCGGCCGGCACGCTCACGGTGCTGGGCCAGACCGTCACCGTCGACGCGCAGACCACCTTCGACACGGCGCTCACCGGCGGCCTGGCCGGCGTCACGATCGGCGCGGTGGTGCAGGTGCATGGCCAGTTCGACGCGGCCAGCGCCAGCTACCTGGCCACGCGCGTCGACCTCGACCCCGCCGCCACGCACTACAAGATCCGCGGCACGCTCACGGCGGTCGACACCACCGCCAAGACGCTGGCCATCGGCCCCACGTCGGTCGACTTCAGCACCACCCCCGACGTGCCCACCGACCTGGCCGTGGGCAAGCTGGTGGTCGTCCGCCTCGCCGTCACGCCCGTCAACGGCGTTTGGACGGCCACGGCGATCTTCGACGGCCAGCGCCTGATGCACGACCACGACGAGGCGCACCTGCGCGGCGTGATCAGCGCGTTCACGTCGGTCACACAGTTCAGCGTCGACGGCAACCCGGTGGACGCGAGCAACGCCGCCTTCCCCGGCGGCCAGTCCGGCGTGGTGCTGGGCGCCACCGTCGAAGTGAAGGGGCAACTGATCAACGGCGTCGTCGTCGCCACCGTGGTGAGCGTGGACGACGAGCGTGCCCACGACGGCTCGCGCGTGGAACTGCACGGCACGATCAGCGCGCTGGACACCACCGCGCAGACCTTCGTGGTGCGCAACGTCACCGTGAGCTATGCCGGCAACATCGACTTCCACGACGGCACCGCGGCCTCGCTGGCCAACGGCCTGTTCGTCGAGGTGCGCGGCGGCTTCTCCGCCGACGGCACCGTGGTCGACGCGACCAGCATCGACCTGAAGCCGGCCGACTGACGACCCGTCGGGATGCGGAGCGGCGGAACATGCACGCGAGCGTCGCCGGCGTCGAAGGCGCGCGCGGATGGGCGACACTTCCCGCCTGTCGCTTCGCTTTCCCGTCTCGCCATGCCCGTGCCTTCGCGTTCCGTGCTCCCTGCAGGTGGCCGTTGACTCCGCCCGACGAACACCCGGCTCTGCTCGCCGCCGCCCAGGCGTTGATGGGGCCGCTCGCCCGCCTGCTGGTGGCACGCGGCGTTCCCTATGCGCACGCGGAAGAGACGCTGAAGGCCGCGATGGTGCAGGCCGCGCGCGAGGCGCACCCCGGCGGCCTGCCGCACCGCCTCGTCAGCCGCATCGCCACCACCACCGGCATCAACCGGCGCGAGGTGACGCGGCTCACCCGCATCGAAGACGCGCCGGCCGAGCCGCAGCGCTCGGTGGCGGCCAACACCTTCATGCGCTGGCGCACCAACCCGGCCTTCCTCGATGCGCGGGGCCAGCCGCTGACGCTGGCGCGCCAGGGCGACGCGCCCAGCTTCGAGTCGCTGGCCCGCGGCGTGACGCAGGACGTGCATCCGCGCAGCCTGCTCGACGAACTGCTGCGCCTGGACCTGGCGCGCCACGACGCCGAGGCCGACACCGTCACGCTGATCCTGGACGCCTTCGTGCCCAGCACCGACCGCGCGCGCATGCTGGAGTTCCTGGCGCACAACGTGGGCGACCACCTGTCGGCCGCGGTGGCCAACGTGGTGGGCCCGGCGCCGCGCCACCTGGAGCGCGCGGTGTTCGCCGACGGCCTGTCGCCCAGGGCCATCGCCGCGGCCGAGGCCTGGATGGCCGACGCCTGGCGCGACATGTCGGCGGCGCTGGTACTCTTCATCGAACAGCTGATCGCGGCCGAGGCCGACGAGCCCGCCGAGAGCCGCCAGCAGCGCTTCCGCGCCGGCCTGTACGCGTACACCGCACGCGACGACGACCGGCCCGTTGAACCCGCCGCGCCCGAACCGGAATCCACGCCGGCGCCCGCGCCTGCCCGTGCCCGCCCGCGCAAGGGCGCGAAGCCGCCCCGAACCTGACGAGACCCGCCATGACCCCAGCCTTCCTGTCGTCCCTGCGTCCCTGGCGCGCGCTCGCCGCGCTGCTGGCCGCCACCGCGCTGGCCGCGGGCTGCGGAGGCGGCGACACCGGGGTCGGTGCGGGCGGCACCGGCTCGCAACCGCTGAGCTTCTCGCAAGGCCCCATCACCGGCTTCGGCTCCATCATCGTCAACGACGTGCACTTCGACGACACCCACGCCAGCGTGGTCGACGATGACGGCAACACGCTGTCCAACACGCCGAACCTGCGCCTGGGCACCGTGGTGGACGTGCAAGGCGGGGTCGTCGCCAACGGCGCGGCCACGGCCTCCGCGATCCATGTGCACGTCGACCTGCTGGGCCCGGTCACGTCCGCCTACGACGCCGGCACGGGCCGGCTGCAGGTGCTGGGCCAGCCGGTGCGCGTGCTGGCGATCACGGCGCTCGACGGCTTCTCGGGAGGTGCGGCGGCCATCCCGCTGGGCAGCGTGGTCGCGGTCTCCTCGCTGTACGACAAGGCCACCGGCGTGTACGTGGCCACGCGCATCGACCCGGTGTCCGCGACGTCGCGCTACGCCGTCCGCGGCGCGCCGTCGGCGGTGGACACGAGTGCCCACGCCTTCACCCTCGGCACCGCGCTGTTCAGCTACGGCAGCCTCGCGCCGCCCACGCCGTTCGGCGCCGGCCAGCTGCTCCGCGCGGTGCTGGCCACCGCGCCCGACAACCAGGGCCGCTGGGTGGTGACCGCCTTCGGCCAGGGCCAGCCCACGCTGCCGGACGGCCGGCGCGGCGGGCTGCAGGGCGTGGTGAACAGCGTCACCGACGCCGCGCACTTCGCCGTCGACGGCTTGAACGTCGACGCGAGCGGCGCCGGCGTCACCCCGGCAGGGACCACCATCGCGGTGCAGAGCCGCGTGCAGGTGCAGGGCACGCTCGTGGCCGGCACCCTCGTGGCGACGTCGGTGCATGTGCGCGCCAGCGGCGACGATGGCCAGGACGACCACGGCGGCTCCGGCGGCGACGAGTTCCAGATCAACGGCGCGATCCTGAGCCTGGACACCACCCGCCTGACCTTCACGATGCGCGGCCCCACGACGATCAACTACGCGACGGCGTCGTTCTCCGGCGGCATGGAGACCGCCCTCGCGGTGGGCCAGCTCGTGGAGGTCAAGGGCAACCTGTCGGCCGACGGGAGCCAGGTGATCGCGACGCAGGTGAAGTTCGATCCCTGAGCGGCCTCGTCGGCGCGGGACACGGACCTGCGGATCCGCGTGATTGACGCCGTGGGCCCCGCGTCTCATCCTCTCCCGGAGATTCCTGGAGACGCGTGATGAAACCTCTCGGCGAGGCGCAGGCCCGCGCGGCCGCCACCTACGACGCGGCGGCTGACGCCTATGACGACGCCGCGAACACCTTCTGGGACCGCTTCGGCCGGCGCACCGTCGACCGGCTCGATCTCGCGGCCGGCGCGCGCGTGCTCGACGTGTGCTGCGGCAGCGGGGCCTCCGCCGTCCCCGCGGCGGAGGCGGTCGGTGACACCGGATTCGTGCTGGGCGTCGACCTCTCGCGGCGGCTGCTGGAGATCGCGCGGCGCAAGGCCCGCCTGCGCGGCCTTCGCAACATCGAGTTCCGCTGCGGCGACATGCTCGATCTCGGCCTGCCCGCGGGCGGGTTCGACGCGGCGATCTGCGTCTTCGGCATTTTCTTCGTTCCCGACATCGCCGCGGCCGTCCGCGCGCTCTGGGCGCTCGTGCGGCCCGGCGGCCGGCTCGCGATCACCACCTGGGGCCCGCGGTTCTTCGAGCCCGGGAGCACGGCCTTCTGGAATTCGGTGCGCGGCGTCGCGCCCGAGCTGCACAGGAGCTTCAACCCGTGGGATCGAATCTGCGATCCGGACGCGTTGCGCCGGCTCCTCTCGGACGCGGGGATCGTTTCCTGCGACGCGGTCGCCGAGGCCGGAGAGCACCCGATCGCCTCGCCGCAGGCCTGGTGGTCGGCCGTGCTCGGGTCGGGCTATCGGGGCACGCTGGAGAAGCTCGACGCCGCGGCCCGCGAGCAGGTGCGGCTGGAGAACCTGGCGTTCATCCGCGATCACGGCGTGGCCGCGGTGCAGGCCAATGTCGTCTACGCGGTCGCCGTGAAGCCTTCCTGAGGCCCTAGGTCAGGCGGCCTTCGCCTTGCGCCGCGCCGTGAGGCAATAGCCGATCGTCGTCCCGATTCCCGCCACCACCGCGACGCTGCCCCAGGTGAATGCCACCGGGAGCGGCGCGAACGCCCACAGGCCGGCGTAGACGAGGCCGCTGAGCGTCATCGACCAGCCGCCGATGCGGCGCACCCGCCGCGCCCAGGCTGACGGCACCCACTGCTTGGGCATGCGGTTGCCGTTCCACGCGATCATCAGCCCGTTGGCGCCGATGACCATCCGCTTGAGCGTGTCGGCGTCCAGGAAGCCCAGCTTGCGCGCCAGCGTGCCGGCCAGCGCAACGGCGACGATGCCCAGGCCCCAGGCGAGGTTGGCGACCACATCCTCGTTCATCAGGCAGCTCCAGCGCTTGTTCATCGTGCATTCCCCTTGCCGGGCACCGGCGCGCCGGTGCCCGGATCGAACGTGTGCATGAAGCCCAGCAGCGCCTCTTCCAGCACCGAGAGCTTCAGGTGGTAGATGACCGACTTGCCCACCTTCTCGGTGTGCACGAGGTCGGCGTTCTTCAGCACGGCGAAGTGCGCCGACATCGTCGGCTTCGAGACGCTGAACTCGTCGCTGAGCTCGCCCGCGCTCATCGGTCTTTCGCGCAGCAGTTGAAGCACCCGGCGGCGGGTGGGATCGGACAGGGCTCGGAAGACTTCGCTCATGACTCAATGATTAGCTAAATATCGAAATGAGTCAACACCTGTCGGCGCCGGCAAGCAAAAATCAATGAAGCGGCGCGATCGGCCCGGTGGATCAACCCAGCGCGTCGTTGACCTGCTCCCTGAACTCCGCCATGTCCACCGCGGTGTCCACCTCGCGCGGCAGCGCGTCGCGGGCCGAGAACACGCCCAGCACGCGGCCGTCGGGGTCGACGATGGGCAGGTGGCGGAAGCCGCGCTCGATCATGATCAGCACGGCGTCGGCCACCTTCACCTCGGGCGTGACGCATTGCGGGTTGCGGGTCATCACCTGGGTCACGGTGGTGGCGGTGGGGTCGAGCCCCTTGGCCAGCACGCGCGTCATCAGGTCGCGCTCGGTGACGATGCCCAGCATCACGCCGGCGGTGTCGATGATGAGGACGCTGCCGCAGTTGGCCTTGGTCATCGTGCACGCGGCGTCGTGCACGTTCGCCGACGGGCCCAGGCTGACGACGTGGCGCTGGCTCATCGACTGCAGGACGGTGCGCTCTGGCATGGCAGGCCTCCTTCCTCTGGCATCGGGCCTCAGCGCAGCCCGGCGTTGATCTTGTCGAGCAGCGCGCTGCCCGGGCACAGGGTGTCGCGCCCGAGCGAGGCGAGCGGGGCGGCGACGGTGTTGAGCGACGCGTGCAGGTCGGTGGCGATCGGGTCGAGGTAGAGCAGGCCGGTGACGATCTCGCCCCGCGCGGCCGCCTGCTGCATGAAGCTGAGCGCGGCGTAGCGGTCGGTGGCGTCGTAGGTGTCATCGAGCTTGCGCAGGCGCAGCACGCTGCCGTCGTGCTGGGGCACGTCGATCACGCTGCCGGGCGCGTAGGCCGTGGTGATCTCCTCGCCGGGCGTCATGAAGTCGATGCGGCTCACGGCCTCGTTGTGCTGGCGCACGTAGTCGAAGCTCTTGGTCGAGCCGGCGTGGTTGTTGAAGGTCACGCAGGGGCTGATGACGTCGATGAAGGCGGCGCCGCCATGCGACATCGCGCCCTTGATCAGCGGCACCAGCTGCTCCTTGTCGCCCGAGAAGCTGCGCGCGACGTAGGTGGCGCCCAGCTGCAGCGCGATGCCCACCAGGTCGATCGGGTTGTCGTTGTTGATGACGCCCTTCTTGCTGCGCGAGCCGCGGTCGGCGGTGGCCGAGAACTGGCCCTTGGTGAGGCCGTAGACGCCGTTGTTCTCCACGATGTAGGCCATGCGTACGCCGCGCCGCAGCGCGTTGGCGAATTGGCCCAGGCCGATGGAGGCGGAGTCGCCGTCGCCGGAGACGCCCAGGTAAAGCAGGTCGCGGTTGGCCAGGTTGGCGCCGGTGAGCACCGAGGGCATGCGGCCATGCACGGTGTTGAAGCCGTGCGAGGCGCCCAGGAAGTAGTCGGGCGTCTTGGAGCTGCAGCCGATGCCCGACAGTTTGGCCACGCGGTGCGGCTCGATGTCGAGCTCCCAGCAGGCCTGCACGATGGCCGCCGAGATCGAGTCGTGGCCGCAGCCCGCGCACAGCGTGGAGACGCGGCCCTCGTAGTCGCGCCGCGTGTAGCCGACCTTGTTCTCGCGCAGGGTCGGATGGTGCAGCAGCGGCTTCGCGATGTAGGTCATGCAGTCACCTTCCTGCTCTTGCGCTCGACGGCCTTGCGGATCGTCGCGGCGATGAAGCGCGCGGTGATGGGCGTGCCGTCGAAGTGCAGCACGCGCGGCAGGCGCGCGGGGTCGATGTCGAGCTCGTTGACCAGCATCGAATTCATCTGGCCGTCGCGGTTCTGCTCCACCACGAACACCTTGTCGTGCGCGGCGATGAACTCGCGCACGGACTTCGGGAACGGGAAGGCGCGCAGGCGCATCGCGTCGATGTGCACGTCCTCGGCCTCCAGCACGTCCAGCGCCTCGGCCATGGCGGGGCTGGTGGAGCCGAAGTAGAGGGCGCCGATGCGCGTGGGCCGCGAGGCGGGGCGCAGCACCGGCTGCGGCACCAGCGTGGCGGCGGTCAGGAACTTGCGCTGCAGCCGCTCCATGTTGTAGACGTAGTCGATGCCCTTCTCGGAGTAGCGCGCGTACGGGTCGCGCGTGGTGCCGCGCGTGAAGAACGCGCCCTTGGTGGGATGCGTTCCCGGCAGCGTGCGCCACGGGATGCCGTCGCCGTCCACGTCCTTGTAGCGGCCGAAGTTCGCGCCGGCCTCCAGTTCCTCCGCGGTCATCACCTTGCCGCGGTCGTACTCCCGCGCCGGATCCCACTCGAACGGGCGGCACAGGCGCTGGTTCATGCCGATGTCGAGGTCGGTCATCACGAAGACGGGCGTCTGCAGGCGGTCGGCAAGGTCGAGCGCCGCTGCCGCGTGCACGAAGCATTCGTGTGGATCCTCGGGGAACAGCAGCACGTGCTTGGTGTCGCCGTGCGAGGCATAGGCACACGCGAACAGGTCGGACTGCTGGGTGCGCGTGGGCATGCCGGTGGAGGGGCCGCCGCGCTGCACGTCGATGATGGTCACCGGGATCTCGGCGAAGTACGCCAGGCCGATGAACTCGGTCATCAGCGAGATGCCGGGGCCCGACGTGGCCGTGAACGCCCGCGCGCCGTTCCAGCCGGCGCCCACCACCACGCCGATGGAGGCGAGCTCGTCCTCGGCCTGCACGATGGCGAAGCGGTGCTGCCCGGTCTCGGGGTCGACGCGGAACTTCTCGCAGTACTTCTGGAACGCCTCGGGCACCGACGACGACGGCGTGATCGGGTACCACGCGGCCACCGTGGCGCCGCCGTAGATGCAGCCCAGCGCGATGGCCGAGTTGCCGTCGGTGAAGACCTGGTCGCCGACGCGGTCGGAGCGCCTGACGCGGATGCCCAGCGGGTGGGGGATGTTCCGCAGCACGTGGTCGCGGCCCATGTGCAGCGCCTTGACGTTGGAGTCGAGCAGCCGCTCCTTGCCCTTGTACTGCTCCGCGAACAGGCGCTCGAAGACGGCTGGCTCCATGTCCAGCAGCGCCGACAGCGCGCCCACGTAGATGATGTTCTTGAACAGCTGGCGCTGGCGCGCGTCGGTGTAGGCCGCGTTGGCGATCTCGGTGAGCGGGATGCCGATCACCTGCACGTCGTCGCGGAAGCGCGAGAGCGGCATCGGCCGCGTGCTGTCGTAGAACAGGGTGCCGCCTGACTCGATCTCGGCCACGTCGGCGTCCCAGGTCTGCGGGTTCATCGCCACCATCATGTCGACGCCGCCGCGCCGGCCCGACCAGCCCTTCTCGCAGATGCGCGCCTCGTACCAGGTGGGCAGGCCCTGGATGTTGCTGGGGAAGATGTTGCGCGGGCTCACGGGCACGCCCATGCGCATCACCGCCTTGGCGAACAGCTCGTTGGCCGAGGCCGAGCCCGAGCCGTTCACGTTGGCGAACTTGATGACGAAGTCGTTGACGGCCTGGATCGTCTTCATGCGGCCTCCGTCGCGGCGCGCGTCGCGCGCGGCCCCGCCTGCGCGAGGCTCAGCGAGAACTTCTGCATGTCCCACGCGCCGGTGGGGCAGCGCTCGGCGCACAGGCCGCAGTGCAGGCACACGTCCTCGTCCTTGACCATCACGCGGCCCGTCTTCAGCGCGCTCGACACGTACAGGTCCTGCGCGAGATCGACGGCCGGGGCCTTCAGGCGCGTGCGCAGGTCGGCCTCGTCGCCGCCGGCCGTGAACGTGATGCAGTCCATCGGGCAGATGTCCGCGCAGGCGTCGCACTCGATGCAGGTGTCGCGGTCGAAGATGGTCTGCACGTCGCAGTTCAGGCAGCGGCTGGCTTCCTTGAACGCGGTGGCGGCGTCGAAGCCGAGTTCCACCTCCACGCGGATGTCGGCCAGCGCCCGCTCGGCCGCGGCCCAGGGCACCTTGAAGCGCGTGTCCACCGAGACGTCGTTGTGATAGCTCCACTCGTGGATGCCCATCTTCTGCGACATCAGCGTGCTGGTGGGCGGCGGCCGGTCGCGCACGTCCTGGCCGTTCACGAAGCGGTCTATCGACACCGCGGCCTCGTGGCCGTGCGCGACCGCCCAGATGATGTTTTTCGGCCCGAACGCGGCGTCGCCGCCGAAGAACACGCGCGGCAGCGACGACTGGAACGTCTCCCTGGCGAGCACCGGCAGGCCGTGGCGGTCGAAGGCGATGCCGCAGTCGGGCTCGATCCACGGGAAGGCGTTCTCCTGGCCCACGGCCACCAGCACCGTGTCGCAGGGCACGTGCACGTCGGGCTCGCCGGTGGGCACCAGCTGGCGCCGGCCCTGCGCGTCGATGTGCGCCGCGACGCGCTCGAAGGTCATGCCGGTGAGCTTGCCGCCGACGTGCTCGAAGCTCTTGGGCACGTGGAAGTCGAGGATGGGGATGCCCTCGTGCATCGCGTCCTCCTTCTCCCACGGCGAGGCCTTCATCTCGGCGAAGCCGCTGCGCACGATCACCGTCACCTCGCGGCCGCCGAGGCGGCGCGCCGAGCGGCAGCAGTCCATCGCGGTGTTGCCGCCGCCCAGCACGATCACGCGCTCGCCCACGCTCGTGACGTGGCCGAACGAGACCGACGCGAGCCAGGCGATGCCGATGTGGATGTCGTCCGCGGCCTCGCGGCGGCCGGGCAGGTCGAGGTCGCGCCCGCGCGGCGCGCCGCAGCCGACGAAGACGGCGTCGTAGCCTTGCTCGAGCAGGGCCTTCATCGACTCGATGCGCCGCTCCGATTCGAACCGCACGCCGAGGTCGAGCACGTAGCCCGTCTCCTCGTCGATCACCGATTCGGGCAGGCGGAAGTGCGGGATCTGCGTGCGCATGAAGCCGCCCGCCTTGGCCTCGCCGTCGAACACCGTCACGTCGTAGCCCCAGGGCGCCAGGTCGCGCGCCACCGTCAGCGAGGCCGGCCCCGCGCCCACGCAGGCGATGCGCCTGCCGTTGCGCGGCGCGACGGCCGGCAGGCGTGCGCGCACGTCGCCCTTGTGGTCGGCGGCCACGCGCTTCAGGCGGCAGATGGCCACCGGCTCGGGCTTCTCGCGGTTGCTCTCCTCCACCCGGCCGCGCCGGCAGGCCGGCTCGCACGGGCGGTCGCAGGTGCGCCCGAGGATGCCGGGAAAGACGTTGGAGACCCAGTTGATCATGTACGCGTCGGCGTAGCGACCCTGGCCGACCAGCCGGATGTATTCCGGCACCGGGGTGTGCGCCGGGCAGGCCCACTGGCAGTCGACGACCTTGTGGAAGTAGGCGGGAGAGGCACTGTTGGCGAGTTGCACTTTTCCGGTCTCCTTGGCCTGGTGGAGGCTCCTTGACCAGCAAGTCTAGGCCGATCGCACCCGTTTTGGGCGATGCAATGCTCGCGTCAAGCCTCATCGTTTCTTCGCAACCCATGCTCGCGGCCGCGGCGTATAAAGACGCTATCCACTGTCCGGGAGCACGCGATGAAGCCCAGAGACCGACCCACCGACGCCGACCTCGCCCAGATGGATGCCTGGCACGCCCAGGTGCGCGGGCATCTCGACCGCCTGGCCACGCTGGCCAGCCGCATGGAGAGCGAATCCATCGACGCGGAGGCCCGCGCCGAGGCCTGCGCCATCGAGGCCTTTTTCTCCGGTTCGATGCGGGAGCACCACCGCATCGAGGAGGAGGGCGTGTTCCCTTCGCTGCTCGACAGCGGCGACCGCGAGCTCGCCACGCTCGTGCACACGCTCAAGCAGGACCACTGCTGGATGGAGCAGAACTGGATCGAGGTCGGGCCGCAGCTGCGCGCCATCGCCCAGGGCAACCACTGGATCGATCCGGCGGAGTTCATGCATGGCGCCGAGGTGTTCCTCGAGCTGTGCTACGGGCACGCGGCGCTCGAGGAGACGGTGGTCCATCGCCAGGTTCGCGAGCGCCTGGAGGTGGCGCCGCAGGTGGCCGGGTCGACGAACTGAGCGCGGGATACGCCCGATTGCCGGGCCGCCAGGTGCCCGGACATCATCGCCGCCATGCCCCAGCTCGCGTTCACCTCGCAACTGCAGCGCTTCACCGAGACGCCCGAGTTGCGCACCTCGGCCGCCACGCTGCGCGAGGCGCTGGACGCGGCGTTCGACGTCAACCCGCGCCTGCGCCACTACATCCTCGACGAGCAGGGGCACCTGCGCCAGCACGTGGTGGTGTTCATAGCCGGACGCCGCGCGGTCGATCGCGCGGGCCTGAGCGATGTGCTGGCGCCCGACGACAAGGTGTACGTCCTGCAGGCCCTCACGGGCGGATGAGAAGGAGCCAGCATGGTTGATCGCGCCTGGGTGGGTACTCGCAAGGGCCTGGTCGAGTTGCGCCGGCGCGGCGGCGCATGGGCGGTGGAGCGGGCGAGCTTCGTCGGCGATCCGGTGAGCATGGTGCTGCCGCCCGATGCGCGGGGACACATGGTCGCCGCGCTGAACCTGGGGCATTTCGGCGTCAAGATGCACGCCTCCGACGACGCCGGCGCGAGCTGGCGCGAGATCGCCGCGCCGGCATTCGCACAGCAGCCCGAGGGCGCTCCGGGCCCGGCGTGGAAGGTGTCGCTGGTGTGGGCCCTGGAACGCAGCGGCTCGATGCTCTACGCCGGCACGCTGCCCGGCGGCCTGTTCGGATCGACCGATGGCGGACAGAGCTGGCAGCTCGACGAGGCGTTGTGGAACCGGCCCGAGCGGCTCAACTGGAGCGGCGGCGGCTACGACGTTCCCGGCATCCATTCCATCAGCCCGCTGCCCGGCGGCACGGTGCTGGTGGGAGTGAGCTGCGGCGGCGCCTGGGTCACCCACGACGCGGGCGGCTCGTGGTCGCAGACCGCGCACGGCATGCGCGCGGAGTACATGCCGCCCGACCAGGCGTTCGACCCGGAGGTGCAGGATCCGCACGCCATCGCGCGCTGCGCGGCGCATCCGGACGTGCTGTGGTGCCAGCATCACAACGGCATCTTCCGGTCCAGCGACGGCGGCGCGCACTGGAGCGAGCTGCATGCGCCGCTGTCGTCGTTCGGCTTCGCGGTGGCCGCGCACCCGGTCGATCCGCAGACCGCCTGGTTCGTGCCGGCGGTCAAGGACCAGTGCCGCGTGCCGGTCGACCGCGCGCTGGCGGTCAATCGCACGCGCGACGGCGGCGCGACGTTCGACACCTTGCGCGTCGGCCTGCCGCAGCAGGACTGCTACGACCTCGTCTATCGTCATTCGCTGGCGGTCGCCGACGACGGCAGGAACCTGCTGATGGGCAGCACCACCGGCGGCGTGTGGGCCAGCGACGACGGCGGCGACCACTGGGCGACCTTGCCCGCGCGGCTGCCGCCGATCTACGCGGTGCGCTTCGGCTAAGGCGATGTCCCGGCCCCCGGTGATCGTCGAGACCAACGGCCCGGTCGTCACGGTCACGCTGGATCGTCCCGAATGCCGCAACGCGGTCGACGGCCCGACCGCCGCGTCGCTGCGCGAGGCCTTCGAGGCGTTCGAGGCCGACGACGCGCTGCGGGTGCTGGTGCTCACCGGCGCCGGCGGCCAGTTCTGCGCGGGCGCCGATCTGAAGGCGATGGCCGATCCGCGGCGGCGCAACGTCGTCGAGCCCACGGGACTCGCCGCCGGCCCGATGGGGCCCACGCGCATGGACTTCACCAAGCCCGTGATCGCGGCCGTCGAGGGCCACGCGGTCGCCGGCGGCCTGGAGCTGGCGCTGATGTGCGACCTGCGCGTCGCGGCCCGCGGCGCGGTCTTCGGCGTGTTCTGCCGCCGCTGGGGCGTGCCGCTGATCGACGGCGGCACGGTGCGCCTGCCGCGCATCGTGGGCGCGGGCCGCGCGCTCGACATGATCCTCACGGGCCGCGCCGTCGATGCCGAGGAGGCGTTGTCGTTCGGGCTCGCCAATCGCGTCGTCGACAACGGCGGGGCGCTGGCGGCGGCGCAGGAGATGGCGGCCGCGATCGCGGCGTTCCCGCAGGCCTGCCTGCGCGCGGATCGCGCCTCAGCCATCGGGCAATGGGATCTCGCGCTGGCGGACGCGTTGGCGCGCGAGGGTGCGCGCGGGTTCGAGGTCGTGGCCGCGGAGGGCCTGGCCGGGGCCGGACGATTCGCGGCCGGCGCGGGGCGCCATGGCAAGCCGGACGCGTTGGAGGCGATTGACAACGACCATATCCTAGATTTACGATATCAGAAATCGTAAAGAAGGACTACGCATGTCGGAGCCAACCACGATCTCGAGCAAGGGCCAAGTCACCGTGCCACGGGATGTCCGTGAGCGGCTCGGTCTGCAGGCCGGAGACAAGATCGCCTGGTCGATGCTGGGCAACGGCACCATCGTCCTGCGGCCAAAGACGCGTCGTCTGGCCGACCTGGTGGGCATCTTGACGCAGCCGGGGCAGCCTGGTGTGTCTGTCGACGAGATGCGCCTGCCTGAATGAGCATCGCCATCGACACGAACGTCCTCGTTCGGATTCTCATCCAAGACCCGGCCGCGCCGGACCAGTGCGCTGCGGCACGCCGCCTCGTCGCCGACGCCACCGCGGCGGACGAGCCGTTGCTCGTGAGCCTGTGCGCGCTGCTCGAGACCGAGTGGGTCCTCCGCAGCCGCTACAAGGTGGACCGCAAGGCGATGGTGGCCGCCTTCATCTCGATGCTGGAGACCCCCGGCATCGAGTTCGAGCATGACGCCACGGTGGAAGAGGCGCTCTACCTGCTCGACCAGTTTCCGTCCGCGGACTTCGCAGACTGTCTCCTTGCCGCCCGAGCGACGCACCTTGGCCGCTCGCGCTTCGTGACCTTCGACGCCGGAGCTGCACGTCTGCCACGCGGAGAGCTTCTGCAACAGGCCAGCAGCCGTCGGTAGCAAACGTCCGCTTCCCACGACAAGTGGATAGCCGTGCCCTGGCTTGTGCTGACATGCGTTGTGCCGGCGGCATTGGTCGCCGGGGCGGGTCGCCACATCCCCGAATTCAACCCACCTTGTCCGCCACCACCTTGCCCACCGTCGCCGCCAGCCCCGTGGCGAAGCACCCCCAGGCGGTGTCGATGAACGACAGCCCAAGCGGCCAGCCGCGCAGCGTGGCCATGTTGGTCAGGTCGTAGGTCATGTAGGTCATGAAGCCGAACAGCGCGCCCCAGGCCGCGGCCATCCGCCAGTCGCCGGCGGCGCGCGGCAGCACCACGAAGGCCATCAGGCCGGCGGCGAACAGCAGGTAGAACGCGGCGGCGGCCACGAAATTCGGCCGCTCGGCCATCAGGTGGCCGATGCCGCGGTTGTAGAGCGGCCGCGCGATGCCGCCGATCCAGACCAGGTCCAGCGCCATCATCGCAGCGACGACCGCGAGGTAGGGCAGCAGCAGCTTGCTCATGGAGGCTCCTGGGAAATCTCGACTTCGGCAAGGCCCACGCCCGCCGTGGCGCGCATCGTCTCACGGCGGCGCGCAAGCGCGCATTCAGCTTGCCGGGCGGGGTGTTCGCCGCGCACAGGACAATGCGGCCGGCGCGCCCGCCGGCGCGACATTTGCCAGGGCCCACCATGACACCACCGCTGAAGCGCTTCGTCCACGTGTTCAAGGTGCGGCCGCGCCTGTTCATCGTCGCCTTCCTCGGCGTGCTGGCCGGGCTGCTGATGCCGACGTCGATCGCCTCGCAATCGGTCACGCGCTGGCTGCTCGCGTGGAACCTGGCCGCATGGCTGTATATCGCGCTGGCCGCCGTGATGATGATCCGCTCGTCGCAGGGCCACATGCGGCATCGGGCGCAGCTGCAGGACGACGGCAAGTACGCGATCCTGGGTCTGACCGTGATCGCCGCCATCGCGAGCCTGGTGGCGATCGCGTTCGAACTGGCCGTCGTCAAGGACCTGCACGGCTGGCTCAAGGGCGCGCACGTCGCGCTGGCGGGGATCACGGTGATCGCGTCCTGGGGCTTCATCCAGGTGATGTTCACGCTGCACTACGCGCACGACTACTACCTGGCCGCCTGCCACGGCCGCAAGCCGGGCCTCCAGTTCCCCGACGATCCGGATCCGGACTACGGCGACTTCTTCTACTTCGCCGCCGTGATCGGCACCTCGGGCCAGACGGCCGACGTGTCCTTCGTCACCAAGCCGATGCGCCGCATCGGATCGCTGCACTGCATCCTGGCCTACCTGTTCAACACCACGGTGCTGGCGCTGCTGATCAACATCGGGGCCAGCCTGTTCTAGTGTCCGCGGCAGGTGTCCGCGAGTGTCCGCGGACACTCGCCGCGCGCGAGACTCCGATCGCAAGTCCTTGATTCGAAAGGGGCGTCGCCGCCGCCGTGCGGTGGCACGCTCGTTGCAAACATGAAGCCGGACAGCGCACCCCCTGCGCCGCCCGGACCGACCTTCATGATTCGTGACACCTCCTCGCAAGACACCGTCATCGCCAGGCCGCCGCGCCGCCGGCGCCTCATGGCCGTTGCTGGCGCGGCCGCCGTCCTCGCGCTCGGCGCGTGGAGCCTGCCGCACGCAAGCCAGATGCTGGGCACCGGCGGCTCGGTGAGCGTCGAGCGCCTGGGCCTGGACGACGTCAGCCGCGGCCCGTTCGTGCGCGACATCCAGGCCGAGGGTCGCGTGGTCGCCGCGTTCAGTCCCACGCTTTTCGCGCCCGCAGCCGGCGCCGTCACGCTGCGGGTGCATGCGGGCGACAGCGTCAAGAAGGGCCAGGTCCTGGCCACCATCGCCAGCCCCGAGCTGAGCGCGAAGCTGGCGCAGGAACAGTCCACCGCCGACACGTTGCAGACGGACACGCTGCGCGGCCGCGTCGAGGCCGGCGAGCAGCGCGCCGCGCTGCAGGGCGCGCGCGAGAACGCGGCCATCGACGTGAAGGCCGCCGAGACCGACCTCGCGCGCCAGCAGAAGGCGTTCGACGCGGGCGCCGCGGCCGGCATGCAGGTCGACCACGCGCGCGACGCGCTCGAGAAGGCGCGCATCGCGCTGAGCCACGCCGAGGCGGGGCTGCATTCGAAGGACGACAGCCTGAGGTTCGACGTGCAGGCCAGGGAGCAGGCCCACGCCCGCCAGGTGCTGCTGGTGGAGGACCTGAAGCGCCAGGTGGCCGAGCTCACGGTGCGCTCGCCGGTGGACGGTCAGGTGGGCCAGCTGTTCGTGGCCGAGCGCGCGAGCGTCGCCAAGGACGCGCAGCTCCTCACCGTGATCGACCTGTCGCAGCTGGAGGTGCAGATGCAGGTGGCCGAGAGCTTCGCGCGCGACCTCGCGGTGGGCATGCCCGGCGAGATCGCGGGCAACGGCAAGACCTGGAAGGCGCGCGTCAGCGGCATCTCGCCGGAGGTCGTGGCCAACCAGGTCGCCGCACGTCTTCGTTTCGATGGCGCCATGCCGGATCAACTGCGCCAGAACCAGCGCCTGTCCGTGCGCGTGCTGCTGGATCAACGCCCCGACGTGCTGAGCGTGCGCGCCGGCAGCTTCATCGACGAGTCGGGCGGCCAGTTCGCCTACGTCGTGCGCGACGGCGTGGCCGTGAAGATGCCGGTGCGCCTGGGCGCGCGCAGCGTCGACCGCGTCGAGATCCTGTCCGGCCTGAAACCGGGCGACCGCGTCGTCGTCACCGGCGCCGAGAACTTCCATGCCGAGCCCAGCGTCGGCCTGGCCCGCTGATCGATCTTTTCATTCCTGTACACAACGAGGATTTGCCATGCTGAAGATGACCGGCCTGTCCAAGGCCTACCGCACCGAGGTGGTCGAGACCTACGCGCTGCGCCAGTTCGACCTCTCGGTGGCCCAGGGCGAGTTCGTCGCCGTCACGGGCCCGTCGGGCTCGGGCAAGACGACTTTCCTGACCATCGCCGGCCTGCTGGAGGCGCCCACCGCGGGCCGCTACGAGCTGGACGGCGTGGACGTGAGCCGGCTGGGCGACGACGCGCGCTCGCGCATCCGCAACCAGAAGATCGGCTTCATCTTCCAGGGCTTCAACCTCATCGCCGACCTGAACGTGTTCGACAACGTGGACGTGCCGCTGCGCTACCGCGGCATGAAGGCCGACGAGCGCCGCCGCCGCGTGCGCGCCGCGCTGGAGCGCGTGGGCCTGGCCGCGCGCGAGAAGCACTATCCGGCCGAGCTCTCCGGCGGCCAGCAGCAGCGCGTGGCCATCGCGCGGGCGCTGGCGGGCGAGCCGCGCCTGCTGCTCGCCGACGAGCCCACCGGCAACCTCGACAGCCAGATGGCGCGTAGCGTGATGGACCTCTTGGAGGAACTCAACCGCGACGGCGCCACCATCGTGATGGTCACCCACGACCCGCAGCTGGCCGCCCGCGCGCAGCGCAACGTGCACGTGATCGACGGCCAGGTGGTGGACGTGTCCGAGGACGTGCGCCTGGCCGGCCGCCGTCCGGCGCAGGACGAGGCGCCCGCCCATGCGTGACGTGCTGCGCCGGCGCGCGCTGGTGCTCGCGCTCGCGCTGGGCGCGGGCGCACCCGCGTTCGCCGACGACCTGCTGGACGTCTGGCGGCTGGCCCGCGCCAACGACCCGGTGCTGGCCGCCGCCGACGCCGCGCGCGCCGGTTCGCACGACCTGGCCGGCCAGGCGCGCGCCGCGCTACTGCCGCAGGCCTCGGCCACCGCGGCCGTCGGCCGCGAGCGCGACAGCGGCGCCGCGCGGCCGGTGGCCAGCGCGCACACCAGCGACGTCACGCTGGGCGTGAGCCAGGTGGTGTTCGACGCCGGCCTGTGGTCGCAGCTGAAGGCCGCGCGCCTGAGTGCCGACGCGCAGGACGCGACGCTGCAGGCCGCGCAACAGGCGCTGTGCCTGCGCGTGGCCACGGCCTATTTCGACGCGCTGCTGGCCGCCGACCTGCTCGCCAGCGTGCAGGCCAACGAGGACGCGTTCGCGCAGCAGGTGGCGCAGTCGCAGCAGCGCTGGAAGGCCGGGCTCGACGCGCAGGTGGACGTCGACCAGTCGCGCGTGTACCAGTTGCTGGCGCACGGCAACACCATCGCGGCGCGCCAGGCGCTGGTCGACGCGCTGTCCGCCGTCGCGGAGATCACCGGCCAGGCGCCCGGCACCTTGAAAGCCTTGCGCGACGACCTGCCGCTGCTGCCGCCGTCGCCGGCCGACCCGCAGGACTGGGCCGACGCGGCCGCGCATGCGAATCCGGCGGTGTGGGCCGCGACGAAGACCGTGGACGCGGCCGAAGCTGGCATCGCCGCGGCGCGCGCCGGCCACCTGCCGTCGCTCGCCGCCGGCTTCAACCTCGGACGGCCCACCGGCACGCCCTACGGCGGCACGAGCGGCCGCCTGGCCAACACGGTGGCGCTGACGCTCAACGTGCCGCTGTTCGCGGGCGGCGCCACGCAGGCACGCGTGAACCAGGCACAGCACCAGCGCGACGGCGCGCGCGACGGCCTCGAGATCCAGCGCCGCGCCGCCGAGCGCGCCGCCCGGGCGGCCTACGGCAGCGTCGTGGCCGGCATCGGCCAGGTGCTGGCCACGCGCGAGTCGGTGGGCGCGGCGCAGGCCTCGCTGGCGGCCACGCGCGTCGGCCGCGAGGTGGGCAACCGCAGCATGACCGACCTGCTCAACGCGATCCAGACGCTGGCGCAGGCGCAGGCCGCGTACGCGCAGGCGCGCCACCAGTTCATCCTCGGCCGGCTGCAGCTGCAGCAGGCGGCCGGCGCGCTGACCGAGGCCGACCTGGCCAACGTCAACGCACTATTGCAATGACCGGAGCGACCCCATGTTCCTCTACTACTTCGATCTCGCGCTGCGCAGCTTCCGTTCCGCGCGCGGCCTCACGGCGCTGATGGTGCTCACGGTCGCGATGGGCATCGGCGCCAGCATGACCACGCTCACCACGTTTCGCGCGCTGTCCGGCGATCCGCTGCCGGACCACAGCGCCGACGTGCTGCGCGTGCAGCTCGATGCCGGCCCCAAGGCCACGTTCACGCCCGGCAAGGATCCCGACACGCAGCTCACGCGCTTCGACGCCGAGGCGCTGCTGCGCGACAGGCGCGGCGTGCACCAGGCGATGATGTCGGGTGGCGGCGCGGAGGTGGAGCCCGCGGCGGACGCGCCCGGCGGCCTGAAACCGTTCGAGGCCGAGGCGCGCTACACCACGGCCGACTTCTTCCCGATGTTCCGCACGCCGTTCCGCTACGGCCAGGGCTGGAGCGCCGCCGACGACGCGGCCAACGCGCCGGTGGTGGTGCTCAGCAAGGCGTTCAACGACAAGCTGTTCGGCGGTGCCGACAGCGTCGGCCGCAGCGTGCACGCCGACGGGGCCGACCTGCGCGTGGTGGGCGTGCTCGACGACTGGCAGCCCGTGCCGTACTTCTTCGACCTCAACGTGGGCCGCTATCGCAAGACCGAGGGCCTGTTCGTGCCGCTGGGCACCGCGCTGGAACGCAAGATGGGCACCAACGGCAGCATGACCTGCTGGGGCGACTCCGCCACGCCGCACCCGCACGATCTCAACGCGCCGTGCAGCTGGCTCCAGTACTGGGTGGAGCTGGACACGCCGTCCGACCGCGCTGGCTACCTCGACTACCTCACCCAGTATTCGGCGCAGCAGCACGCCGCCGGCCGGTTCCAGCGCGAGCCGAACCCGCGCCTGCGCAACGTGGTCGACTGGCTGTCGTCGCAGCACGTGGTGCCGTCCGACGTGCGGCTGCAGGTGTGGCTCGCGTTCGGCTTCCTGGCCGTCTGCCTGGTCAACACCGTGGGCCTGCTGCTGGCCAAGTGCCTGCGCCGCTCGCCCGAGATCGGCGTGCGGCGCGCGCTCGGCGCCCCGAAGCGGCAGATCTTCGCGCAGTTCCTCGTGGAGGCCGGCACCATCGGCCTGGCCGGCGGCGTGCTGGGCCTGGCGCTGGCCGCTGGCGGCGTGTGGCTCGTCCGCGCCGGCACCACGCGCGGCGCCCAGTTCGTGCACCTGGACGCCACCATGCTCGCCACCACTCTCGTGCTGGCCATCGCCGCCAGCGTGCTGGCCGGGCTGCTGCCCGCCTGGAAGGCCTGCGAGGTCTCGCCGGCGTCCCAACTCAAGTCGTCCTGACAACCCGGGAGTGATGCGCATGCTTCAACTTCGTCCCATCCTGTCCACGCTGCGCCGCCATCGCACGGCAGCCCTGCTGATCGTGTTCGAGATCGCGCTCACCTGCGCCATCGTCTGCAACGCGGTGTTCCTCATCGCCAACCGCGTCGAGCGCCTGCACTTCGGCACGGGCATGGCCGACGACGAGCTGGTGGTGCTGGGCACGCGCAGCATCGGCCGCAACGACAACGCCGCGGCCGGCACGCGCGAGGACCTGGCCGCGCTGCGCGCGCTGCCGGGCGTGCGCGCCGCGGCCATCGTCTCGGGCATCCCGTTCGGCGACTCGATGAGCAAGTCCGGCATCAGCCTCAAGCCGGGGCAGGAGACGCCCACGTTCTCGGCCGCCATGTTCAATGCCGACGTGGGCCTGCCGCAGGCGCTGGGCCTGAAGCTCGTGGCCGGCCGCGACTTCAACGCCGACGAGATCCTCGACGAGGCGGACGCGGAGAAGAACGACTACAAGCTGGCCGGCGTCCTCGTCACGCGGGCGATGGCCGAACGTCTGTTCCCGGGCGGCGACGCGCTCGGCAAGGCCATCTACATCTTCGGCGACGAGCCGAGCCGCATCGTGGGCGTCGTGGACCGCCTGATCGTGTCGCGCCCGGATCACGCCGACGAGTCCGACCTGTACTCGGTGGTCCTGCCGATTCGCAACACCTTCGACTCCGGCGAGTACGTGCTGCGCACCGATCCGGCCCGGCGCGACGCCGTGCTCAAGGCCGCGGTCGCCGCGCTGGAACGCGTGAACCCGCACCGGGTCGCGCAGCCGCACAAGCGCTTCGAGGACATGCGCGGCGCGTTCTACCAGGCCGACGTCTCGATGGTGTGGCTGCTGGCGGGCGTGTGCATGGCGCTGCTGGTGGTGACCGCCTTCGGCATCGTCGGCCTGGCCAGCTTCTGGGTGCAGCAGCGCACGCGCATGATCGGCACGCGGCGCGCGCTGGGCGCCACCCGCGGGCAGATCCTGCGCTACTTCCAGACCGAGAACCTGCTGCTGACCAGCGCCGGCATCGCGCTGGGCATGCTGGGCGCGTTCGCGATCAACCAGTGGCTGATGACGCAGTACGAGCTGCCGCGCCTGCCGCTGCTCTACCTGCCGCTGGGCGCGCTGGTGCTGTGGGCGCTCGGCCAAGTGGCGGTGCTGGCGCCCGCGCGCCGCGCCGCCGCGCTGCCGCCCGCGCATGCCATGCGCGGAATCGCCTGAAAAAGCCATGCGGAAGTCCCGAAGGATTCGGTCACAGTTTGCCGCCGCGAGCCCGGCACAATGGCGGGATGACGTTCCGAACCACTCTTCTCGCGGTCGCCGCGCTCGCCGTCATCGGTGGCGCGGCCCATGCGGCCGATATCCCGGCCGCGCTGTCCAACAGCCCCGAGGCCAACGCGTCGCTTTACGGCCAGTCGGTGACGCTGCCCCGGCAGGCCGCGGTCTGCGCCGAGCGCATCGCCGGCTACATGCCACGCTTCCAGAAGATCTACGACGCCTGGCTCAGCCAGAACGCGGCGCAGCTCGCCGAAGGCAGCAAGTTCATCCACGACCAGGCCAGGGTGGGCGGCGTGGATGCCGACGCGGGCATGAGCAAGCTGGCCGACGCCGACAGCGAGCGCCTGCGCAAGACCTCCATCGAGCTGCTGGCGCGCCACTGCCAGCTGATGCTCGAGTCGATGGCGCCGACCGCTGCCGACTGATGGCGTGCCGCGGGGCAGGCGTGTGATGCGCACCGTCCTGGTCATCGACGACAACCCCGGCGTCGGCGAGGCGCTGGCGCTCGCGCTGTCGCTGCGCGACATCCGCCCGCTGGTGGCGCTGGGGCCGGCCGAAGGGCTGGCGATCCTGGAGCGCGAGCCGGTGGACGTCGTGATCCAGGACATGAATTTCTCCGCCGACACCACCTCGGGCGAGGAGGGCGTGGCGCTGTTCCGCGCGATCCGCGCCCGCCACGTGGACGTGCCCGTGGTGCTGCTGACCGCGTGGACGCGGCTGGAGAGCGCGGTCGAGCTGGTCAAGGCCGGCGCCGCCGACTACCTCGCCAAGCCCTGGGACGACGCCAAGCTGCTGGCGACGGTGGAGAACCTGCTGGAGCTTGCCGAGACCGGCGCCGAGCTGCGCCGGGCGCGCCAGGAACGGCTCGCGCGCAAGAAGGCGCTGGCCGCGCGGTTCGAGCTGGGCGACCTCGTGGTCGAGGCCGATGCCACGCTGCGCACGCTGGAGCTCGCGTGCCAGGTGGCGCGCTCCGACGTGCCGGTGCTCATCACGGGGCCCAACGGCAGCGGCAAGGAGCGCGTGGCGGCCATCGTGCACGCGAATTCGGCCGTGGCGCGCGGGCCCTTTCTGGCCGTCAACTGCGGCGCGCTGCCGGCCGATCTGATCGAGGCCGAGCTGTTCGGCGCCGAGAGCGGTGCCTACACCGGCGCCAACAAGGCGCGTGACGGACGCTTCGACGCGGCCGACGGCGGCACGCTGTTCCTCGACGAGATCGGCAACCTGCCGCCGGGCGGCCAGATGAAGCTGCTGCGCGTGCTCGACACCGGCACGTTCCAGCGCCTGGGCTCCAACCAGACGCGGCGCGTGAAGGTGCGCGTGCTGAGCGCCACCAACGCCGACCTGAAGGCCATGGTGCGCGAAGGCACGTTCCGCGAGGACCTGTACTACCGGCTCAACGTGATCGAGGTGCGCCTGCCGCCGCTGGCCGAGCGCGGTGAGGACATCCTCCCGCTCGCCGAGCACTTCCTGGCCGGCCGCGCGGCGCTCACCGAGCCCGCGCGCGACGCGCTGCGCGCGCACGCGTGGCCGGGCAACGTGCGCGAGCTGAAGAACGTCATCGAGCGCGCCGCGTTGCTCGCGGGCGGCCAGGCTGTCACCGTCGACGGCCTGGGGCTGCCCGAGGCGGCGCCCGTCGCCGCGCGCACCCTCGACGAGCCCAGCCGCGCCGCCGTGGAGGCCGCGCTCGTGGCGGCCCACGGCGTGGTGAGCCGGGCCGCGCAGTCGCTGGGCCTGTCGCGCCAGGCGCTCTATCGGCGCATGGAACGCTACGGGCTGCCGCCGGTGTCGTGATGTTCTCCACCTTGCGGGCGCGGCTGGGGCTGCTGATGACGCTGGCGGCGTTGTCGGGCATCGTCGCCTGGCTCGCGCTGACGCACTGGCCGCTGCCGCAGGCGATGGCCTGGCTGCGCGTCTCGCTGGGCCTCGGGCCCGCGTGGGCGGCGCCCGCGGGCGCGTGGGCGGTCGGCTGGACGGTGGCCCTGGTGCTGCCGCTGTGCGCGTGGAGCGCGCGCGTGGCGCTGGCGCCGTTGACGCGGCTGCTGCGTGCGCTGGAGGGCGGGGTGCTGAGCTACCGCGACGGCGACTTCAGCCTGTCGCTCGCGGCCGCGGGCCACGGCGAGATGAACGAGCTCGTGCGCCTTCACAACGAGCTGGGCGAGGCCTTGCGCGAACAGCGCCGGCACCTGGTCCAGCGCGAGCTGCTGCTGGACACCGTGGTGCAGAACACGCCCGTGGCGCTGGTGCTGACCGACGCCGGCGGCCACGTGGCCTACGCCAACATCGCGGCCCGCCAGCTGCTGGGCGAGGGCCACAGCCTGCAGGGCCTGGCCTTCGAGGCGCTGCTCGAGTCGGCGCCGCGGGCGCTGCGCACGGCGCTGGCGAGCGGCGAGGACACGCTGTTCTCCGTCGACGTGGACGGCGCCGAGGAAACCTTCCACGTCTCGCAGCGCGGCTTCCGGCTGCAGGGCCGGTTGCATCGCCTGCACCTGCTGCGCCGCATGACGCGCGAGCTGTCGCGCCAGGAGGTGGCCAGCTGGAAGCGGCTGATCCGCGTGTTCAGCCACGAATTGAACAATTCGCTGGCGCCGTTGTCGTCGCTGGCGCACAGCGGGGCGGAGCTGGTGCGCCGCGGCGACCAGGCGCGCGCGATTGGCGTGTTCGAGTCGATCGGAGAGCGCGCCCGCCACCTGCACGGCTTCCTCGACGGCTACGCCCGCTTCGCCAAGCTGCCGGCGCCGCAGGCGGCCGATGTCGACTGGACGGCCTTCCTGGCCGGCCTGCAGGCGCACGCCCGGTTCCGGCTCGATGGCGCCGCGCCCGAGGGCAGCGCGCGCTTCGACGCCGGGCAGATGGAACAAGCCCTGATCAACCTGCTGAAGAACGCGCATGAATCGGGCAGCGCGCCCGAGGCCGTGATGCTCTCGTGCAGCGTATCGCGCGGCGAGCTGGTGCTGGTGGTGTCCGACCGCGGCCCGGGCATGAGCGAGACCGTGCTGGCGCAGGCCCTGCTGCCCTTCTACTCGACCAAGCGCGCGGGCACGGGCCTGGGCCTGGCGCTGGCGCGCGAGATCGTCGAGGCGCATGGCGGACGCATCGCGCTGGTGAATCGGCACGGCGGCGGGCTGCGGGTGACGCTGGCGCTGCCGCAATGAACGGGGGACCCTCCGACGCGGGGTGAGGACGCCCTGAAGTTCTGGTTTTGTCCCGACACGCGACAGGGCAAATTCATTACCATGGCGCCACATGCCCCTCGACGAAATCATGGCCGTCGTCGGCGTCGCCGTCCAGGGCACGCTGGCCTTGCTGATGCTGGTGGTCTGGCGCTCGCTGAAGGCGCGCTGGACGTTGCTGCTGTCCGCCGGCTTCTTCGCCGTCACGGCGCAGTACCTCTGCGTCGCGGTGGGCCACTACAGCTCGGGCGCGAGCCTGTCCGCGCCGCCCGCCGCGCTCAACGCGGTCTTCGCGCTCATCGCGCACGGGCTCATCACCTGGGGCCTCATCGCCTACGTCGACCTCCCGCTCGCCTGGGGCCGGCGCCTGCGCCAGGGCACGCTGATGGCGTTCGGCGTGGCGCTGATCGCGCTGGCCTGCGGCGTGCTCACGCGCGGCGAGACCATCGCCCTCATCGGCGCCTTCATGTGCGGCTGGGCCGCGCTGTTCGGCTGGGCGCTGCGGCGCGAGCCGCGCGCGGGCCACGGCATCGTGATGGTGGCGGTGCTCGTCTACCCGGCCTCGATGCTGGCCGCGCTGGCGGGCTGGCTGAGCCTGGCCGGCGCCGGCATCTCGCTGATCGTGCCGCATGCGGTGCTGGGCATGACCATCCTCACCACCGGCCTCGTGCGGGCGCAGGCCAGCGGCGCGCGCGAGCTGGCCGCGCGCCAGGAGATCCAGGCCGAGCTGGAGCGCACCAACCAGACCCTGGAGCTTCGCGTGGCGCTGCGCACGGCGCAGTTGCGCGAGACCATCGAGGGCCTGGAAAGCTTCAACCGCAGCGTGTCGCACGACCTTCGCGGGCCGCTGGGCGGCATCACGGGCGTGTCGCGCATGGCGCGCGAGGCGCTGGGCCGCGGCGACCTGACCGCGGCCGACCGGCTGCTGGCCGCCATCGCGCGCCAGTCCGAGAGTTCCACCGACCTCGTCACATCGCTGCTGCAACTGGCCCGCTCGGCCGAGGGCGCCGTGGAACGCCGCACGGTGCACACCGACGCGCTGGTGCGCGAGGTGGCCGACCTCCTGACGGACGCCGCCGCCGCCACGCCGCACGTCGTGGCCATCGCCGGCCAGCTGCCCGACCTGCAGGCCGACCCCGCGCTGGTGCGCCAGGTGTTCGCCAACCTGCTGGCCAACGCCGTCAAGTTCAGCGGCAGCGCGGAGCGCCCGCGCGTGGAAGTGGGCGCCACGCGCGCGCCCGACGGCGGCGTCGTCTTCCACGTGCGCGACAACGGCGTCGGCTTCACCGAGACCCAGATGCGCGAGCTGTTCGTGCCGTTCAGGCGGCTGCACGCCGAGCGATTCGAGGGGCACGGCATCGGGCTGACGATCGTGCGCCGCATCGTCGAACGCCATGGCGGCCGGCTGTGGGCCGAGGGCAAGCCGGGGCAGGGGGCGACGTTCTATTTCTCGTTCGAGGAGCAGCCGTCGACGGTGCCGGAGTGAGCCGGCCGCGCGCCGCCGTCAGGCCAGCCGCGCGCGGTGCCGCGCGATCTGCCGCTTCGCCTCCACCGGCGCCGTGCCGCCGATCACCTGGCGCGCGTTGAGCGAGCCCTGCAGCGTCAGCACGTCGTACACGTCGGAACCGATGCTGGCGTGGAAGCCCTGCAGCACGTCCAGGGGCAGCTCGGACAGGTCCTTGCCGCTGTCGATGCCGATCTTGACCGCATGCGCGACCACTTCGTGCGCGTCGCGGAAGGGCACGCCCTTGCGCACGAGGTAGTCGGCGAGATCGGTGGCGGTGGCGTAGCCGCGCCGGGCGGCGCGCTCCATCGCGTCGGGCTTGGCGGTGAGGCCGCCCCTGCGCGCGCCGGTGGCCGCGTCGACCTCGCCGCCCACCATCTCGGCCATGATGCGCAGCGTGTCCTTGACGGTGTCCACCGTGTCGAACAGCGGCTCCTTGTCTTCCTGGTTGTCCTTGTTGTACGTGAGCGGCTGGCCCTTCATCAGCGTGATGAGCGCCATCAGGTGGCCCACCACGCGGCCGCTCTTGCCGCGCGCCAGCTCGGCGACGTCGGGGTTGCGCTTCTGCGGCATGATCGACGAGCCGGTGCAGTAGCGGTCGGACAGGTCCACGTAGCCGAAGTTCTGGTTCATCCAGAGCACGATCTCCTCGGCCATGCGCGAGACGTGGATCATCACGATGGACGCGAACGACGAGAACTCGATGGCGAAGTCGCGGTCGCTCACGGCGTCCAGGGAGTTCTGGCAAATTCCTTCGAAACCGAGCGTCGAAGCCACGCGTTGGCGGTCCAGGGGGTAGCTGGTGCCGGCCAGCGCGGCGGCGCCCAGCGGCAGGCGGTTGACGCGCTTGCGCACGTCGGCCAGGCGCTCGGCGTCGCGCGCGAACATCTCCACGTAGGCCAGCAGGTGGTGCGCGAAGCTGATCGGCTGGGCCACCTGCAGGTGGGTGTAGCCGGGCATCACGGTCTCGGTGTGCCTCTCGGCCACGGAAAGCAGGGCGTTCTGCATCTCCGCCAGCAGCACCGCGATCTCGTCGATTTCGCCGCGCAGCCACAGGCGCACGTCGGTGGCCACCTGGTCGTTGCGCGAACGCCCGGTGTGCAGGCGCTTGCCGGCGTCGCCCACCAGCTGGGTGAGGCGCGCCTCGATGTTGAGGTGCACGTCCTCCAGCTCGAGCTTCCATTCGAAGCGGCCGGCGGCGATGTCCTCGCGGATCTGCGCCATGCCGCGCTGGATGTCCGCGTAGTCCGCATCGGCAATCACCTTCTGCGCCGCCAACATCTCGGCGTGCGCGAGGCTGCCGGCGATGTCGGCCTGCCACAGGCGCTTGTCGAAGTCGACGCTGGCGGTGTAGCGCTTGACGAGTTCGCTCATTGGCTCCGAGAACAGGGCCGACCAGGCCTGGGATTTCTTGTCGAACTGGTTTTCGCTCATCTCGTGCTCGTGCGCTAGGGATCAACCCGAATTGTAGGCGGCACGCCGCCGGCAGCCTTCGCAAGACCGCACGTCGCCTTCCTTGTCGGGTGCGGGCGCGCTCGCCCACAATGCGGGCCATGGACACCGTCACCGCCTCCACCACGCTGCTGGGCGACTCGCCCGTGGCGAGCCTGCGCCGCGACGCCGTGCCCACGCTGTGCGAGCCCGGCACCGTCCTGCGGGCGCTGCTGGGCGTGGGGGTGATCGTCACGGTCGGCTCGGCCTTCGGCAGCGCCTCGCTGGCCACCTGGATGGGACATGCGCTGGTCGGCGCGGGCGTCGCCGTGCCGGCCACGCTCGCCTGGCTGCTGGCCTGCTGCGGGCTCGAGCGCCTGCTGGCGCGCCTGCCCGGGCCGGGACGCCTGGTGGTCACCGCCGCGGTGGGCGCCGTCGCGTCGTGGGCGGCGTGCCTTCCGCTGCGCCTGATGGGCCTCGACGCGGGCGACTCCACCAACGTCGCCGCCATCGTCGGCGCCGGTGCGCTGCTGGGCGCGGTCGTGTACCACTGGCTGGACTTGCGCGTGCGCGCCACGCTGCCGGCCGCCACCGAGGCCGGCCTGATCGAACTGCAGTCGCGCGTGCAGCCGCATTTCCTGTTCAACACGCTCAACACCGCCATCGCGCTGGTGCGGGTGGATCCGACGCGCGCCGAGGAGGTGCTGGAAGACCTGTCAGAGCTGTTCCGGGCCGCGCTCGGGGCGCTCGACGGCGACTCCACGCTGGGCGAGGAGATCCGGCTGGCGCGGCTGTACCTGGCCATCGAGGGCTTGCGCTTCGGCAGGCGGCTGGAAGTGGAATGGGAGGTGGAGGAGGCCGTCGCCGGCGCGCGCGTGCCCTCGCTGCTGCTGCAGCCGCTGGTGGAGAACGCGGTGCGCCACGGCGTGGAGCCCAACGATGCGGGCGGCCGCGTGCAGATCCGCGCGCGGGTGCGCAACGGGCGCGCGTGGGTGCAGGTGATCAACAGCGTGGGCAACGCATCGGCTCCGGGCCACGGCATCGGCCTGGTGAGCTCGCGCGAACGGCTGCGCCTGATGCATGATCTGCGATCCGAATTCCAGGCTGGCCCGATAGCCGACGGGCGCTTCCGCGTCCGCCTGGCCGTGCCGTTGTGACAATCGGGGAGACCGCGGCCATGAACCGCCTGAAAGTGCTGATCGTCGACGACGAGGAACTGGCCCGGCTGCGCATGCGCAGCCTGCTGGCGGACTGCGCGTCGCCCGCCGCCGAGGTGGCCGGCGAGGCGGGCAGCGCTGCCGAGGCCCTGCACTGGCTCGCCTCCAACGACGCCGACCTGGTGCTGCTGGACATCAACATGCCCGGCCTGGACGGCCTGCAACTGGCCGAGCGCCTGCGCGCGTCGGCCCGGCCGCCGCGCATCGTGTTCATCACGGCCCACGCCGGCCACGCGCTGAAGGCCTTCGAGATCGACGCCGTCGACTACCTCACCAAGCCGGTTCGCCGCGCCCGCCTGCAGGAGGCGCTGGTGCGTGTCGCGCAGCGCCTGGATCGGCCGGTGCCGGTGCCGGCCCCCGCGGAGCCGGCCGTCCCGGCGGAGCAGCCGGTGCTGGTGGTGAGCGACCGCGGCCGCGTGCAGCGCGTGCCGGTGGCCGACATCCTGTACCTGAAGGCCGAGCTGAAGTACGTCACGCTGCGCACCCCGGCGCATGCCTACGTGCTGGACGACTCGCTGTCCGACCTCGAGCAGCGCCTGGGTGACTCCATGCTGCGCATCCACCGCAACGCGCTGGTGGCCCGCACGGCCGTCACCAAGCTGGAGCGGCGCGCGCCGCAGGAAGGCGAGGGCGACGGCGAGGGCTGGGCCGTGCAGGTGGGCGCGACGCAGGAGTGGCTGGCGGTGTCGCGGCGGCAGCTGACGCAGGTGCGGGAGCTGCTGGCGGAGGACGGGGTCTGACCCATGCCCGCGGCGCATCGTCGCCATGCATGAATTTCAATCCGCGCACCTTCCCGGCGGGCCCGCGACGACTTATCGTTGCGGGCTGCCGGCGCGGGCCGGCCCTCCAAGGAATTCACAAGATGCGCCTGATCGGCATGCTCGACTCCCCGTACGTCCGCCGCGTGGCGATCGCCCTGCAACTGCTGGAGATCCCGTTCGAGCACGACCCGCTGTCGGTCTTCAGCACCTTCGAGCAGTTCAGCCGCATCAACCCGGTGGTGAAGGCGCCCAGCTTCGTGTGCGACGACGGCACGGTGCTGATGGACTCGGCGCTCATCATCGAGCACCTGGAGGCCGTGGCCGGCCGCCGGCTGTGGCCCGATGGCCTCGCGGAGCGTACGCGCGCGCTGCGCGTGACGGGGCTGGCGCTGGCGGCGTGCGAGAAGGTGATGCAGATCGTCTACGAGCACCACCTGCGTCCGGCCGACAAGCTGCATGCGCCCTGGCTGGAGCGCGTGACCGGGCAGATGATGGCGGCGCTGACGGCGCTCGACGCGGAGATCGCGCGCCATCCGCCGGCCGCCACGCAGGCCGCGATGACGCATGACGGCCTCGCCGCGGCCATCGCGTGGCGCTTCATGCAGATCAAGCTGGAGGTTCCGGTGGCCGATGCGACATGCCCGGCGCTCGCCGCGCACTCGGCGCGTTGCGAGGCCCTGCCGGCGTTCAGGTCGACGCCGGCCGACGACGCGGTCAACGTCTCCACTCCTGGCTACAAGGCGCCCTGACCGCGCCTGGCGGCACGCACCTCATGCCGGCTGCAGCGCGTCCAGCCTGTCCTTTTCCAGCAGCCCCGTGGCCGTGGCCGCGGGGGCGGGGCGGAAGCGCAGGAAGCCCTGGATCACGTCGCAGCCCCAGCGCTGCAGCACCGACTCCTGCTCGATCGTCTCCACGCCCTCGGCGGTGACCGACAGCCCCAGCGTGTGCGCCAGCTCGATGACGGTGCGCACGATGGTGTCGTCCTGCTCGCTGACGTTGAGCTGCTGGATGAACGAGCGGTCGATCTTCAGGCGGTCCAGCGGGAACCGGCGCAGGTACGAGAGGCTGGCGTAGCCGGTGCCGAAGTCGTCGATGGCCAGGTGCAGGCCCAGGTCGCGCAGCGCGTGCAGCTGCGCGATGGAGGCCTCGGCGTCGTTCATCACGCTGCCCTCGGTGATCTCGAGCTCGATCTGGCGCGGGTCGACGCCCGTGCGCGCCAGCGTGTCGCGCACGGTGGCGAGGAAGTCGGGGTGGTTGAACTGGCGCGGCGCGATGTTGACGGCCACCAGCGGGGTGCCGGCGCCGGAGTCGGCCCACGCCTTGGCCTGGCGGCAGGCCTGTTCCAGCACCCAGGCGCCGATGCGCACGATCAGGCCGGTCTCCTCGGCCAGCGGGATGAACTCCGCCGGCGAGATCATCTTGTCGCCGTCGCGCCAGCGCAGCAGCGCCTCGAAGCCGCAGATGCGGCCGCCGGGCAGCCCGCGCTGGCCCTGGTAGAACAGCTCGAAGTCGCCGTGCTCCAGCGCCTTCAGCATGCGGCTTTCCATGCGCAGCTTGTCGCGCTGGTGCTCGCCGATGCGGGTGTCGTAGACCAGGAAGCTGTTGCCCGGGTCGGCATGCGCCTGCAGCTTGGCAAGCTCGGCCAGCCGGGCCACTTCCTCGGCCGAGCCGGCGTCCTTGGGGTACTCGGAGGCGCCCACGCCGATCGACACGATCAGGTCCTGGTTGCCGAGCTCGAAGGGCGCGTCCATCGTGGCCGTGAGCGCCTCCAGGATGTCCTGCAGGCGCCTCGGGTCGTGGCCGAAGTGGAACAGCGCGCCGAAGGTGACGCCGTCGACGCGGTAGAGGCGGCCCTCGCGGCATCGCGTGACCTGGTCCAGGCGGGCCGCGATCTGGCACAGCAGCGCGTCGCCCAGCTGGTGGCCGACGCTGCCCACGATCAGGCCGAACTGCTTCACCGAGATCGACACGTTGCAGTAGCTGGCGGTGCCGGCGAGCTCGATCGCCCGGGTGTCGGCCTCCATCGCCCGGCGGTTCAGCAGGCCGGTGACCTTGTCGTGCAGGCTGGCGTGCGCCAGCTTCTCGTTGGTGACCGCCAGCTCGCGGTTGGACCGGCGCGCGCGCAGGTACAGGCGCCACGCGCCGGCCACGCCGATCGCGAGCACGGCGGCCAACGCGAGCATCAGCGCGCGCTCGGTCGAGCGGCGCGACAGCTCCACCGACTGCAGCGCGTTCTCGTGCTCCAACTGCTCCATCTGCCGCTGGTGCTGCTCGAAGCTCGACTGGCGCTGCAGCGCGACGACCGTGTTCTTGCGATCACGGCGCCCCAGCTCGTTCTCGAGCAGCAGGGACTGGCGCAGGCGCAGGAGCGCCTCCGGGGCCTCGCCGGCGCGCTCCAGCGCGGCGACGTAGCGGTTGATCTGGCTCAGCAGCTCGGGGTCGCGCTTGACGCGCTCCATGGCGCGCAGGCCGGCGTCGACCTCGCCCTTGCCGAGCTGCACGCGGCCCAGGCCGATGTCGGCCATCCCGAGGTTGATCAGCGCGTGGGCGGCGGTGTCGCCGTCACGCTGCGACTCGGCTTCCTTCTTCGCGCGGGCCGCGGCGTCGGCGGCCCTGGCCCATTCGTGCACGTCCAGGTACAGACCGGCGAGCGACATCAGCGCGTCCTGCTCGCTGCTGAGGAACTCGGCCTGGCCGGCCAGCGAGTTGATCGACTGCGCGGCGCTGGCGGCGGCACCTGGCGTCACGGCGTCGAGCGAGCTGATGATCTCCTTCTGCACCCGCACGGCTTCTTCGCGCGCATGCGCGGCGCGCACGGGCTGGCCGGCCGCCGCGGCGGCCAACGATTCCATCACCCAGCCGGCCACCACGAGGCCGCGATCCGTGGAACGGGCAGCGAGCTCGCGCACCATCGAGGACTCCTTCAGCGCCGCGGCGGTATCGCCCTTGACGATGCGCATCGGCACGACCGACACCCAGGCCTGCGCCTCGCGCCGCGGGTTGTCGACCGCGCGGCCCGATCGGGCGGCGGCCTCGAACAGCCGGATGCCTTCGTCGAGCTGGCCGTTCTGCATCGCCAGGTCGCCGCCGATCATCTCGACCCAGTAGTGCAGGTCGGGACTGGGATCCTTGTGCGCGTACGGCAGCGCTTCCTCGATCCAGCCGTAGGCGGCGCGCTCCAGGCCCGCGAACGACAACTGCGAGGCCTTGAGCGTGTAGGCCGACGCGAGCGCCGCGGGATCGTGGGTGCGTTCGCCGATGTCGGAGAGCTCGTCCACCGCGGCGTCGGCGACGGCCGGCTTGTCGGTGGCCGCGTGGGCATAGCCCCAGGCGGCCAGGAAGGCGCGCAGGTCGTCGCCGCCGCTGGCGCGTGCCGGCGCTTCGAGCGGCGCCAGGTGCACGATGGTCTGGTTCGGATCGTTGCCGAAGCGGGCCTCGACGTCGTAGACCTGTCGCAGGATGCTCTCGGCCCGCGCCGGCTGATGCGCCAGGAGGGCGGCCAGCAGCGGCAGGGCCGTGGCCGCGAGGGCCAGCCGGCCACGGGCGCTCGGGCGCTCGCCCGCGCGACGGCAGCGGGACGGCTGGGCGATCAGGTGAGCATTCGAGAGGGCCACATCGCCTTATCGACCCGAAGCCGGGCCAATTGAAGCTCGGCCGCCCCCTGGCTATCGTGACAAATGTCCGCTTGGTTCAGCCGGTATTGCGCAGCCCGGCCGCGATGCCGTTGATGGACAGGTGGATGCCGCGCTGCACGCGCTCGGTGGTCGGGTCGTCCTCGCGTCGCATGCGGTAGCGCCGCATCAGTTCCACCTGGAGATGGTTCAGAGGATCCAGGTACGGGAAGCGGTGCTCGATGGAGCGAGCCAGCGACGGGTTGGCCTGCAGGCGGCCGGTCTCGCCGGTGATCTCGTCCAGCATGGAGCCGGTGCGCTCCCACTCGGCCTTGATGGCGCCGAAGATGCGCTTGCCCAGCTTCTTGTCGTCCACCAGGTCGACGTAGCGCGCGGCGATGCGCAGGTCGCTCTTGGCCAGCACCATGTCGAGGTTGGACAGCAGCGTGCGGAAGAACGGCCACTGCTTGTACATCTTGCGCAGCAGCTCGAGCCGCGTGTCGTGCTCGTCGCCGGGCGCGCCCAGGAAGGACTGCACCGCCGAGCCGAAGCCGGCCCAGCCCGGCAGCGCCACGCGGCACTGGCCCCACGAGAAGCCCCAGGGAATGGCGCGCAGGTCCTCGATGCGGCGCGTGGACTTGCGCGAGGCCGGGCGCGAGCCGATGTTGAGCTCGGCGATCTCTCGGATGGGCGTGGCCGAGAAGAAGTAGTCGGTGAAGCCCGGCGTCTCGTAGACCAGGCCGCGGAAGGCCTTGAAGCTGGCCTCGCTGAGCGACTCGGCGGCCTCCAGGAACGCCTTGGGCGGCGCCTTGGTGGTGTGCAGCAGCGTGGCTTCCAGCGTGGCGGCCACCAGCGTCTCGAGGTTGCGCAGCCCGATCTCGGGGTTGGCGTACTTCGACGCGATGACCTCGCCCTGCTCGGTGAGGCGGATCTGGCCGTTCACGGTGCCCGGGGGCTGCGCGATGATGGCCTGGTAGCTGGGGCCGCCACCGCGGCCCACCGTGCCGCCGCGGCCGTGGAACAGGCGCAGGCGGATGCCGTGGTCGGCCTCCAGCTGCGAGAACAGCGTGACCAGCGCGACCTCGGTGCGGTACAGCTCCCAGTTGCTGGTGAAGAAGCCGCCGTCCTTGTTGCTGTCGCTGTAGCCCAGCATGATGTCCTGCTCGCCGCCGCTGCGCTTGACCAGCTCGGTGATGCCCGGCAGCGCGTAGAACTGCGCCATGATGGGCGCGCCGTTGCGCAGGTCGGCGATGGTCTCGAACAGCGGCGAGACGATCAGGTCGGCCCTGGCGGCCGACGCCCCCGAGCCATCGAGCGTGCCGCGCATCAGGCCGCATTCCTTCTGCAGCAGCAGCACCTCCAGCAGGTCGCTGACGTCCTCGGTGTGCGAGATGATGTAGTGGCGGATGGACTCGTGGCCGAACTGCGCGCGCATCTTCAGCGCGGCCTCGAAGATGGCCAGCTCGCCTTGCGCTAGCGCCGAGTATTCGGCCCCGCGCACCCGCAGCGGGCGGGCGTCGTTGAGCAGCTTCAGCAGCAGCTCGCGGCGCGCCGGCTCGTCGAGGGCGCTGTAGTCGTCCTCGAGGCGCGCGGCGCGCAGCAGCTCCACGATCACCGCCTCGTGCTGGTCGGAGCTCTGGCGCAGGTCGACGGTGGCCAGGTGGAAGCCGAACACCCGCGCGGCGCGTTGCAGCGGGGCCAGGCGCGGGGCCACCAGCGCGCCGGCGTGGTGCGCATGCAGCGAGCGCTCGATGACGTCGAGGTCGGCCACGAAATCGGCCGCCGAGGCGTACGCGTCCTGCGGCACCACCGCGTGGCGCAGCGCCTCGGTGCCGGTGAGCTGGTGCAGCGTGGCGGCCAGGCGCGCGTAGACACCCACCAGCGCGCGGCGATAGGGCTCGTCCTCGCGGTGCGCGTTGTGGTCGGGCGAGCGGTCGGCCAGCGCCGTCATCTCGGGCGTGACCGGGGCCAGCATCTGCGAGATCGACAGCTCGGCACCGAGGGCGTGCACCTCGTACAGGTAGTGGCGCAGCGCGGTCTCGCTCTGGCGCGACAGCGCGGTCAGCAGCGTGTCGGCGGTGACGTTGGGGTTGCCGTCGCGGTCGCCGCCGATCCAGTTGCCCATGCGGAAGAACGTGGCCACGTCCTGGCCTGGCAGCGCATCCTCGATCGCCTTGTACATCTTCGGGATCTGGCGCAGGAAGGTGGCGTGGTAGTACGACAGCGCGTTCTCGATCTCGTCGGACACCGTCAGCTTGGTGTAGCGCAGCATTCGCGTCTGCCACAGCTGCGTGATGCGGGCGCGCATCAGCTCGGTGTTCTCGTTGAGCGTGCGTTCGGAGACCAGGTCGCCGCGCTCGGCCAGCAGTTCGGCGATGGCGCGCTCGGCGTCGAGGATGCTCTTGCGCTGAACCTCGGTGGGGTGGGCCGTGAGCACCGGCGAGATGAAGGCCTTGTTCAGCGCCGCGGCGATGTCGGTGGCGCGGTGGTCGGCGTTGTGCAGGCGCTCGAACGCCATGGCCAGCGAGCCGTCCTGCAGGTTGCCCTCGCGCTCGTGGTGCGCGCGGCGGCGCACGTGCTGGCGATCCTCGGCGATGTTGGCCAGGTGCGAGAAGTACGAGAACGCGCGGATGACGCTCACCGTCTGGTCGGCCGAGAGGTTCTTCAGGAGGCGGTCGAGCACCCGGCCGGCGCTGGCGTCCTTGTGGATGCGGTAGGCCACGGAGAGCTGGCGTACGCGTTCGATCAGCTCGAAGGCGGCCAGTCCTTCCTGTTCCCGGATCACCTCGCCCAGCAGCCGCCCGAGCAGGCGGATGTCCTCCACCAGCGGTCGTTCCTTGTCGGCTGCCGAGGTAGCGGGCTTGGCCGGCGCACTCTTTCGAGGCGTCTTCACGGTCTTGCGGGCGGAGTTGGTGCGCGGCATCGTGGATGTTCCGATTGATGTAACCAAATTACCAATCACCGAAATGTAGCATCGGGCCGCCCGGCGCGGAAGCGAAACCTTCCCCATCGGGCGACTCTCCGCGCCCGCGTGCCGCGGCCGGCGCGAAGGCGCCTCGAGGTCGTCGCGATCCGGCGTGCCGTGGTGGACGGCCTGCCCGCGTTCGCGCTGATCCTCATGGCCGCGCGGCGCGCTTCTTCCCGCGCCGTTTCGCGGGAGCGGCCTCCCGTTCGCGCTGCAACTCGTGCGCGCGGCGCTCGGAGAACGCCAGCGCGTTGATCGCGGGCACCAGCACCGACCGCACCGCGCCGACGACATCGGCGTCGTCCTCGCCGTCCTGGCGCCGCTCGGTCATGGCCTGCAGGAGCGAGTCGAGCGCCGCCAGCTGGCACCACGCCCAGCTGACCAGCGCGCCGGGAAGCGCGTGGTCATTGAAGATGACGGCGGGCGGTTCGTCGCCGTCGATTCGGATGCGGATCGCGTCGTGGTCCTCCGGCATGGCCCCCGTGCCGTGCCGGCCGCTCATGCGATGCCTCGCGCGGTGGCATGGTCCGGCGCGCGGGCCGCGGGGCGGCGGGCGCCATCGCCATCCGGCGACGTGCTCGGTGGAGACGAATGCCGCGCGCTTCGCGGCGGCGCGGACGTGACGCTGGTTCCAGCCATGGCGGCTCCTTGTGTGTGGGGCCCGAGGGCCTCGAGTTTGCGGACTTGCGATCCCGGCGGGTCGACGACCGCCGCCAAGCCCATTTCTGGCGAGATTGACGCGGGCGTCCTTCGCAAAAAGACGGGACATTTGATCCAACCGTCCCAACGACGCGCGGTCGCTCCAGCTTCCGACATCGAGTGAACCTCGGTGCGCAAGCGCGAGCGGCCGCTGCCACCGTCACAGGGATATGCGAAACCCGGCCCGTTCGCAGACATCGCCCGAGCATGTCTGCGTCCGGCCGCCGTTTCGCACGGTAGAGACATCAGATTCAACGTTCTCCGTGCCGGAGTCCCCGTGACCAGTCGTCCGCTCAAACCATCCGCCGCGACCCTCGACGAGTTCGGCGAGGCCGTCCGAAAACTCACAGGAGGCGAGCTTCGCCGCCTTGCGCGCCATGGCGACCAGCTCGTCTTCGGCACGCGCTACGCCAACGGCGTCGAGCTGCTGTGCGAGACGATCGTGCGCGCCCTGGTCGGCGCGTCGGGGTCGCCGCGGGAGCGGCTGAAGGGGCGCGTGTGGCGACAGGGCGTGAACGTCCTGGCGTTCCTGATGATGACCATGAAAGGGCTCGCCAGCGATTCCAGGGGCAGCCTCCCGGTACGCGTCGAACGCCGGATGGAGGCGCTGACGGGCGACGACGGCGAGGAGTCCGGTGCGCTGCGCCTGGCCGGCCTTTGCCACGCGTCCGTGGAAGACGAGCTCGTCGAACGCCAGGAATCGGAGGCTCACCTGCGCCAGGTCGACGCGGATGCGCGGCTCATCGAGCAGCACTTCAAGGACGACGGCGAGGTGCGGGCGATCCTCGAGGGCGAGAAGGCCGGCTGGCCGGCCGAGCGGGTTCGCGCGGAGCACGGCATGACCAAGCTCGCCTACGACACCGCCCGGACCCGGATGCGCCGTGGTGTCGACAAGCTCATGCCGGGAAGGAGACTCAAATGACGAGCGCAAGCCGCCGGGCCATCGAGGCCATGCAGGCGTTGGCCAGCCAGGACCTCGAACAGGCCGACGACGAACAGATTCGCAGGGAGTTCATCGAGGACGGGCTCGACCCGGCCGCCGAGGCGCGACGCGTGGCGCAGAAGCTGGACGCGGTGGTCGCGCAATTCATGCGCGATCGCGCTTCCGCCGCGAAGGCCTTGCGTGCCGCGACGGCGCATCCCGGCCCGCGGCCACGGCCGACGCTCGCACGAATGAAGGAATTGATCCAGTCGGCCTTCGACAAGGAACCGCAGCTCGCCGCCGCCTTTCGCGACGGAAAGCGACAGACGGACCAGGACATCCGTTCCCTTTACGACGACCTGGCATCCATGGGCAAGATCAGGAGCCGACGGAAATGACCACCGCACCCCACCTCCTGTCGGCCCCGGAGCGATTGCTCTGGTTCCACGGCTGTCGACGACCCGAGCACGTCGACCTCGAGGGCATCGCGTGCGATCGGGGCGCGCGCGTGGTCTATCGACGCCTGGACGGTTGCGCGGCCAGGCTGCTGACGGATGGCGAGCAGGCCGTCATCAGCATCCAGGCGAGCGACAGCGAGGGGCGCCAGCGCTTCTCCCTGGCACACGAACTGGCGCACTGGATCAACGACGCCCGGCGCGGCTTCAGCTGCTTCGGCGACGACATCGGGCCGCAGAACGCCGAGGCCGCGTCCGTCGAGGCCGCGGCCAACGATTTCTCGAGCCAGCTGATCCTGCCGGACTACATGGTGGCGCCGTGGATGCGAGGCCGGCACGTGAACCTCGGGCTGGCCGTGGAGCTGTCAGCGGCGTTCCGCACCAGCGTCACGGCCGCGGCCATCAAGCTGGCCAGGCGCGCCGCCTCGGGGGCCTGCCTGGTCTGCCACTCGATGCGTGGCCGGCGCTGGTTCGTCAGGAGCCGGACATGGCCGTTCGGACTCTATCCGCGCATGCACCTGCATCCGGACACCGCGGCGTTCGACCTGGCCTTCAAGGGCGCCGGGTCGATGTCGAACGCCCGGTCCTCGCCGGGCGCCCATTGGCTCAGCGGGTCGGGATTCCCCGCCATGTCCGTCGAAACGCAGTCGATGCGCCTGCCGGACGGGGCGGTGTTGACGATGCTGGCGCAGCCGGTCGCGGCGAGGGTGCGGATGCCGAGCCCGCATGGCGGATGCCCGGTCGGCGCATGGGCTGCCTCGCCTTGGCCGTCGCGCACGCTCCGGCCGCCCGATCCGCCGTGACCGCCTGTCCACTTCAGCCGCGGCGGACGCCCCGGGGCTTGGCGCCGCATCAAGACGTGGGCATCTTGCGGGCAACGATAATCGGGCGATGGACAACATCGTGATCGCCACCCGCGAAAGCCGTCTCGCGCTGTGGCAGGCGCAGCACGTGCAGGCGCTGCTGGGAAGCCGGCTGGGCCTGGGCGCGAGCCTGCTGGGCATGACCACGCGGGGCGACCAGATCGTCGACCGCACCTTGTCGAAGGTGGGCGGCAAGGGCCTGTTCGTCAAGGAACTCGAGACGGCGCTGGCCTCGGGCGAGGCGCACCTGGCGGTGCACTCGCTCAAGGACGTGCCGATGGACCTGCCGGACGGCTTCGAGCTGGTGGCCGTGCTGGAGCGCGAGGATCCGCGCGACGCATTCGTCTCCAACAAGTTCGCGTCGCTCGCCGAGTTGCCGCGGGGCGCGCTGGTGGGCACGTCCAGCCTGCGCCGCGTGGCGCAACTGCTGGCGCTGCGCCCCGACCTGCGCGTGGCGCCGTTGCGCGGCAACCTCGACACCCGCCTGCGCAAGCTCGACGAGGGCGGCTACGACGCGATCGTGCTCGCCGCGGCCGGCCTGGTGCGCCTGGGCCTGGGCGACCGCATCCGCGCGCGCTTCGACGTCGCCGAGATGATCCCGGCCGCCGGGCAGGGCGCGCTGGGCCTCGAGATCCGCTCGGGCAATGCCGGCCTGCACGATCGCCTTGCGTCGCTGGTCGACGCCGACGCCTGGCTCGCGGTGCACGCGGAACGCGCGGTGGCCCGCGTGCTGGGTGGCAGCTGCAGCATGCCGCTGGCGGCGTTCGCCACGCGCGACGCCGACGGCCGCTTCACGCTGCGTGCCGCGCTCGGCGACGCCGCCGTGGGCGCTGCGCTGGAGGTGGCGATCGGCCGCCAAGGCCCGCGCGTCGAGGCGCGTCCCCTGATCAAGGCCAGCGAGACGGCGTCGCTGCCCGACGTGGCCGCGGCCGAGGCGATGGGGGCCCGCGTGGCGGCCGCGCTGCTGGCCGCGGGTGGGCAGGGCTACCTGCCGCCGGCCACGGGCGAAGGCGATCCAGCAAGGCACGCATGACGCGCGCGTCCGCCACCGTGCTCGTCGTGCGCCCGCGCGCGCAGGCGCTGGCGTGGGTGGACGAGCTCGCCGCGCTGGGCGTGGCGGCGCGGGCGCTGCCGCTGATCGAGATCCTGCCGGCGTCCGAGCCCGCGCGGGTGGCCGGCGCGCTGGACGCGGTCGAGGCCTCGAGCGCCGAGCCGGTGCTGGTGTTCGTGAGCCCCAACGCGGTGCTGGGCTTCTTCCAGTCCGCGGCGGCGTCGCGCGGCGTGCCGGCGCGGGCGCTCGCGTGGCCCGCGCACGCGTGGGCCGCGGCCACCGGGCCCGGCACGGTCGCCGCGTTGCGCGAATGCGGCGTACCCGAATCTCGCATCGTCGCGCCGGCCGTCGATGCCGCGCAGTTCGACTCCGAATCCTTGTGGGCGGTGGTCTCGACCTGGCCCTGGGCCGGCCGGCCGGTGTGGCTTGTGCGCGGCAACGGCGGGCGCGACTGGCTGGGGCAGCAGTTGCGCGAGGCGGGCGCCGACGTTCGTGTGCTGCAGTCCTACGTTCGCGCCGCGCCGGCGCTGGACGACGGCGAGCGTGCGCTGCTGGCCGAGGCCGTGGCGGCACCCGGGCGCTGCATCTGGATGTTCAGCAGCTCCGAGGCGATCGGCCATCTGCAGCAGATCGCGCCGGACGCCCGCTGGGCCGACGGATGCGCGCTGGCCTCGCATCCGCGCATCGCCGAACGCGCCGTCGCGGCCGGCTTCGGCAGCGTGACCATCGTGTCGCCGTCGCCCGCGGCGGTGGCCCGCGCGCTCGCGGAAATGCCGGCGCCCTGATCCCCCTCGGCGGGTGTGGCGGGCGCGCATCGCCGGGCGCGCTTCCTGCCCGTTGGCCGCCTCCGACGATGTGGTGTCGTCGCTACAATGAATCGCGTGACTGACGACCCCAACGCTTCGACGAACACGCCGCCGCCGATGGCCGTGTTGCCGCCCACGCCATCCCAGCTCCCCGCGGTCGCGCACGCGGCGCCGCCCGCGCCGCGCTCCTGGCTGCTGCTGGGCTGGATCGCGGCGGTCGCGTTCGGCGTGATGTCCGTGGCCGCCTTCGTGTCGGCCTGGCACACGCAGCAGCGCGTGAAGTCGCTGGAGCAGGAACTGGTCAAGCGCCAGCAGACCAGCCAGGACGACGCCACCGAGGCCAAGCTGCTGTCCAAGCAGGCGCTCGACAGCGTGCGCGACGCCAACGGCAAGCTGGGCGTGCTCGACGAGCGCGTGGCCGAGTCGCAGCTGCAGCGATCGCAGGTGGAAGACCTGATCCAGTCGCTCTCCCGCTCGCGCGACGAGAACGTGCTGGCCGACGTCGAGGCCGCACTGCGCGTGGCGATGCAGCAGGCCGCGCTCACCGGCAGCACCGATCCGCTCGTCACCATCCTCAAGCAGTCGGACGAGCGCCTCGCCCGCTACAACAACCCGCGCCTCGACCGCGTGCGGCGCGCGGTGGCGCGCGATCTCGATCGCGTGCGCACCGCTTCGGCGGTGGACGTCCCCTCGCTCACGATCCGCCTCGACGAGGCCGTGCGCATGGTCGACGAGCTGCCGCTGGTGTCCACGCCGGAGCGCGCCAGCGCGGCCGGCCGTGCCGCGGCCGCGCTGGCGGCGTCGAGTTCGCAGCACGCCGCCGCCGCCCGCGCGAGCGCCGCGGCGTCGGCCGCCGCGGCGCCGCTGCCCGCCTGGGTCGTGACGCTGCAGCGCGGCTGGGAAGGCTTCAGCGGCCCGTTCTTCAGCGAGCTCAAGCAGGCCGTGCGAGTCACGTCCATCGAGCATCCCGAGGCGGCGCTGATGACGCCCGAACAGTCGTTCTTCCTGCGCGAGAACGTCAAGCTGCGGCTGCTCAACGCGCGCCTGTCCATCCTGTCGCGCCAGTTCGACCTCGCGCAGGCCGACCTGCAGCAGGCGCAGACCGCGCTCGATCGCTACTTCGACCACAGCTCCCGGCGTGTCATCGCCATGTCCGACCTGCTGCGCCAGGTGAGCGCGCAGGCCATGCAGGTGAGCTTCCCGCGGCCCGACGACACGCTGGCGGCCATCGCCGCGGCCGTCGCGGGTCGTTGAAGGCGGGGCGATGAGAACCGTCGTCTGGGTGATCCTGCTGTTCGTGGCCGCGGTGGTGTCGGCCGCGCTGCTGAACCAGAACGACGGCCTCGTGTCGATCTTCTGGGCCGGCTATCGCATCGACACGTCGCTGAACGTGGCGATCATCGCGCTCGTGCTGTCCGTCATCGTGCTGTACGTGGCGCTGAAGGCGGTCAACGGCCTGCTGAGCATGCCGCGCCGCGCGCACGAGTGGCGCGAGTTGAAGCGTGAACGCGCCGCGCATGCCGCGCTGCGCGACGCGCACGCCGAGTACCTGGCCGCGCGCTTCAACCGCGCGAGCAAGTCCGCGCGCCAGGCGCTGGAGCTGCAGCAGGACGTGGACGTGCTGCGCAACGACAAGGAGTTCGCCGGCCTCGCGCACCTGATCGCCGCCGCGTCGCTGCACCGCGTCCAGGATCGCCGCGGCCGCGACGAGCGCGCGCGCCGGGTGGTGGAACTGACGTCGGGCGTGCTCTCCGGCTCGGTGGTGCTCGATGGCGCGCACCTGCTGATGGCCGAATGGGCGCTCGACGACCGCGATGCCGAGCGCGGGCTGGAGGCCTTGCGCGCGCTGCCGCCGGGCGTCGCGCGCCGCACGCAGGCGCTGCGCCTGCGCCTGCAGGCCGCCCGCATGGCGCAGAAGCCCCTCGAGGCGCTGCAGACCGCGCGACTGCTCGCCAAGCACCAGGGCTTCTCGCAGGTGGCGGCGCAGTCGCTGCTGCGTTCGCTGGCCACCGACGTGGTCTGCGCCGCGCACGACGAGGAGCAGCTGCTGCGCGCCTGGCAGTCGCTCGACGCGGCCGACCGGCGCGACGTGATGGTGGGCTCGCGCGCCGCCGTGCGCGCGCGCGACCTCGGCCGCCCGGACCTGGGCCGCGACTACCTGCAGCCGCACTGGAGCGAACTGGCGCGCATGGACGCCGACGAACGCGCCGCGCTGGCCATCGCGCTGATCGACTGCATCTCCGGCCTCGGCAACGAATGGCTGCCGCGCGTGGAGGCCGCCGTCGTGGCGCACGGCAACGAGGCGCCCATCGTGGCGGCCGCCGGCATGGTGTTCGCCGAACGCCAGCTGTGGGGCAAGGCGCGCCGTCCGCTGGAGCAGACCGCGCACACCGCCACGCTGCCGGGGCGCGTGCGGCGCCACGCGCTGCGCCGCCTCGCGTTCATCGCGCGCCTCGAGGGCGACGAGGTGCGTGGCGGCGAGTACGAGCGGCAGGCGGCGGTCATCGACTGAAACCCGCGATTGACCTTCGATATTGCTCGGAGATTGTTGATCAACAGCTGATCCGCACGCCATAATGCAAGGCTTCGCGGCTGTAGCTCAGCTGGATAGAGTACTTGGCTACGAACCAAGGGGTCGTGGGTTCGATTCCTGCCAGCCGCACCAGAATTTCGGTTCTAGACGAACGGGTCATCTCGCAAGAGGTGGCCCGTTTTTCTTTGTGCTTCGCCGACCGAGGCGGACGTGACGGGAGAGGTGCTTGCCCCGCGACGCGACGCTCGAAACCCAACGCCGGCGACCGCAAAGCATGCTATAGTGCAAGGCTTCGCGGCTGTAGCTCAGCTGGATAGAGTACTTGGCTACGAACCAAGGGGTCGTGGGTTCGATTCCTGCCAGCCGCACCAGAATTT